>Ga0082212_10001943_pt1 | contig 30422 bp, 26 predicted proteins | sample TergutNt197P3_FD_71548 | JGI IMG/M metagenome (GOLD analysis project Ga0082212, IMG submission 71548) | Neocapritermes taracua P3 segment gut microbial communities from Petit-Saut dam, French Guiana - Nt197 P3 | ecosystem: Host-associated > Arthropoda: Insects > Digestive system > Gut ...
GCCATATTTGTCTTGCCCTCCGGCGTTTGCGCGCAAACCAGCGAAACCGGTTGCGGCGATGTCATTCTCAATGCTTCTTCAATTGTTATCGTTTTCATTGCTTTGGTTATCCTGTACAAATATCTCCTGCAAATTTATGACACAGCCTGGCAAAACCTCAACAGGAACTATATCCGTATCGGCGTATGCCAAAGCAACATACTGCCCATGTTCGTTTAATGTGCAGACCTGTACGGATTTTGTTTCCGGGTCAACAATCCAGTATTCCTGTACTCTTGCCCGTTGATAGCGCTGAAACTTTAATACACGGTCCGTGCGCGCGGTTGAGGGCGATAGAATCTCTATTGCTAAATCCGGCGCCCCTTTGCATCCCTTATCGTCTATTTTTGCATTATCGCAAATAACTACCAAATCCGGCTGTACAACGATGTCGTCCTCATCATCGGCATTAAGGCGGACATCAAACGGAGCTGTAAATAGCTTACATGGCTTTTCGTTTAAAAAGTTCTGCAGTTGCCATGCCAATTTAACGCTTATCTGTTGATGAATCGGCGACGGAGCAGGGGACATCAAATATGGAATTCCATCAATCAGCTCCCAGCGTTTACCGTCATCCCACGTACAATAGTCTGAATACGTGTAATGCTCATTATGCTTTAATAACGGCATACAAGCCCCCGTTCCCTTCCATCTACCTGATTTCCTGTTTTTTATCTTCCATCTGCCGGCCGTAGCATTTGATCATGTCGCTCAATTTTTTAGCAAGATCCGGCCGGAGATCGTTCTCCGTCATGCGCCAATTCCAGTTGTTTCCTTTTGTCGACGGAGTGTTCATGCGCGCATCCGATCCCATCCCCAGTATGTCCTGCATCGGCAGAATCACGGTGTCGGCCACGGAACCAAGCGCCAGCCGGATAAAATCCCAGACCGGTTCGCCGCCTCCGTTTCCCATATAGGTGAGCGCCAGCTCTCTCGCCTCGCGCGTTGTTTTGTCCTTGAACCAGCCGGCGCTTGTGTCGTTGTCGTGCGTGCCGGTATAAACGACGCAGTTTTTTATAAAATTGTAGGGTTTATGCGGATTGTTAACCAGTTCATCGGTGAAGGCAAATTGCAGTATCCTCATTCCGGGAAAGCCCCATCGGTCGCGCAACGCGCGAACTTCCGGCGTTATGTAGCCGAGATCTTCAGCGATAAACGGCAGCTTTCCGAGGGCACCGCTTAAAGCTTGAAACAGTTTGTCGCCGGGCCCTTTTACCCATGTTCCGTCAACCGCCGTTTCAGCTCCGGCGGGAATCTGGTAAAACTTTTCAAAACCACGGAAATGATCCAGGCGGACGATATCCATTAACCGTAGCGCTGTTTTGACACGGTTAATCCACCAGGCGTAACCGCTACGCGCCATTTCATCCCAGCGATAAAGCGGATTTCCCCAAAGCTGCCCGGTTTTGCTGAAATAATCGGGCGGAACGCCGGCGACGTGTCCCGGGTTTCCTTTTTCGTCCAGATCAAACAACTCGCGGTTGGCCCAGACATCGGCGCTGTCGTGCGCTACAAAAATAGGCACATCTCCGATGATTTTAATGTCGAGGTCGTTGCAGTATTGTTTCAGCGCAAACCACTGCCGATGAAATTCAAACTGGATAAATTTTAGTTCCGAGATCGCCTGTTCTTCGTCAGTCTTCGCAGGTTCCCATTTCGTCCACGGCGCGTTGTCGTTGGCTTTGCGCAAAGCGGCAAAACGCGCGAATGAATCCAGCCACAAGGCGTTTTGCCGGCAGAAATCTTCAAATTCCTTAAATAACTCGGCTGGTCGCGCCGCAAAAAACGCCTGCGCCGCCTTTTTAAGCAGCGGTTGTTTGTAATGCGCAACGGCGCCGAAATCAACAGAAACACTGGCCGCAGTTGACGACAAATCTTTCGCCGTCAGCCAGCCCTGATCGACAAGCCTTTCAAGGCTGATCAGCAGGGGATTCCCCGCGAAGCTAGACCAAGTTTGATAAGGTGAATTTCCGTAACCGGTCGGCCCAAGCGGAAGAATCTGCCAGAGCTGCTGACCGCTTTCCTTGAGAAAATCGGCAAATCGATACGCCCACCGTCCAAAATCACCGATTCCCGAATCGCCGGGAAGCGAAGTCGGATGAAGTAAAATTCCGCTTTTCCGCATAAATCAACACTTTCCGCGATCACTTGCAGGAAATGCCGGGTAATTCGCCGTGCGGGATGAAGCGTAAGGCGCACGGAGCACAGGAACCGAAGGCATATATTATCTCATATGTCGAGGTTGCGAGCACCGCGCAACGCAGCGATTCGCCGCACGGCGAATTACCCGGCTTTTCCTAGGAGCAACCGCTGGTTTCACCGCAATTCATACACTTATAACAGGCTCCGTTACGAACCATGATGCTACCGCAGCTTGCGCAACTAGGCGCGTCGTCAAGCGCGTACATTGATTTATAATCTTTGGCCGGACCCGACGAATCGGCGGCTACGGCTTTCAGTTTCACGCCGGAAGCCGAGGGCTTTTTCTTTACATGCACACCGGCCTGCGTCTGCTCCTCCGCCGGAAGGAACTTGGATGCCAGCCAGCGGAAAATATAATCCACGATCGACTTTGCGAACGGCACCTCGGAATTTCCGGTATGTCCCGAAGGTTCAAAACGCACATGCGTGAACTTGTCGATCAGCACCCGCAACGGTACGCCGTACTGGAGCGCCAATGAGATGGCGGTCGCGAACGAATCCATCAACCCGGAAATCGCGCTTCCTTCCTTGGCCATGACAAGGAAAATTTCACCCGGCTGACAGTCTTCATACATTCCGACGGTTATGTAGCCTTCATGCCCGGCAATGGCGAACTTGTGCGTAATAGCCTGGCGTTCGGAAGGAAGCTTGCGGCGAACCGGCTTGAATTCCTTCGGTTTCGCAGCGGAGCTTTCGGACGTACTCAGAGGCTGAACCTTCTTTGAATTGTCGCGGTAGACGGCGACGGCTTTCACCCCAAGCTGCCAGGCATGCGTGAAAAGTTCCTCAATTTGCTCTATCGTGCTGTTTTCGGGAATGTTCACGGTTTTGGAAATTGCGCCGGAAATAAAAGGCTGCACGGCGCTCATCATCTTGATGTGCCCCATGTAGTGAATCGAGCGTGTTCCGTTCTGCGGCTTGAACGCGCAGTCGAAAACCGGAAGATGTTCCGGCTTTACGTGCGGTGCGCCCTCGATCATGCCGTTTTCATCTATGTAACGCACGATATCCCTGACCTGTTCGTCGCCGTAACCGAGCCTGACAAGCGCCGATGAAGCCGTGGAATTGACGATCTTCATCGTGCCGCCGCCGACAAGTTTCTTGAATTTTACAAGCGCCAGGTCGGGTTCAACACCCGTAGTATCGCAGTCCATCATAAAGCCGATGGTTCCGGTCGGCGCAAGCACGGTCGCCTGCGCGTTGCGGAAACCGTTGGCCGCGCCCTCGAGCACAACCAGGTCCCAACATTCCTGCGCGGCCAGCATGAGTTCTTCGGGAACAAGCGTTGAATCTATATTCTGCACAGCCGTTCGATGCATCCGCATGACTTCCATGAATGAATCCCTGTTGCGCGGGTATTCGGAAAAAGGCCCGAGTTTTGCGGCAATGCGCGAGGATTGCAGATAGGCCTCACCCGTCATAACCGCGGTAACAGCGGCCGCGAAGTTTCTTCCTTCGTCACTGTCGTAGGCCAGCCCGTTGTGCATCAAAAGCGCGCCCAGATTGGCGTAGCCGAGTCCCAGCGGGCGATAATCGCGGCTGTTCCGGCCGATTATTTCGGTAGGGTAGCTTGCGTTGTCTACAATGATCTCCTGCGCGGTGATAATGACATCCACCGCACGGCGGAAATTTTCAACCTCGAACCGGCCGTCGGAATCGACAAATTTCATAAGGTTGAAAGAAGCCAGGTTGCAGGCCGAATCGTCCAGGAACATGTACTCGGAACAGGGATTCGAGGCGTTGATACGTCCCGACGCCTTGCAGGTGTGCCAGCGGTTGATCGTCGTGTCATACTGCATCCCCGGATCGCCGCAAACGTGGCAGGATGCGGCGATTTTTTTCATCAGGTCGCGCGCCTTAAGCGTCCCCATGACCTCGCCGCCCGGACGTTCGCGGGTAACCCAGGATTCATCCTTGTTCACCGCCGTCATGAATTCGTCCGTAACGCGTACGCTGTTGTTCGCGTTCTGAAAAAAGATGCTGCCGTAGGCATCGCCGTCCATGCCGCCTTCATACCCGGCGTCCATCAGCGTCCATGCCTTTTTTTCTTCCTTTGATTTGCACTCGATGAATTCCTCGATGTCCGGATGGTCGATGTCAAGAATGACCATTTTCGCGGCACGGCGCGTTTTGCCGCCGCTTTTGATAACGCCGGCGAACGCGTCGAAGCCCTTCATGAAGCTGACGGGGCCGGACGCGGTGCCGCCGCCTGAAAGCCTCGCGCGCGAAGACCGAAGCGCTGAAAAATTCGTGCCGGTTCCTGAACCGAACTTGAACAGCTTGCCTTCTGTACGCGCCAGGGAAAGGATGGAATCCATCGTATCGTCAACCGAATTAATAAAGCAGGCGGAACATTGAGGGTTTTCTTCAATACCACAGTTAAACCATACTGGCGAGTTGAAAGCGGCATATTGATTCAGAAGCAGAAAGGCCAGATCGTCGTGAAAAACCGCGGCGTCGGCGTCCGACGCAAAGTATTTTCCCGCTATGCCCCATTTGGTCAGTGTGCGCACCACCCGTTCCACAAGCACCCGTACGCTGCTTTCACGCTGCGGCGTACCGCCCTGCCCATGAAAGTATTTTGAAACTACGATATTGGTCGCCGTTTGAGACCACCTCTGTGGAATTTCAACGTTGTCCTGACGGAATATATCCTCGCCTTTTTCGTTGGAAATTACGGCCGAACGCTTTTCCCAGGTAATTTCGTCGTAAGGAATGACGCCTTCAGGAACAAAACTCCGGGGAAACTCCAACCCGCCTCCGGTCCGGCGTTTTTCATGTTTACCAACCACCTGGGCGACACTTTCCACATTTTCAATGGACACGGCTTCTTTGCTGCTCACGGCTGACTCCTTCCGTCTTAAATAAAGGATTGCAATTAACAAGGCAACGCGCGGAATGCGGTTTTCAAACTTTTCAAACTCGGCGTGTGCGAGTGGTTTTTTACACGCAAACGGTGCCTCCTGTCAATTATTTTTTCTACAAAATATTGTGCGCTCTATTTTGTATACCCCAACATATTGTGAGGTGATGGAAATGCCGAATAATTCGACGTGCGGAGCGCAGAAGCCGAAGCATATATTGAAATATGTCGAAGTAAAAATTGGCAAGGCAAACTGCTTGCAAGCGTAAAAACAGCGATAAAACTTATAGGCTCTACTACTGCTACCACGACTGGATTGTAAAACTGCCACAGACGCTACGTATCGAAAATTCCATTCTCACTCAACGCTTTCACCGTCTGGCGCTTCCACATATGAAGGGAACGTCATTGTTTCTTATAAGAATCTGGAACAGAAGGCCAATACCGCCAGTATATAAAACTGCCCGTCGATAAGCGTTTCTTCCAGTGTTCTTCCGGTTTTTGAACGGCGGTAGCAATGCGTGGCCATGAACGCCGTGTAGATATTGCCGACGAGCAGCATGGACACGAGCTGTGCTTTCCAACCAGCCATTAACAGCATGATCAGAGCCGCACTTATCGCGCTCCATATCAGGCCGATGGCAAATTTTGTGGCTCGCGGGCCGTGAGCCTTATAAAAACTTTCTTTGCCTAACATTATGTCTTTACTCGCCGCACCTATACCCATTAGTACCGAGCGTATGAAAACCAGAAGCGTTACATAGAAAACCGCCAGATAGTGTTCTTTGGTAAATACGACATTTTGTGCGTATGCCGGCACGAAAGCGCAGACAAAAGCCCAGCCAAGCGCGGTTACGGCGTCTTTTGCACCGGCCATCGAGGTAAGTTTCTTTATCTTAAAATAATAGCTGAAAGGGTATATTACGCCGAGCAGCCAGAAAAACAGTGTAAGAGCGAAAATGTCTTTACGTGTAGTATATGCCGCCGCAAGGCCTGCCACGCCGAGCAACAGGCAGAGCGCGACTTCAAGCTTCGTATTCTCGTACAGTATTGTTTTTGTCGCTATCCTGTTAAGACCCGTAAGGCTGAAAACAAAAGCGAGCGCAATGAATAGAAGCCGCGTGTTGAAGGGTATGCCCTGCAGATTCATTGCGACATAAGTCAGGCACAGCGCGGCCATGGCCGTGAAAAAAGAGTGCTTTAAAACAAAAGACCACACGCGCTTTGCGATTATTTGCGGCATGTAATAAAACTTTCTACGCGCGGAGTTAACCTTCTCAAACACGTTTTCTATCACCCAGGCCGGTGTGGACGCGCCGGCGGTTATGAAAATGTTTTCGTGAGTTTTTAAGTCCGTTTCAGAAAGTTCGCTTTCGTCTTCAACGAGAAGCGTTTTTTGGGAAAGTTCGCTGCAAACCTTCGCAAGGCGCGCCGTATTCGCGCTGTGTTTGCCGCCTACGATTATGGCGAGATCGGCGTATTTTGCAAACTTTATGGTTTCGCTTTGCCGCTGGCGTGTGGGCTGGCAAATGGTGTTTGAGATTACGTGTGTTTCCGCTTTTGCGGTTATAACCTGTGCGGCCTCGTCAAACACGCTTTCCTGCTGCGTCGTCTGCGCGACGATATTTACTTTTTTAAAAGGTGGGAATTCTGCGGCCTCGCGCGCGTCAGCGGCCACATGTCCGCGACCGTCGGCGTAGCCAAGAAGGCCTATGACTTCGGCGTGATCCGCTTCCCCTATTATTACGGTGTCGTAGCCTTCGGCGGCATATTTTTCAATAATGTCCTGCGCCTGTTTGACAAGCGGGCAAGTGGCGTCGCACAGTTCCATGCCGGACTGTTTCAACTCTTTCCTGAATTGCGGCGTGACGCCGTGCGCGCGAATGACAAGCGTCGCGTTTTTGTTTTTTACTTCCGAAAGGGAATTTATGGAAGTTATGTTTTTCGATGCCAGCGCGTCTGTAACCTGTTTGTTGTGAATCAATGGCCCGAGGGTGTAAATAGGGTTTTTCCCGGCGGCCTCAAGCTCCAGCACCTTGTCGATGGCTTTTCTTACGCCGGGACAGAATCCGGCGCTTTTTGCGACGCGGACGCCGTAGTGTTCGTTCATTACAATTCCCCCAGGTTAAACAATACGTCCAGCGCATGGGAATTAGCGGCTTTTTGCAGGGCAGCCGCAAGTTCCCGGAATTTTTCGGGACTCGCGGCTTCAAATTCCACACGCAGTTCAGCCGTTTCAAAATACGGCGGCGGCATGATTCGAATGGCGCCAGGCAATCCCAGTCGCTTTTTTCGTTCGGCAAAGTCCGATTCAGCGCGCGAAACACCGGGATTGCGCAGGCGGTAAAGCGCTCCGTGCAGCTTTTCGCCTTTCTGAAAAGAAGACAGCTTCGCGTCCCTTAAACACTCCTGAATCTCCGGTATATCCAGCGGAACGGTAAAAGGCGCGCGGTTCATTCCGACCAGATCGTCAAGAAGATCAAGCGTTTTTTTCTGCATACTCGCGCTCAAACGCACTCCCGACATCATTGCGGCAAAACGATCCTGTTCGTTTTCGGAAAGTTTCGCAAGACGTTCCATTGAAGCAAGCGTAAGCGCTTCCGTAGCGAAAAGCCGCCGCAGTTCCGGTCTCGCAGCGTGTAAAGCAAGACAGCTTTCAAGCACGTTTTCACGCGGCGGAAGTCCGATAAGCGGCAAATATTTCCTGACCAGCAGTTCCCGCGAAAAACCGCAAAGGTCGTGAAGCTTAACGGCCGCGCGCGCCTGCTCAAGCGGAAACAGTTGCCGGTGCGCGAGATTATCATAAAGCGCCAGCTCCAGCGGGTGTGTCGCACGGAAATCTTCGGCGTTCAGGATTCGAACGCTAACGTCGCGGACGCCCAGCCGCCGAAGCGCGGCAAACCTCCGGAACCCGCAGATGATAATCGGCCGCGCGCCGCGTTCAAGCAGGATAATGGGATTCAGTTGTCCGACCGCGCGCAAAGAATCTGAAAGGCGCGCCGACTCCAGATCCTCGCTGATGCGAAAATCTTCACATTCAACATCAACATCTAAAATATTTATCTGTTGCGCCAATTGCATAACCCTGGTTTTTTTGAACCACGAATGAACCCGAATAAATACGAAAAGTATTTTTGTGGGCTTTTCACATATTGCTTATGTGTCGGATCAGCTTTTTTGCACACTGTAAATTCTTGCATTCTAACAACAATCACTTTGGGGTACGTTGGCACTTCATGGCATTCGCGCAAATTCGTGGTTCAAAATTCCGTCGCTTCTCAACTGGTTTTGTAATTGGCCTCTATCTTACTTCATTACTTCATGTCCCGTATGCGAACTTCGATGTCTTTTTCGTCTTCCATGAGTTTTAACAGCACGTTCGTGTCGGTTTCTCCGAAATGATAGGGGTAGAGTATTTTCGGCTTCATAGCTTTGGCCGTGTCGGCGATCTGCTCTGGAGTCATCGTAAACGGCAGGTTCATCGGCAGAAACGCGATATCAATGTCGTCCAGCACCTTGATTTCAGGAACATTTTCCGTATCACCGGCAATGAATACACGTTTTCCACCCATGTTAAGCACGTAACCATTGCCGTTCCCTTTTGGATGGAATTGTTTTTCAGGGTTGTAAGCCGGAACCGCCTCGATCCCAATACCGGTCAAAGCTCGGATATCGCCGTTTTTCATTACGGATGCTTTGCTCAGATTTTTGGCGGACGCCTGGTTTGTAATCAACATCGTTCGGGAAGTCGTAAGCGCCTGGATCGCCTTGCTGTCAAGATGATCGCCGTGTTCGTGCGTCACCAGGATTATGTCGGCTTTCGGCAGTGTTTCGTAGTCGGCGTACATCGACACCGGATCGATATGAATCACGCTGCCCGCATAAGTAATCATGAGTGTTCCGTGTCCGATAAACGTAATTCGAATATCGCCGCCCTGTGCCGGGAAAACGTCCTCGGCGAAATTTTTCTGTTGCGCGGCCGCCGGCCCGACAGTAAGCAGCAAAAACAACGCTGCGCAAAACCCATATTTTAAAACGGATTCACAATTCATATTTTCCTCCATTTAACAAAACGGTTCTTTATAGTACTTTTGAAGTTTAACCTGAAACGTGTTGTTTCAAACCTATAAATTAAACGCCGGCGCACATTCGGACGAAAAGTATACAGATGAATTTTTTACATTGTTTTTTGATCCGCCTGTTTGTGATCCTGTTTTTTTCGGCGGCGGTTGCCGTTTTGCCGGCGGCCCAGTCGGACGCGGCTATCACGCCTGATCAATTACGCCAGCGTATAGAAAAGTCGGTCGGCCCACTCCCGCGTAATCCCGAATACCGGCTTGACGGACGCTTTAACCTGGCGGCGTCATGGGAAGACGTGTCGTATCGTGTTCGCGTGGTTCAGGCATCCGGAAAAATAGCCGATCGCCGCGCCGTCGCATTCACGCATGAAAACCGGACGCGTGATCTGCGTTTTTTCCTGTCGGGCGAAACCGCCTGGGCCGCATCGCCTGAAATCACGGTTGACGTCATGGCGGAGCAGATTCCGTATTTGGCGCGATTTGACTTCCACGTGCTTTATGCCGAACTGCTGGATATTCTCGCCCAAGGGTCGCGTTCGCCGGAATTTCGCATTGAACGTTCCGACAACGAAATTTACGTTCACGGACGGCTTAAAAACGGCTGGAACGCGGTTTTTACGCTGAATCTTACCGAAGCTTATCCGCGAAAGGTAAAGATCTCCACCGGCGGCGAACGGACGGCGGCATGGATGGTTCCTTACGTCAGCCCCGGGGACGTCTGGCGCCCGCAAATTTTTCCCGAATGGACGACTGAATTTGAGATATGGATATACGTCCCGGCTCAGGGCGTCGGCGGCGATTACAGGTATGCGCGGCGGATTGACTTTGTGGAACGGGACATGGTCGTAGGCAGTTTTTTCAGCGATGAAAACTGGTTTATCACAGGGAACACCACGACTACCGAAGAAATATTTACCCGGCCGCCCGTTTTCCCCTGGATTGAGGGTGCGAGATTTAAGCCCGACGTAGACGACCGCGACGGCATATACGGAGACGATTCACTTCGCGCCCTGCGTTCGCGCCTGAATGAAAGCCCCTGGTCGCAATGGGAACGACGGAGCCTGACGCTTGCTTTCTTCTCCGTCGTCGTTTCGGTGTTTTCCCGACTGTTGCCCTACTATTTACCACCGAAAATACTGGCCTGGATCATAGGTTCAGGATATTTGATTTTACTTTTTTTACTTCTGAAGTTTAGCCGGCCCACGCGTTTCGGGACTCCTCCGGTTTTGCATAAATTTCCACGAAAGACGGCAATAGCGGGATTTTTCGTCGGTTTTATAATGTTTATCGCAGGAGCATCCACATGGATGACGCATCTGCCGACGGAGCGCAGCCGTATTGCACTGCACTTGGCGATTCGCTTTGCCGTTACGGAACGCGGTATTTACGCGACCGGGGCGGACTTGCTGCTGGAAAATTTATCACACACATCCCCGGTAGAAACATGGGAGGAGCTTGGGCGATCCAGCCAGAACTGCGCGATCGCCTACGACCTTATTCGTAAGAACCTGTCCCCGCAAAGACGCGCGGAAATAGAAGCGGATCTTTTTGAATACGCCAAACCATTAATGGGCGTCGCTTCCGGTTGGCGGGCCAACGAAGCAGGCGCCGCCGTGATAGCGTCCGGTCTTGGACTGACCGGCCTTGCGCTTAATTTTGAACCCTTTGTTGCGTCGGCTGAAAGCGTCATCGAGAGATATCTTTCCGGACAACTGTCGGGGGGTGTCCATCGGGCCGGGCCGGGCCGGGGAAGCGCCGACATGGACGTTGCGGCGAATTTGTTCTACGGGTTCCGACGCGCCGGCCGCACCGATTATTATGAGGATGCCAGGTTTCGGGAATATGTTTCAACTACGTTAAAATCCCTTTCGCCGGCGGGAACGCTGCCGCTTTTCGGCGGTACGAATCTTGACGATTCGCTCGGTTTCAGCCTGTTCGTTCTGAAAATAGCCGATAAAATGCCGGAAGAAACGGGGCGGCAATGCGTTGCGGCGCACAACCTGTATATGGAATACGGCATTTTAAACTCCGAGGGTTGGAGCCGCCGGATTGCTTCACGCCTTCTGCCGTTTTTGGCGTATTACGAAAACCCGCACGTGCTTCTACAATATGAAACCGCCCTTGCGCCGTCGGAATTGCCGAGGGAAAGTTTCGCGGCGGGAGACGGCCAGTTAGCAACACTTCGTGCGGGAAGCGGCGAGGATGCGATATATCTTGCGCTCAATATGCTGCGATCCGGTTCCAGGGAAACATCCGGTGACGCGCTGTCGTTCGATCTTTTCGCCAAAAGCAGTCTTATGCTAAACGGATCCGTTTTTCCGCCTAAAGGCGCCGAGCTGATGGATACGGTCGCCGGAAACACGCCGACATTTAGCAATGACGCCCAAACCATGAACACGTCGGCCGGTATAACATCGATGCTCCTGAATCAGCCGGTTTTTGATTCCGCGCGGGCGCTTGCGGACAAGGCTTACATGTATGGGTATATAAAACGCGACTTTATTATGGCGCGTCCCGAGGAAAATATGCCGGGATATTTCGTCGTTATGGACGATATCTCCGAAATAGATTTTGATACAACCGTGAAATGGCGGCTGCACGGCCGGGGCGAAACCGCTATCGGACTTGATCAACGGATACGTTGGAACTCTACCGTGTTCGGACGCCCGCGGCTGCGGAGCATACGATCCGCGCTTGAAGTTATGTATCCGGTCGGCATACAGGGAAGATTCTCGGCATCGCCCGGAATACTCCGGTCGCGTTTCCCGTTTTTTAATCAGCGGGCGCAGAGCGTCCAGGTTGAATGGATCGGCGGCGGGAGATTCTGCTCGATTCTGGCCCCTCACGGTGAAAAAGAACAGCCGCCGGTAATCGAAGCCCAGGGAGAATACGTTTGTCGCATAGGAAATACCGACTGGTTCAGCTTTGGTGATCTTACGCGGCGTATTGCATCCGATTCGTTCGAACATGTCAGTGAATACAGTCTTGTGCGAAGCCGGGGAGAGGCGTTTCCCGCGCTTACGATGGGATTCGGTGTAGAATGCCGTTTTGGAGACCATTCGATAATAAGCGACAAGTCCATCTCCGTATCGCTTGACGGACTCGGCGGAGATATTCAGAATTACCGGCCTGAAACGAACGTGATGATTCAATCGACTGAAATCAGTGAGGGTGCGCGTTTCCTGATCGGCGATCGTTTGATTACCGCCGAGAAGCCGGGTGTTCTTGTGTTTATTCTCTCTGAACCGGGAACGCATTCGCTTCGCAGGCAGCAAGGAAGTGCTGATTAAATGCCTGTGCGGGCGAATCGCCGCGTTGCGCGGTGCTCGTAACCTCGACATATTGCGTTGATATATGCCCCGGTTCCTGCGCTCCGTGCGACTTGCGCTTCATCCCGCACAGACATTTTACTCAACACTTCCAAAAGGAAAGGATGATGATGGAGCGTGAAACCCGGCAGATTAATCTGGCTTTTATCGGATTCGGTCATGTGGGCCGCGCTTTCGCCCGCCTTCTGCTGGATCGACAAAAATGGTTCATAAAGGAACATGGCATCAAATGGAAACTTACCGGCGTAGCCACAAGGAAGCACGGAACGGCGATTGATTCCGACGGTCTCCCCCTTAAAAAAATTCTGCAAGGCTGGAAACGCAATTCAAGTCTGGACGCCTTTCACAACGGCCCCGCCTGCGCTTCATGCGCCGATTTCATACGCCAGTGCGGCGCGGACGTTCTTTTTGAAATGAGCGTCCTCGATTTGAAAGGGGAACCCGCTGCCTCATATATCAGCGAAGCTCTCGGTGCGGGCCTGCACGTAATAACGGTCAACAAAGGCCCGGTTGCCACCCATTTTGCACCGTTAACGCGCCTTGCCCGTCAGCGCGACGTGCGTTTCCTTTATGAAGGAACCGTCATGGACGGCACGCCGGTCTTTAACATGCTACGCCATACCATGCCTGCGACTCATATCCGTTCGCTGCGCGGCATATTCAACAGTACGACCAACTATATCCTCACGCAGATGGAACAGGGCGTTCCATTTGAAGCCGCGCTTGAGTACGCCCGCAACGCCGGTATCGCCGAGGCTGACGCCACCCTTGATCTTGACGGCTGGGACTGTGCCGCAAAACTTTCGATTCTGATTCAGGCCATGATGGGAGGACACGTAAAACCCAGGGATATTGAACGATCCGCCATCTCCGAAGATACAGGCAAGGCCGTCCGCACCGCCCTGCGTCGTGACAGACGTTTGCGCCTTGTCGCGCGTGCCTACAGGCACGGCGGACGAGTCATTGGAAAAGTCGAGCTTCAGGAGCTGGAAATATTCGATCCCCTGGCGGCAATCCGTGGTTTGAGCAATATTCTGGTGCTTAATACGGATACGATGCGGGAACTCGCCATGGTTGAGAACGACCCGTCGGTGGAGCAAACCGCATACGCGCTGTTTTCGGATCTCGTTTCGCTGCTTTAAGGAAACGCGGATTAATTCGCTTTATGGAGTGCGGCGGCAAGCTCCCGCACTCCGTAAATCTGCGCTTCCTAAACGCCCCATGCGCCGCTGATCTGTATATTCGCACCGTTTACATAGCGCGCGTCATCGGAAAGAAGCCATCGTACCGCCGATACCACATCGTCCGGGCTTCCCATATAACCGGCGGGAATATTTTTGAATGACAGTGCCAGTTCTTCCGGCGGCACTCCACCTGAATCTATAAATCCCGGCGAAATGACATTGGCCGTAACACCATGAGGAGCAAGAACCCTGGCGAGCGAGCGAGTCAGCACGATTACGCCCGCCTTGGCGATATAATGGGCCGTTACATAGGGCTGCGCTGTTTGCTGTTCGGCGTTCACCATTCCGAAATTGACGATCCGTCCCCACCCACGCCGTATGAATCCATCGACCGCCGCGCGGCACAGATAAAAAACCGGATGCAGGTTGCCGTCGAACATTGAAAGCCAGTCTTCGGCGGTTTCTTCAAGCAGCGGAGCACGGCGGTATATGCCGACGCAGTTGATAAGCGCGTCAATCCGGCCGAAACGTTTTTCCGTATCCCGAACCAGTTTTTCCGCGGCTACGGGGTCTGACACATCCGCCCGGGTAACCCACGAGGACGCGCCCTTGGATTTAAACTCGCTCCGCAGAACGCCGGCGGCCTTGCCGTTTTGTTTGTAGCAAACCGCGACAGCCCAGCCTTCGGCCGCAAGACGAAGCGCCAGCGCACGGCCGATTCCTCGTACACCGCCGGGAATCAGCGCCGTCTTTCGCTCGCCCGCCGCCGATTCTGGAATCGTGGTTTTTGTAAAGGAAGCTTTCGTTCGCAATATCTTTCTCACCCTAATTAAAATGCGGGTTGTCCGGCTTCAGATGTTCAAACTTGCGGATGATGCCGAGCGTTTCTATCTGTTGCTGCAGGATTGCGTTCAGCATGTCGCATCTCTGGAAAGAATCGTCCATTTCAAGCAGACCCTGTTTTTGCTCGGAAGAAATATTCAGCGTCGTTGCAACTGTGTTTACCATGGATTCGAAGTCCATCTGCGGCATGATTTCTACGTCGCCCCTTTTCCTGTCGGCCGCCAGTTCCATAAAGCGCGCGAATAGTCCATTGATACGGTCATGCCGGATGGTACGTTCCTCTGGAAAGTCGCTGAGGTCGCGGTCGGGTGCGGTTTCAACCTCGGCCGTCAGATAGGGAAACTGCTGAGTTTCGCGTATGATTCGTACACGGCTCATGCCCACAACCACGATGTCGTAATCTCCGTCCTCAAGCTCCTCGCAGCTTTCAATCCGCCCAAGACAGGCGATTTCATACACGCTCTCAACGCCCGCGTATTCCGATTCCGCCACGTTGCGCAATAGAGTGATAGTTAATTCCCGGTTTCCCGCCATTGCATCCCGAACCATTAACTGATGGCGTTCCTCGAATACGTGAAGAGATACGGACATTTTGGGAAACAGCACGACATCCGGTAAAGAAAACAGCGACGTAATCATAACTTTTGGATAATAACCTTTATCCGGCAGGTTTTTCAATCGGCGCTTCCTTTTAAGGGTGCGTGTCCTAAAATGGTATAATATTCGAATGCATGTAAATCGGACGATATGGCGTTTGGGGACGCTGTTTTTGATATTCATGGCCGCAAAGGCCGGAGTGGCGCAAAACGATGCGGACGCTCAGGTGCGCACGGAAATTTACAGCCCCGACGGCGTTGTTACGCTGACTTCCGACACGGCGCAGGAAAAAACCGGCAATCTGTATGCCGCGCGGGATAATGTCCGTATCGCTTTCAAGGATATATTGATAACCGGCGGCGAAGTCGAGTACGACGATGAAACCTCCGAAGGCGTCTTTTCCGGCGGTGTACGTTTTTCACAGGGCGAACAGTGGTTTTCCTGCTCCCGCGCCGAATTTAACTTCGCCGGGCAAACCGGCGTTTTTTACGACGCCGTCGGCTATACGGACAAGGAATTTTTAATCACCGGCCGTATTGTAAGCAAAACTGGTCCGGACACCTACAGGATCGAAGACGGTTTTGCCACCACTTGCCGGGACGAGGTTCCAAAATGGAGTTTTTCAGCCTCCAAAACGGAAATTCGCGCTGACCACACGGCGCGGATGCGGAACGCGGTTTTCAGAATCAAGGGAGTGCCTGTTCTCTATACGCCATATCTAATTTTGCCGACCGGGAAAAAAGAACGCAGCAGCGGCTTTGTTCCGTTCAGCACAGGTACGTCCACGACGAAAGGTCGGATGTTCAGTGAAGGGTATTATCAAACACTCGGCCGTAGCGCCGACCTTCTTGTTTATGGCGATTATTTCAGCCTGCGCGGCCTTGCGCTCGGCGGCCTTTTTCGCACCCGCCCAAACGCGGACTCCAGACTTGATCTAGGCCTTTATGGCATAAACGACAGCCGCGATCAGGGGGGGGTACGTATAACGGCGGAAGGCGAAACTTTGCTGAAAGACGACTGGCGCGCGGTGGTACATGCCAACATCTATTCAGATTTCGCCTTCCGGCAGGCCTTCGCCGAAAACCTCGAAAGCGCAACCGTACCGACGGAAAAAGCCCTGGGTTTTCTGACACGCAATCGTAAGAGCATTTCCGTAAATATCGCCTTTGGGCGAAACGCGGTGCTGTTTCCGGAAACGTCGCTGATTACCAAAAAAACGCCTTCGCTGGAAATTACATCGCTCGGAACGCCGCTTGGCGGTACGCCTTTCATATTTAATTTTCGCGCCGCGCTTGAAGGTCTTTCGCGTTCCGACAGCCTGATAAATACCGGCAGTCTGACACAACGGCTGGATTTTTTTCCGCACATTTCCGCGCGTCTCCCGTCGTTTGCCGGCTTTTCCGTAATGCCGTCCATCGGTCTGCGCGAAACATACTATGGCGCGCGAATAGCGCCGGACACTCCTTCGGGCGTTTCACATGAGGGCTTTCACAGACAATATTTCGATCTGACGGTGGACGTAAAAACTCCGATACTTGAAAGGGATTTTCATACTTCATCGCTTGGTGATTTTCGGCACTCTCTGGAACCGCGTATCACTTATCGCAGGATTATGGGCATACGCGATCTTGATGAAATAATACGCTTCGATCAAGAAGACGCCATCGCCGATACGAACGAAATCGAATATGGGATAGTGAACCGCTTTACGAGGAACGGTGGAACGAATGGTAGACGGGAATTCATGTCGTTCGGAATAATGCAAAAATACTACTTCGATCCGACATTCGGCGGCGCGTTTATCGAAGGACGGGCGAACGCTTTTTATCCGCTTTACAGCCTCACGGGTTTTTATCAGACAGGGCGACAGGACGATTTTTCTCCGACCAGCCTGGTATTTCAGTTGTCGCCGCAGAACGGCATTAATAATGATATTCGTGCGGATTTTGACATCAAACAGCAGCGGTGGCGCAACGTCAGTTTTTCAACTCTGTGGGAACAGGGAGATTTCTTTCTCACCGGAACATGGTTTATTTTGCGTCCGGACGAGCCCGACCTGCTCAAGGGCAATCATGTCCAGGGGCAGATCGGGTACGGCGCGCAGAATCGGGGCTTTTCAGGATCCCTGGCCGCCAGTTACAATCTGACTTCCGGGCAGTGGCTGAACAGTAGTACGCGAATGAGCTACGCCTGGGACTGTTGTAGTCTTAGTATGGAAGTGAATCAGTACGATCTAGGGTTGCGCACGGAATCGCGTGTTTCGGCTTCTTTCACGTTGAAAGGAATCGGAAATTTCGGAAATACCCGGGGAAGAAGACTTAGTTATTAGGGAAACACTGATTTATGGAGTGCGGTAACCAGATCCCGCTTTCATGGCGGCGGCTTGCCGCCGCACTCCATAAAACGAATTAGTCAGTGTTTTTTTAGGAAGCGAGTTGTGAATATTGCTTATATTTCAGCGGGGTCGAATATCGGCGACCGCGAAGCCAATCTTGATTTTAGCGTGCGCCGCCTGGGTGAACGTGGAAAACTTATCCAGGCATCGTCTTTTTTTGAAACCGAACCGGTAGGATATGCCGATCAACCCTGGTTTCTGAACCAGGTGTTTGAGCTGGAAACGGCGTTGAAGCCGCATGAACTGCTGACGTGGTGCAACGAAATCGAGAACGCCTGCGGTCGGGTACGGACTTTCCCTAATGCGCCTCGTACGCTTGATCTTGATATTCTTTTTTACGGCGAGCGGATAATCAGCGGACTTGATCTGATTATCCCTCATCCGCGCATAACGGAACGGCGGTTCGTCCTTGAGCCGCTCTTTGAAATAGCACCGGATATGCTGCACCCTGTAGAAAATAAGACTATCCGCGACCTGCTGGCAAACTGTCCGGATACCGCCGCCGTCAGGAAATTTCATACAGGATCGGCTTGATGGGCAACGGAGTTTTTAACCGCGAATTAACACTAGTCTGAAACCATGAGGAAAAGTTTTATGGCCGAAAAAAAAACAAGTTCCGCCGCAGAGCATAAAAAACACGCGGCCGCGTCTTTTAAAGCCGTCGTTATCACTCTCTCGACGTCACGGGCAAAAGACAAAGCCCCGTCTCCTGATAAATCAGGAGACGTCATTCAGGAGCTTCTTGAGAAGCAGAGGCATGTTGTCGTCGCGCGCCGATTGCTACCGGACGGCAAACAGCGTCTGCGCGCCGCCGTGCGCAGACTGACCAGAGATAAAAACGTCGATTTGATCATAACCACCGGTGGGACGGGGCTTTCGCCGACGGACGTAACGATCGAGGCCGTGCGCGATCTGCTCGAAAAGGAACTTCCCGGATTTAACGCGCTTTTCACGCAGCTCAGTTACGCGCAGGTTAAAAGCGCGGCGATACTTTCCAGGGCAATCGCGGGTTCCATAAACGGAAGGATGCTTTTCTGCCTTCCGGGCAGTCCACGCGCCTGCGAACTGGCGATGAAATCAATTATTTTGCCTGAACTCGTACATGTCTTTCACATGCTCAGGGGGCAATAATTACCAATTTGAAAGGAAAAATAATGTCTGCTCCAATCAGGCGCCCCTGCCGCCTTTTCATCTTTGATCTCGACGGCACACTGGTTGATTCCCGCGCCGATCTTGTTACCTCGCTCAACCTGGCGCTGTCACGGCGCGGTCATCCGCGCCTTTCGTCCGACCTCATCGGCAGTTTTGTCGGCGAGGGAGTGGAAAACCTTGTTGAACGCGCGCTCGGCGCCTCTACCGGACGCAAACCGGAAAAAGCCGAGATTCAGGAAACGGTGCGAGTATATATTAATGAATACGAAGGGCACCTTCTGGATGAAACCCATTTGCGCGATCAGGCCGTTGAAGCCCTGAACGCACTTTCCGGCGCGAAACTCGCCGTAGTTACAAACAAGCTTGAATCTTTTTCACGCCGTATTCTCGATGGGCTTGGGATAGGAAATATGTTTTCCATCATCCTCGGCGGCGACAGCGCAGAACGCAAAAAGCCGGAACCCGACGCGCTTTTAAAAGCAATGGAATTCTGCGGCGTGGAGCCGGGGGAAACGGTTATGATAGGCGATAGTCTTACGGATATAGACGCAGGCAAGGCGGCCAATACTCTTACCTGCGCCATTCTGGGCGGATTCCGGCCGGATGAGGAATTGCTTACGTCAGGCTGCGATGTTTTGATCAGCAGCCTGATGCAGTTAGCGGATCATTTCGAGCCGGTGTGACATTTTCGGAGCGCGGCGGCTTGCCACCGCTTTGAAAGCGGGAGCCTCTCCATATCGTCCGAAACTGTAATTACAGCAACTTTTCCACAATAATATTTTGCCGTTTTAAAAGATTCCGGAGTACAATCAGGCTTCATTTATTGTCTGGAGATTTTTGTATGAGCGACAACGAACAACTCGAAAAACCGGTGTCCGTCGGCGACTGGATACTGACGTTGATACTTTTATGCATCCCCCTTGTGAACATCATCATGATGTTCGTTTGGGCATTCGGAGGGACACCCTCAATCTCGAAGCGCAACTATTGTCGCGCTTGCCTGATAATCGCAGCTATCTTCCTGGTGCTCGGTTTAGTATTCACCTTCGCCCTGGGCGGACTGGCGATGCTCGGCGTGGGATCGTTGCGATAAACGCCCTGTCCTCGCTTCCTTACAAATTGTCGGTTGGATTGACAATTTGTAAGGAAACGCCGGTTAAAGCATCCCCTTCAGGCGCATCAAACCCGGATCATCAGGAAAGGCTTTAAGTCCGGCTTTCAGTATGGCTTCGGCCTTGTCGCGCGCTCCGGTCTGTATTAAATACACGGCGGCGATACGATACCATAGGCATTCGCCGCCGTTAGGGCATTTTTCGAGGCCAAGCATCGCATCCTGCGCGGCTTGCCCGTGGTTGTTCCTTGCCAGTTCGATTTTCACCATGAGATTGTAAAGAGCCGGTTCGCTCGGGTATATGTTTATCGCATCCAGCGCTACTTTTCGGGCCGCGTCAAAATTGTTTAAACCAAGCTCCAGATCCGCCAGGCTGACATGCGCCGATATATTGTCCGGCTGCATCTCTATGGCTTTCATGATGAGCTTGCGCCCCGTCTCAAAATCCCCAAGTGCACATTTTGAAACCCCTTTGGCCTGTATGGACAAATTATGTTTCGGGTTCCTGCCGAGCAGTTCGTCAAAGTATTTAATGGCGTCCTTGTGCCGCCCAATCTGTTGCAGTGATACGCCGGCCCCGTAGTACACAAGCGGATGGACGGAAGCGCTCAGTTTCAGGCTTGTCTCCGCCGTTTTCAGCGCCACTTCCCATTGTTTTGCAACAAGCGCCTGTTGCAGCAAATTGAACTGCACCAGCACGTCGGTCGGGTTTTTATCAACCTCGCGTTGGGCAAGCATAAGATAATAAGGAGCTTTCTGCTCCAGTCTGTCTTTAAACAAGGTTCCATAGTGATGGATTACCGCGTCGAGCGGCTTAATAATCTTTCTATGGAACATCAGCGACTTGCCGAGCGTTTCATGAATCCTGTCGGAGAAAGCCAAACCGGCAAACATCCTTGCCAGCCTTAAACTGCCGGCCATATCGGCATAAAAAGGAAGATCGCGGCCTTCGCCGTAAGCCGGCTTATCCGATTTGCTTAATTCATCCGGCTTATTCGGTACGGCTCCGATGTCATGGGAACGCACGGTGGATGTGTGCATGTAGTTGCGGTTGGTCGTTTCGTAAGCGTCCGCATACGGGTGCAGGCAAGCGTTCCTTATTTTTTCATGATCCAGCCGGTCGATGGCTTCATCTGCGTCCAATATAAGCGCCCAGTCGCCCTTACAATGCTTCAGGCTCTCGTTCCTTGCGGCGGCAAAATCGTCGCGCCATTTATAATAATGTACCTCGGCCCCGAAGCTTTTGGCGATATCAACGGTTTCATCCGTGGAACCGGTATCGACTATGATTATTTCATCGACCAGTGATTTGACCGATTCCAGGCAGTGCGTCAGCGTGGCTTCCTCGTTTTTTACGATCATTGCCAGAGAAATCAGCGCCATGTCTACATGTCATCCATATCGGCGCGGCCGCGAAATTTTTTGACGCCGGAGCGGTGTTTTTTTTCGTCGAGGCGCCGGAGATTCGCCGCGGGCGGCGGAGCGGGTTTGCGCCTGACCTTCGGAGGGACGCTTGCCTTTTCGATCAGCCTTGCCAGCCGTTCCATGGCGTCCTGGCGATTACTCTGCTGCGTCCGGTAGCGCCGGGCGTCTATGACGATTTCACCTGCGGTATTTACGCGCTTTCCCGCCAGTTTTAGCAGACGTACACGCACTTCAGGCGTGAGTGATCTGGAATGAGCCGCATCAAACCGTAGCTGTGCAGCCGTCGCCACTTTGTTGACGTTCTGTCCGCCAGGCCCCGACGAACGTACAAATTCGATATGTATGTCGGCAGGATCGATTTCAATTTCAGGATAATTCATCGTAATTTCCATCAAAAAACAAATTTCAAAAATATCCGCGGCGATTGCAAAACGCAACGTGATTTTGCAAAACATCGAATGATTTGTGGAGTGCGGGAACTTACTCCCGCTTTGATAGCGGTGGAATGCCGCCGCACTCAACAAAAGAGGCGGTTTTGATAACCACATAACACTACACGCCTCCGGCGCTTGGTGCGTTCACGGTTCCTGAATGCCGACTCGGGAGCAAGCCACCGCACTCCATAAAAGGAATTAATGCGCGATCATTCGAGGTTCCTGCTTTATATGTTTTTGCGGGCCAGATCCTTGATACGGTTCAGCCGGTCAGTGCCCATGCGACGAATGGCAAAGGCCGTTTTGTTGTGCGACAGCGGTTCGGCAAGATCAGCCCATGGCGCGCATTTTTGGGCATCGGCCGTACCGGGAACAGGAGAAAATTCGGACAATATCACCTTTACACCGAGACAACGCGCAAGGCGGATTGAGTTTTCAATTTCCTGGGCCTCCGCAGCCGGATGTCCGACGATGATGTATGCGAATATCGAGGAAGCGCCCGCTTCACGAAGATATTTTACCGCCGCTTCAAACTCACAGGCGGTGACTTTTCCTCCGGTCGCCGATTGCCACGCTTGCGCGCCACTTTCAAATCCAAGAAAAAAGCCGGCAAAACCCGCCTTTACCATTCGCCCGGCAATCTCCGGCGTCATGAAGCGTGCGTTCAGCGCGTTGGGCGTATGAAATCGCACCGGAGGATGTCCACCGGTTTTGTCGCTCACCGCGTCAAGAAAAGGCAGAAGCATTTCATCGGCGCGGTAAAGCAGCGCGTCGTCATAAAAAGCGATGTCCTTAGCTCCGGCGGCGAGAAGACGATTGAAATCTTCGACGCATTCATCTAAGCAGCGCGGCGTAAAACCGTTCCACATCACCGGGGCTGCGCAGTATGTGCAATGAAACGGACAGCCGTCGCTCAGTTTTAGAACGCCGACTTCCGTGTTTCCTTCCGGCACGAAAAGGGAACTTATCTCATGCGCGAGTTCCGCCGATTCAATGCCGAACAATCGAAAAAGCGGGGCAAGGTTCGATCCCTTAATCACAATATCCACGTCGAGCGCCGCTGCGTGTTCCGGACAGAGCGTCGCGTAAACGCCGCCTAATACGATTTTTGCTCCCGGCCGTATCGCGCGGATATCTTCTATGACTTCTCTGACGCCCGGATACCAGTAAGTCATGGACGTTTGAATCAAAACGACATCAAAACCGCGTGAACGCAGTAATTCCTGAAATTCCGCGCGCGGTCTGCCAAAACGCCGGAATCGCCGGTGGATATCACGAAACACGTCCGGCTTTGCGACGATTTTTCCTTCAAATCGCCCGCGTCCCCACGAATCTTTTTTCACCGGGGTCAAAAAATCGAAATAGATGAACCGGCAGACGTTCGCCAACCGCGCCGCTGCCCGCATCATACCGTAGGGCCGCAGCCAGAAATCATAGGCGGTAAAATCGAATATCGGAGGATGAACCAGCAGAGTCTGTAGCCGTTCCATATCTGAAATCTTATCCCCGTGCGCCGGTTTTTCGTAGTAATATCTTGTCTGAACAGGGCAAATACATGGAAAAGCGAGGCGGCATGGCGCTATACGATCTTGAAAACTACGAAATACTTCTTGCCGAAGCGGGAACGTTTCACGGCGATATTTGCGGCGGCATACGAACGGGTACGCGGATGACCATGTGCGGCCTGCGCCTTTTGGACATAAACGACCCAAAAGGCGAGGATAGAAAAAAACTGCTGGTGTTCGTTGAAGTAGATCGTTGTGCCACGGATGCCATTATGGCGCTGACTGGATGCAGACCGGGAAAGCGCACCATGAAGGTGAGAGATTACGGAAAAATGGCGGCCACATTCATGAATCTGGAATCAGGAAAGGCGGTTCGTGTCGCGTCCGCCCGGAAAAAAGGGAAGGAAGTCGATCACACCAAAGCCACCGACGAAGAATTGTTCAATATCACGCTGGTAAATGTGCCGCTGAAGCCGGAAGACCTGCCAGGCAAGCCTTTGCGTGACTGCCGGTGCGCACGCTGCGGAGAAACCGTTCTCGACGGCCGCGAGATAGAGACGGCGGGAGAAACGCTCTGCCGCCCCTGCTTCGAAAACGCAAATTATTATATTAACGTCTGAATTTCGATAAAAAAGGCAGCCTTTTGTAAACATTACAGGCATCTTCTGTACGAAATATCCGGGTTGGTGCTTTTGGATGTGAGAATGTTGAACTATCCCAGTTTGCCCTTGCTTTGCAGCGTATCCGCCACGCGCTTTAAGCCCGCTTTTTCCAGCGTGGCGCGCGATGGATAACCGTTTTCCGGGTTGTATCCTTCAAATTGGTAGAAACGGGTTTTGAAATCCTCGAATTTGCCGCGATCCAGCGTGCGCCCGGCTCCGTTCGCATACTGCCATTTCCCGTCAATATACATCGGCACGTCGTATCCGGAAGTCTTTTCTTCAAAAGCGTAATCCGGGAACGTTTCCATGTCCCGATGCCGCCCCTGCAAACACCAGATAGCGCGATCCAGCGTGTATATCTTGTGGCCGGTTTCCATGCCGTCGGCGAATGAAATGTTTTTGCCCGTAACCGCGTTCCAGAACCTCGGTTCCGCCTGAGGAGTAGGGCCGCGCCTGTCGGCGGTATTGTTGGTGATGCACATCGGCCAGCGCCAGCCGCAGAAACCGCTTGCGCCGATCCAGAATTTTTCATAATGCTTCGTCCAGGCAACCTGCTTGATTGTCGAGTCGGAATATATACCGGTGGGACCGTCGCTGTAATCGACAAGGTATGCATCGTCCTGATATGGAATCATGGCCTCGGAATAGAGTTTCGCGGCCTCTTCCGCCGTCATATACGGGTCTCCGGACATAGCCATCCAGTGCAGCGGGTAATTGGCAATCATGTGGAGCATCAAATCGCGCTCACCGAGAATTGAGCCGAAAGCCCATTCGGCAGCAATCGCCGTATCGTAATGTTCCTCAAGTCCCCAGTAGGTCAACTTTATTTTGCCGCTATGGATGTCCTGTTTGTAGCGCCCAAGCTTGTCGGCAAGGCGCGCGGCTCCTTCGGCCAGTTCGTTGCCGACGCCCTCGCGCAGCGCGATCGCCCGCATAATCGCGGCGGCGTAATCAAACGTTCCCGCTCTGTCGAAAGGAATATCGGACTCTATCTGTTTGCCCTTGCCGATTACGCCTTCTTTATAAAGATGCATGGCATAATCCATCGTGGGGCGTAATTGCCAGTGACCAAGGCCGTACTTCTGCATCAGGTCGTTTCCCTGCCGTGTAAATTTAACCGACCCGTCCACATTTATCATCATAGTGCCGGCGCAGACCGATTCGTTGCTGTCCGCCGTTGCGAGGCGCATCCTGCATCCGCGCGGACACGAAGCGCAGGCAGCGGCGCGCGACGGAGTAAGCGGCAATTCCCGATTGAGTACGTTGCCGCCGCTAGGCTGACCGCCGATCAGCGTGTATGGGAATACTCCCGTAAAACGATCGGCTTCACGCGGATTATCGACATCCCAAAGAAACTGCCGAAACCAGAGCCGGGCGTCCATCAATGCCTTCGGATCGGCGATTGGAACAACACCGGAACCTATGGCGCTGATCGCTTTAAGATTTTTTGAACCGAATACCCCGCCGAAACCGCAAAGCGCGGCCTGTGAACCCGGCCCGTGAAGCAGTGCGCCGAGACGGCTTTTGTTTTCGCCCGCCGGCCCGCAGCAGACTACGGCCGGAACCTGTGTGGTATTAGCACCGTTGGAGAATTCCGCCCATTCGCCGTGTTTAAGCTGCGGCAGGACGCGCCTGGAAATTTCGTCCTGGGTATCCCAGGTATCCATGCCCCAGATTCCCTGGGCGCTCTCGACCGTAACTTTGTCGTCGACGATGTTTATCCATACGGGATCCGGCGAAGCTCCCTCGACGACAATTCCGTCCCAACCGGCGAATTTTAGCTGTGCCGTGAAGCGGCCGCCGAAATTGCTGTGCCCGAACCACTCTATAGGATAAAGCATCGGACCAAGTCCCTGCACTTCGCAGCGGCCGGAACCCGGTACGGATGTTCCGGAGAAAGGAGACGCTATCATGATGATCAGGTTGCGCGGGTCGAAGGCCGGGAACGGTAACTGGTCGCCGACGAGATCGAAAAAGATGGCGGAGCCGATACCGTGGCCGCCGCCGAATTCCTCATATTTGGCCGTGTCGATTTTATCGATCCGCTTTGTCGTTAAATTAACGCGTAATATTTTTCCTGTATAGCCACCTGCCATTTCGCCCCCCTTATTCTTTCGGTTTACTGCCGGCAGCCAGTGCGAACTGGCGCGGCGGAATGATCGTGCTGTTTTCAACAAGCCCGAGATTCAGCCAGTTGTCATTGCGTAAATTCACGTCGTAGCCGTCGGTTTCTTGCTGATCCGGCATTTCAATGACAAATTTCAGGGCTTTCATCGGGCAGGTTTCGACACATGCCTGTTTTCCGCCGGGGCCGCCCTTTTCATTCCAGTGAGGCGTTTCGACACACAGGTCGCACTTAGAGGATTTCTTTTCAATATGATTCCAAACTGTGCGATGCGGTTGCTGCGGACACATTTTTATGCAGGTTTTACAGCCGACGCACTTCTGACTGTCAATCCGCCGGACGTTCCCGTTGGCTTCGTCGACATAAGCCGCGCCTACGGGACAGCTCGTGATGCAGACGGGATACTTGCACTGGCGGCAGGGCGACATCTTGAGATCGTAGGGAAATTTACCGAACGAATCCTGCATGATCTGTATGCGTGCCAGCGACAGGCTTTGGTGTCCGTAATGAGTCAGAGAGCAGCTCAACATACAGGCGGTGCAACCGACACATTTCTTGCTGTCGTAAACAATGTAGCCTTTGGCTTCCGGATACCTGGCCGGCGTTTGCGCGGCCAGAGGCGCGGGAATCGAGGAGACGATCAAGGCGTCCGCCGCGACTGCCGCTCCGCCCGCCGCCAGGAAATTGCGGCGCGTCATCTTTTTATTCATGCCGGATTTTTGTTCTTCAGAAGACATAGAAAACTCCCGCCAAAAAATAGTGGATTTTGGATTGATTAAAAATCAGGAAAATTGCTTTTCAATCCACAATCTACAATCCAAATTTGCTTACGTTAGCGCGAGGCCATATTCGTAGCCGCGGTCGAAGGCCATAAGATTCGTGGTTTCCGTCCCCAGCGGCACGGATGATTTGACGGTCTCCCGCGCGGACTTATAAGAAACAAGTTTTGTAACGGCGGTAAAAAAACCGACCATTACGACATTAAGACTCATTTTGGATCCCAGTTCCTCCGCCAGGCGCGTCGCCGGAATCGCGTAAACCTTCATTCCATGCTTGACCCCTTTTGGGTGCACAAGATCTTCCTCAATGAGAATCACGGCGTCATCCGCAGCTTCGGGCAGATAGCGGTTGCACGCCTCCTGAGACAGCATAACCAGAACCTTTGGCCGCGTAACATAAGGATAGAGAATTTTGTCGTCGGAGATGATGACCTGGGCGCTGCACGCCCCGCCGCGGGCTTCCGGACCGAAATTCTGGGTCAGTGTCGCGAATTTATGATCCAGAATACTGGCTGCCTTGCCTATGATGCTTCCCGCAAGAATCACTCCCTGGCCGCCGAAACCGCCGAATTTTATTTCCGCCGTCATTTCACGCCCTCATACGGTTCGTAGAAAGGCCCGAACCGCTCGGCCATCTTAGTGTTATACATATCAAGATAAGACGTCTTTTCACGATCGACGAATTTTCCGCAGATTATCTTTCCGCGAAAATCCAGCCCAACATCCCGCGTATCGGCTTCATTCAGGATTACGCTGTTTTCCCTGAATGCCTGCATCATCTTCAGCCCGTCGCCTATTTTGTTTCGCCGCCCGTATAGCGTCGGACAGGGGCTGATGATCTCAATGAAGCTGAACCCGTTTTTATGAATCGCTTCGCGCATGGCCCGCGCCGCCTGCCTGACGTGAAACACCGTCCAGCGCGCGACATAAACCGCGCCCGAGCAGTCGGCCAGAAACGGAAGATTGAAAGGTTCTTCAATATTGCCGTACGGCGTCGTTGATGAAATAGCGTCCATGGGCGTAGTAGGTGTCACCTGCCCGCCCGTCATGCCGTAGGTAAAGTTGTTGACGCAGATGATCGTCAGATTCATATTGCGGCGCGCAGCGTGAATAAAATGATTGCCGCCGATCGCAAAGAGATCGCCGTCGCCGCTGAACACGACTACCTTTAATTTTGGATTGGCCAGGTTCAGTCCGGTGGCGAACGGAATCGGACGGCCGTGCGTCGTGTGAAAACTGTCCAGTTTCAGATAGCCGGCGACGCGGCCGGTGCATCCGATGCCCGAAACGACGCTGATCTGATCCAATGGCGTATCGCAGTCTTCAATCGCACTGATAAAGCAGTTGACCGCCGTTCCCAATCCGCAGCCGGGACACCAGATATTCGGCATCCGTTCGGTTCTCAGATATTTATTACGCGGATTTTTGGCGCTCATCTGGGCGTCTCCTTCATTTTGCGCGAGTGTCTTGCCGCGTATATAATCTTCTGGTAGATGACGTCGGGATCATGCACGGTTCCGCCGGAGTGGGGAATCAGATATGTCGCCGCGCGCCCTTCGATACAGCGCTGCAATTCCAGGTACATCTGTCCCATATTAAGCTCAGGCATGATGAACGCCTTTACGTGCGACGCAAGCGTATGCAGGCGTTTTTCAGGAAAGGGCCAAACCGTCATAAGGCGAAGATGGCCGACCTTGACGCCGTTTTTCCGCGCCGCCTGAATCGCCTTAATCGCGACACGCGAAGTGATACCGTAGGAAACTACGACGACATCGGCGTCCGCCGTATCCGTTTCTTCCAGCATGACGATCTGCCGCGCGTTATTGCGAACTTTGTCCATCAGTCGGTTCAGGTTCCTGTCATGCGCTTCAAGGTTGGTTGAAGGGTATCCGCGTTCGTCGTGCGTCAATCCGGTAATGTGGAAATGGTAACCGTCTCCGACGCGCACCATCGCCGGCGCGGAGTTTTTTTCCGCTTTGTAGGGAAGATATTCTTCCGGCTTTTGCGTGGTGTAATGACGCGGCTCTATAGCGATCTCACTCGCCCTGGGAATGACAACTTTTTCCGTCATATGACCGACACATTCGTCCATCATCATCATGACCGGCACGCGGTATATCTCGGCCAGATTGAAAGCCTCGATTGTCAGATCAAAACATTCCTGCGGCGAATTCGGGCAGAGCGCTATGATTTCGTAATCGCCGTGGCTTCCCCAGCGCGCCTGCATCATATCCGCCTGAGCCGGCTGTGTCGGCAGCCCCGTCGAAGGCCCCGTGCGCTGCACATCCACAAAAACGCAGGGCGTTTCGGTCATGGCAGCGTAACCGATATGTTCCATCATGAGGGAAAAACCCGGCCCCGATGTTACCGTCATCGCTTTTGCTCCGGCCCAGACCGCCCCTTGAAGGGCTATGGACGAGGCTATTTCGTCTTCCATCTGGATGAACATGCCGCCTACCGACGGGAATCGCGCGGCGATGCGCTCAACTACTTCAGTGGACGGCGTGATGGGATAGCCGGAAACAAAACGGCATCCGGCGGCCAGCGCTCCCTCGCAGCAGGCATGGTCACCGTCCATGAAATGAGCTCCGGTTAAAACTCCTTTAGGATCCGCTTTCAAATTTTCTCCTTAAATCAGGCGACTTCTTTATTGGTTCGCACACCGAAAATCGCAAAATCCGGGCAATACATGCCGCACAGATCACAGCCGATACAGGCGTCCGGATTCACCGCTTGCGGAGCATGATAACCCCTGCCGTTAAACTTGTCCGAAAACTCGAGTACCCCGGACGGACAAAAGGCGGTGCAAAATCCGCAGCCCTTGCACAATTCAACGTTTATGACAACCGTCCCGTGAGGACGTTTGGATTTTTTTGCTTCGGCCATGGAATCACTCCCTAATCTCACAAAACCTACCTTTCGGCTCACGCAGGAGCAATAAACGATCAATACATTATACCTGACAACTGAAATCACCTCAAGAAGCGCCGATATAATGGGTGCAATGGGTATCCATGTGACGCCGGCTACACAGGGTGATACGCTACATATTGTGTTTGCGCCATCCTATAGTCTCTGCATGCTGTATGTGCCGGCGATTTGCAAAGGTAAATTTATCTTGTTTCGGTCTTTTTCGACTGTTAATCTTATCGCTTATGTCGATAAACAAACTTTATCTGAACTGGAAAATATTAAAACGTGTATTTATTCCAGCCGTCATTACAGCTTTTCTGTGTCTGCCTGCGTACTCTTACCATCGGGAACGTGAACGCGTCCGTGTCGCGGAATTTTCAAAGGTGCTGGCGGAAACCATCGCCTTGTCCGATGCACCGACGAAAGTGGAAATTAGAGGCCGGGAAAATTTTCAGGCGACGGCGTATTGCATCACCGGCATCACCAAAAGCGGCGTCCCCGTCGCTCCCGGTCATGTGGCAGCCGACCCGAGAATCATTCCGCTCGGCTCCCTGATTTATGTTGAAGGCGCGCTGATGAGCGGGATCTACCATGTAACGGACACCGGAAGACTTATCAAAGGAATGATCATCGATATTTTCATTCCGAGTTACAAAGAGAGCATTGAATTCGGACGCAGGAAGGTAAAAGTGAAAGTGCTGCGGTATGGATATGGCGACGACGCTTTCCAGTAATATACCCGCGAACGAAATGATTTTCCGTTGGATGCTCGAGGATTTTTGACA
>Ga0082212_10001944_pt1 | contig 30420 bp, 26 predicted proteins | sample TergutNt197P3_FD_71548 | JGI IMG/M metagenome (GOLD analysis project Ga0082212, IMG submission 71548) | Neocapritermes taracua P3 segment gut microbial communities from Petit-Saut dam, French Guiana - Nt197 P3 | ecosystem: Host-associated > Arthropoda: Insects > Digestive system > Gut ...
AGCCGAGGCCGCCGAGCGCCTTGCAAGCCTGCGTGCCCGAATAGTCGAATTCGCAGGCCTGCCCCACGATTATGGGCCCCGACCCTATTATCATGATCGTCCCTATATCTGTTCTTTTCGGCATTTTGAAATATTTCCCCCATTATCGTTATATTATTCCTGCCCATTCCAGCAATATGTGCACAGTTTGCATTTGTCTATCCCGATGGAGCCAAGCAGCCCCTCCAAGGAAAGGTATTCGAGGGTTTCTATGTTCAGGGTCCGCTGTATCAGGTTCACCATTTTTTTATGCTGCTTCGATCCGCAGTCGGCATAAGCGGAGATGTCTTTTTTTTCCCCGGATTCGAGTTCGTTTATGGCCTGCCGGGACACGAGTTCGTCTTCCGAGCCCGAACGGGTGAAATTCAAGTATTTGCAGCCAAACAGCACCGGCGGGCAGCCCGATCTCACGTGCAGCCCTTTTGCCCCGCGGTCGAGCAGGAAATCCATCAGCCCGCGCATCTGCGTGCCGCGCACTATCGAATCCTCCACGAATAGCAGCTGTTTGTTCTCGATGAGCGAATTCACCGGCACCAATTTCATCCGGGCCACCAAATTCCTTATGCTGCGCTCCCGCGGCGTGAAGCTGCGGGTCCATGTGGGCGTGTACTTTATCAGCGGCCTTGCGAAAGGTATTTTCGAGCGGTTGGCGTAGCCTATGGCATGGGCCGTGCCCGAATCGGGGATGCCCGCAACATAGTCGGCCTGTATGCCGGCGCCGTCTTCGTCGGCGAGGCTTTGGCCGCAGCTGTACCGCACCTCCTCGACGTTCCGGCCTTCGTATTCCGAGGTGGGATAGCCGTAATATGTCCATAAAAAAGAACACATCCGCATTTGGGCGCCCGGGCCGCGGATCGGGGCTATTTTGTCCGCAGTGATAAAAACCACTTCGCCGGGCCCGAGTTCCAGGCATGTCCGGTAGCCGAGGTTTATGTAGGCGAAAGACTCGAAGCTGACGCAGTGGCCGTCGTCTTTTTTCCCGATGGACAAAGGCGTGCGCCCCAACTTGTCCCTGGCGGCGTATATCCCGCCTTCAGCGCATACGACCATCGTGAGCGAGCCTTCGACTTCGCCCTGCGCGTATGCGATCCCCTCGGCGATGTCGCCTTTTTGGCAGATGAGCGAGGCCGTGAGCTCCGCGTCGTTTATTTGCCCCCCGGAGAGTTCCGTGAAATATGCGTTTCGTTCATGGACAAGCTGTTTTGCGAGCTCGTTTTTGTTGTTTATCCGCCCCACCGCCGCCAAAGCAAAAGTGCCGATTTTGGAATTTATGACAATGGGCTGCGGGCAACTGTCGCTGATGCAGCCCACTCCGGCAAAACCTCTCATCTCCGCCAAGTCGGGCTCGAACTTTGTCCGAAACGGCGAGTTTTCGATATTGTGTATGGCGCGGTTGAAGCATTTGCCGTCATATACCGCCATCCCGCCCCTGTATGTGCCGAGGTGCGAATGGTAGTCGGTCCCGAAAAACAGATCCGCCGCGCATTCATGTTTTGAGCATACCCCGAATATTCCCCCCATTTTCAGTGGTGTCCTTTCTTTACTATTTCCGCCCTATTCCCGCAGCAATCCCACGGGCAGCCATTTCCGGAGGCATCGGTTCAGTTCGGAAAGCTCGAGCGGTTTGGGTAAAAAGTCGTCCATCATGTTGTCCAAGAACATTTGCTCCACCCCGGCGATCGCATTGGCTGTAAGCGCTATGACGGGCACCGAAGCGTTTCTCCCGCCGAGGCTCCGAATGTTGCTTGTGGTTTCCAGCCCGTCCATTTCAGGCATCATATGATCCATGAAAATTATGTCGTATGGCTTGTTTTCCGCGAACTCGACCGCAGATCTGCCGCTTTGCGCCAAATCCGGAACAATCGCGAAAACGCCCAGCAGCGCTTCCACCACAGCCAAATTTATCTCCATGTCGTCGACCACCAGGATTTTCGCCTCGGGGGCGGTGAATTCCCCGATTTCGCAAATTTCCTCGGACACAGCCGCATCGGCGCTCCTGTATGGGATCCTGACATGAAAAACGGATCCGGCGCCGTATTCGCTTTCAAACCAAATATCCCCGCCCATCATGAGGCACAGCTTGTATGTGATGGCGAGCCCGAGCCCCGTGCCTGTTATGTTCCTGTTCTTGCGGATGTCGAGCTGCTCGAAGGGATTGAACAACTTTTTTTTGTCCTCTTCCCGTATGCCGATTCCGGTATCTTCGATATCGAACCGCAAGGCGCCGCCCTCGGTCCTCGCCGCGAATGAAACGAAGCCCTGCTTCGTGTATTTCACCGCATTCGACAAAATGTTCGTGAGCACCTGCCTGATGCGGATCTCGTCGCCGTAGACCATGTCGGGCAAATCGTCCGCCAGGGCGAATCGCACATCCAGGCCCTTCTCCCGGCCGAGCATCGAAAACATCGAGTTCAGGTTGTCAATCAGCATCCAAAGGCTGAAATTCGAGTTGACGAATTCCAGCTTGCCCGCCTCGATTTTTGAAAAATCGAGTATGTCGTTGATTATGCTCAGAAGCGCGCCCGACGACTTTTTTATATCCGACACGTACTTTTTTTGCGCGGGGCTCAGCCGGGAGCGGTCGAGCATATCGCCCATGCCTATGATCGCGTTCATCGGGGTCCTGATCTCATGGCTCATCGTGGCCAAGAATTCGGATTTCGCGTTGTTGGCGGATTCGGCGCGCTGTTTTTCGCGCATGAAGTCGGTGAAGTCCACCATCACCGCGAGTATCCCGGACACTCCGCCCGCGCCGCCCGCGCGGTGCAGCTCAAAGGAATAGGCCCTGGGGTCCCCGCTCCCGGAAAAATCCGCCGAAGTGTCGAAACGCACCACTTCGTCCGATGCCATCGCGCGCTCAAATGCGCTTTTGAACAACGCTATCCCCTCTTCGGCGAAATATTTCGAAAACACCTCTTCATATTTCCGGTTTTTGATGTAGTCGAAATTCGGCGTGCCGGTCGCGGTCATCAAAGCCTCGGTCGAAAGCACGAAACGCCCCTCGCCGTCAAGCAGCACGATGATGTTCGGGCAGCTTTTGAGCAGCATGTCCGTATAGGCGCGCTGTTTCGCGTTGGCTTCCGCCAATGCGTCGTTGAGGGTTTCCTTCGCGTGCGCCGTTTTTGTCACCTTGTCCAAGAAATCGGCGGTCAGCCTGAGTTCGCGTTCGTTTTTTTTCAGCTCGCGGAGCAGCTTTTCCCTCTCCTCGGCAAGCGCCCGGTTCTCGGCGAGCAGCCGCCGGCGGTCCTCCCTTAGCGTCTGTGCGCTTTCCTTAGGCAAAAAATCGCCCCCTTTCGTTTGGATTCTGCGGCGGATCTAAAACAGGCAGGCGACAAAGGCGTTGTTGTGGAAACGGTTGACCGCCCCCTGCTCCGATATGCGCGTGGGGCAGATCTCCCCTCCCGAGCTGGCCGCCATGTAGGGGAGCCTGCCGCCGAGATTTTCCCGGAGCATTTCCATTTCCCTGAATTGCCCGAAACCCAGGTTCATGCTCCTGCTGACGCAGGAATACGCGAATAGCACGCCGGCGCCTCCCGCATCCTCCAAGATCTCCCCGACCGCCGCCCCCGCGGTCAGCATCACGTCGCCGGCGTCGGGCATCGCCATGTACAGCGTGCTCCCCTCCGGCATCGCGCCGGCGCATATAACGTATTTTTCCGGCGTGAGCTTGACCAATATCTTCGAGACTTTGGGGGTGCCATCGTTGTAATCGAGCAAAAACGGCAGGGTGGCCATCGCGTACTGCGCCTCGCTGGCCTTGACCAGCCCCAGATCGCTCAGGTAATCCACGATCGGGCGCTCGTTCGCCTCCATCAGCACGGGTCCCGCGCTTTTTGTGACCACGGCGCTTTTTTCGAGTATCCTGTCCTCCGAAATGTTGCCCACATAGAATTTCGGCGATATGTCCCCATATATGAGCACCATGGCCATTTTGTCGCGGTGGTGGCCGCCCCCGGCGAGCACGAAGCAATTGGCGAACTCCAGCGTCTCATCCACCGCCAGCGTCCCGAAGCACGGCGCGCCGCCCGAAACCTTTGCGAGCGCATCCACATAATCGTCTCCGCAGTTTTGGAGGATGAAAGGGGCGAACGCCAAAATCAGCGCCGGCTTTTTTTGCCCGCTCGCCTTCATGTAGCTCTCCGCTATGGCCTTCTCGGGGTCCGCCATCAGCGACGGGGTCAGCGCGCTCACAAATTCCGCGTCGTCGCTGGTCAGAACCGTCAGCGCGAAAAGCAGCGAGCCGGTGCCGGCCGGCACGGATTGGATCGAAGAGATGTTCCCGACCACTTCGAACGGAAGCGCCTCGCAAACCGCGGCGAAAACGCCCGAGAGCACGAACTCGCAGTGGCAGGCCGCGATCCCGATCGTGTTGGCCATAAGGTTTTTTTCCCCTATCTGGGATTTTATCTGCTCGGCCGCCAGTCTCCCGTCGTCCAGCTCGTCGGTAAATGCTGTGATCGCCCTGATCATTTGCGATATCCTCCCCGCGCGTAAAATTGGCATAAGCGGCGCCATCGCCCTATTATACCATACAGGCGCCCGAAATTCAATAAAAAATTTTAAATAAAAACAAATTAATTTTCTTTCTATCAACAATATGTACAAAAAAGTTATTTATATTATATATAGTACAGTGATGGGAGGAAGAGAAAATGGGTGATATTCGATCGCTTGACATGGAAAAATTGGGGCGGACACTGGAATGCCGCATCGACAAGGACATATCCGAGAAAACCCTGGTCGGCGCTTCCTGCGCGGTCATCGCGGGCGGCCGCGTGCACGCGGTGAGAAAAGGGGCGGCCAGCCCGGACACGATGGAGCCGCTTCGCGAAGACCACATATTCCGCTTGGCCTCGATGACAAAGCTTCTGACCGTGGCCGGCCTGCTTTTGCAGATCGAAGCGGGCAAACTGGGATTCGGCACGGAAGTTTCCGAATTTTTCCCCGGGTTCAGGCAAAAATGGGTCGCGCATGCGGATGAGAACGACCGGCTCGTCTTTGACAGAAAATCCGAAGCGCCGATGACGGTGCACCACTTGGTGACCCATACCGGAGGGCTCGGCTCCGGGCCTGCGGGGGATCTGCAGAGGCGGCGGCTCACCGGGCAGCAGAAAGCCACCGTGGCCCATATCGTGGATTTTTACGAGAGGGAGGCCGTGCTCGATTTCGAGCCGGGCAGCGCATGGGGATACAGCGGGCTCGCCGCATTCGACCTCATGGCCCGCATCATCGAGCTTTGCTCCGATATGGCATTCGACCAATACCTGAAAAAATATATATTTGACCCCATCGAGGCAAACGACATGACTTTTGCCCCCACAGAGGGGCAGTGGGCCCGCATGGTCGCGATGCACGACAATGTGGGCGGCAAGGCGGTCGCGGCGCCTTCCTGGGAGAGGACGGTGCTCCCGGGGGTGCCCGAAACCAATTTTTGCGGAGGCGGCGGGCTTGTCTCGACGCTCGGGGATTACTGCAATTTTGTCCGCATGCTGATGGCGGGCGGCGTCTACAAAGGGCGCAGGGTGCTCGCCGCGCAGTCCGTTGGCGCGATGGGAACCCAGAGGCTCCCGGACAAATACCCCGGCCTGTCGTCGGGGATCTCATGGGGGGCGGGCTGCATGATATACAAGAATTTCCCGCCGATGCCCTCCGGGTGCTTCGGATGGAGCGGCGCCTGGGGCACGCATATGTGGATAGACCCCGTCAACGATATCGGGGCGGTGTACATGCGAAACTCGGCGTTCGCCGAAGGGGCCGGGGCGGCCACCGCGCGAAATTTTGAAAAAGACGTCTATGAGGCGATGATATAGCTGCGATGAAAACGGAAATAGTATACATAGACGAAAAAAACACGGACAAGCCGGGCGAGCTCGAAAAGCTGAGATCGGCTGCGGAGGTCATAAAAACGGGCGGCTTGGTGGTTTTCCCGACTGAGACGGTATACGGCTTGGGGGCGAGCGCCTTTGACCGTGCCGCCGTGAAAAAAATCTACGAAGCCAAGGGCAGGCCCCCGGACAACCCGCTGATCGTCCACGTGGCGGACCCCGGGGACATATGCAGGTACGCCGAGCTCACAGAGGCCGCCGGGCCGATAATCGAAAAGTTCCTGCCCGGGCCGCTCACGCTCGTGCTCAAGAAAAAGGGCCCCGCCTTAGATGCGTGCTGCAGCTTGGACACCGTGGCCATAAGGGCGCCAAAAAACAACGCCGCGAGGCGCCTGATCGAGCTTTCCGGAGTTCCGGTAGCCGCCCCTTCGGCCAACCTGTCGGGCAAACCCAGCCACACGAATCCGGAGCACATAGCAAAAGAGCTTTCGGGCAGGGTCGATATGATAATCTGCGGCGAAAACTGCGAGATAGGGCTCGAATCCACCGTGATTTCATTCAACCCCGACGACAGCCTGAACATTTTGCGCAGCGGGCATATAACAAGGGAGATGCTGTCGGAGCATCGGATACGCGAAGCCGCGCCGGATCGGGGCGAAGCCCCGCGCTCCCCCGGGACGAAGTACGCGCACTACGCCCCCGCCGCGCCGCTGTATATCCTCTCCTCGGGAAGCGACGCGAAAATCGCGGATTTCGTAAAAAATGAGATGCGCGAAAAAAAAGCCGGATTTTTGTGCTTCGACGAATTTCTCCCGCATTTCGCGGGAAGCGAAAACGTGATCGCGATCGGGGCAAGGGGCGATCCGGCCGCGCAGGCCAAGAATCTGTTTTGCGCGCTCAACCGCTTCGACGCGCTCGGGCCCGATGTCATATATGCCGTGGAGCCATCTAAGGCGGGGATAGGCGAGGCGGTCCACAACCGGCTGATAAAGGCGTCGGGCGGAAAGGTCATCAGCTTATGAACAATGCTCTGAAAAATACGGTCGCGATAATAGTCATGATAGCATTGGCGGTGGGCTTGGGGTACGCCTACGACAAAGCTTCGGTCTGGCTCGAAAAAAGGTCGCACCCCTTGGAATACGCGGAATTGGTGGAAAAGTATTCGGAGCACTACCAGGTGCCGGTGGAAATGGTCTACGGCGTGATAAAGGCCGAGAGCGGCTTTAGGAGCGACGCGGTGTCCGGCGCGGGGGCGGTGGGGCTCATGCAGATAACCGAGGCCACCTTCGACTGGATAACATCGAGGCTCGGCGAAAATCTGTCCAAGGGGCTTTTGTACGACCCGGACACGAATATACGGTACGGCACATATTACCTGAATTACCTGTTCAAAGAATTCGGCAGCTGGGACATGGCGCTCGCCGCGTACAACGCGGGGCCGAACAGGGTGAAGGGCTGGAGCCAAAACCCCGAATACATAAAGGACGGCGAAATCGTGCATATCCCGATCGAAGAGACCCGCACCTATGTCCAGCGGGTGAACAAAAACAAAGAGGCCTACAAACGGCTGTATTTCACGGCCCAGTGAAAAGAAATAAAAGAAAGGAAGATTGCACACTATGCACACTACGCACGCTACGGAAGAAAAAGCGCCAAAATCGGAGGGCGAGCTCTTAAAGGAAAAACTTTTCTACAAGCCAAAACAGGGCTTTGAGGCCTTGGACTCCGAGAAACTGCAAAAGGCGCGCGATTTTTGCGAGGGGTACAAAAAATATCTGGATCAGGGCAAGACCGAACGGGAAGCGGCGGCGCGAACGCTCGAGATTCTCGAACGAAACGGTTTTGTTCCCTACGATTTCGGCAGGCGGTACGCCCCCGGCGAGGGCGTATACATAGACAACGGGGGCAAAAACATAATAGCTGCGAGAATAGGCGAGCTCACGGTGGACCGCGGCGCGAACATAATCGCCGCGCACATCGACTCGCCCAGGATAGACCTGAAGCAGAGGCCGCTCTACGAGGCCGACGGCTTCGCCTTTTTCAAGACGCATTATTACGGCGGCATCAAAAAATACCAGTGGATGACGATCCCGCTGGCGCTGCACGGGGTCATAATCAAAGCCGACGGAACCGCTGTGAGCGTCGTGATCGGAGAAGATGAAAGCGATCCGGTGTTCTGCATCACGGATCTTTTGCCGCATCTGGCAAAAGACCAGTACGCCAAGAACTTGGGCGACGCATTTGCCGGCGAGGGGCTCAACATACTCGCGGGCGCCGAGCCGTATGCCGACGAAAAAGCCTCGGAAAAGATAAAGCTGAACATACTGGGCATATTAAACGAAAAATACGGCATAACCGAAGCCGACCTGATCTCAGCCGAGCTTTCGCTCGTCCCGGCCGCAAAGGCAAAAGACGTGGGCCTCGACCGGAGCATGATCGGCGCATACGGCCAGGACGACCGGGTGTGCGCCTATCCCCCGATCATGGCGCTCGCCGCAAGCCAAAACTTGGGCAACACCGCCATCGTGATCCTGGCCGACAAGGAGGAGATAGGCAGCGAGGGGAACACCTCGATGCAGTGCCATATATTCAGGCATTTCCTCGAAAGCCTGGCCCAGAACCAGAATGTGTGCAAGGTCAAGGCCTTCCAAAACTCAAAGTGCCTTTCAGCCGACGTGAACGCCGCCTTCGACCCAAACTACGCCGAGGTGTACGACACCAAAAACGCCGCCTTCATGAACAGCGGCGTGGCGCTCACCAAATACACGGGCTCGAGGGGCAAGGGCGGCTCCTCGGACGCGAGCGCGGAGTTCGTGAACTATATAAGGCGCGTGTTCGACAAAAACGGGATTCTGTGGCAGACTGCGGAGCTGGGCAAAGTCGACCAGGGCGGCGGCGGCACCGTGGCGGCCTTTATCGCCAACTTGAATATAAACGTGGTGGATCTCGGCGTGGGGCTGCTCTCCATGCACGCGCCCTTTGAGATAGCCTCGAAGCTGGACATATTCATGATGCACGAAGCCTCGAAGGCGTTCATGGCAGGGCTGTAGCAGATGAAAATCTTCAAATCGTCGGTGACCGGGATAATCATATTGTTTGTAATCGCGGCGCTCGCCACCGCCACGATGACCATAAAGCAGAACATGACCGATCTCGTCATAAACGACAACATAACCCAAGCGGCCAAAAACGTGAAATACAAAACCCCGGTGGCGGCGGGGGACGATCTGTTCCGGGAGAGCGGGATTGAGATCGCGGAAGCGGATATGAAAAAAATCCACGGCGAGCTGAAAAAACAGTTCCCCGGCTATGAGGTGGATCTGCGCAAAAACCTCAAAAACAGCGAACTGATAGATGCGGTATATATGTCGCTTTCGGACGGGATGCCCGTTTTGTGCCTGATCGCCTCGCCCGACGATACGAGCGATCCCCCCGCTTGGCGCGTCGCCTGCGGCTTGGTGGTGGAGATGGACATTTTCGGCGACAAAATCGCGGTGAGCGAGCTTGGCGGGTCTGCGGAGACGTACAGCGTGAGGAATTTTTTGAAAGCGACGAGATTCGAGTGCTATGAGAACATGGGCCTCTTTTTGAAGCTGCAGTTCGCCCTCGAGATATTTTCCAAAAACACGGTTTTCATACTCGAAAAAAAACCCCTCAGCTAAAACTCAGGTCTGCAGCACATAGAGCGCCGCCACGGCGATGACGAAGATCACCGAGACCACGGAAGTGACCGTCGAGAGGATCTTGTCTATCGTCTTGCCCTTTTCCTTGCCGAAGAAAGTCTCGGCCCCGCCGGCGATCGTGCCGGAGAGATGGTGGGTCTTGCCGTGCTGGAGCAGCACCGCCACCGTGAGGAACACGGCGAAAACCAAAATCACCGTCCCGAATATTATTTCAAGCGTATTCATGAATGCCTCCAAAACAAACTATGATTTTTTAGACTGCCTGACATTATACCACATATAAATAAAAAATGCAAGCGAAATTTAAAATAATTTCAGCTTTTCTTTTCAAGAATTTTTTTGAGGTACTGGCCGGTGTAGGAATTTTGGTTCTCGGCCACCTGCTCGGGGGTGCCCGCAGCTATCACGTATCCCCCGCCCGCCCCGCCCTCGGGGCCCAAATCTATTATATGGTCGGCGGTCTTTATCATGTCGAGGTTGTGCTCGATCACCACCACCGTGTTTCCCGTTTCGACCAGCTTCTGCAGCACCTCGATCAGCTTTTCCACGTCGGCCATGTGGAGCCCGGTGGTGGGCTCGTCGAGCACGTAGATGGTTTTTCCCGTGGCGCGCTTGGATAGCTCGGTGGAAAGCTTTACGCGCTGCGCCTCGCCGCCCGACAGCGTGGTGGAGGACTGCCCGATCTTTATGTACCCCAGCCCCACGTCGTCCAAGGTCCGAAGTTTCCTGTTTATGGCGGGTATGTTCGCGAAAAACCCCACGCCTTCCGCCACGGTCATGTCAAGTATGTCGAATATGTTTTTGCCCTTGTATTTGACTTCGAGCGTCTCCCTCGAATACCGCCGGCCCTTGCACACGTCGCAGCTCACGTACACATCCGGCAGAAAATGCATCTCGATTTTGATCACGCCGTCCCCTTCGCAGGCCTCGCAGCGCCCGCCCTTCATGTTGAAAGAGAACCTGTCGGGCCGAAAGCCGCGCATCTTCGCGTCCTGCGTCTCGGCGAACAGCATCCGTATGTCGGCGAAAAGCCCGGTGTAGGTCGCGGGGTTGGAGCGCGGGGTCCTGCCTATGGGAGACTGGTCGATCGCTATGATTTTGTCGAGCGCCCCGGTGCCCTCTATCCGGTCGAAGTTTTTGGCTTTCGTGTAGGCGCCGTTTAGCTCGTTTGCGAGTTTTTTGTACAGTATCCCGTTGATCAGCGAGGATTTGCCCGAGCCTGAAACCCCGGTGACGCAAACGAATACCCCCAACGGTATTTTCACGTCAATGTTTTTCAGGTTGTTTTCCTTCGCGCCTATTATTTCAAGAAAATTGCCGTTTCCGGCACGGCGCTGTTCGGGCGCCGGGGTTTTTATGCTCCTTCTGCCGCTCAAAAAATCGGCGGTGACGGAAGCCGAATTTTCCAGCTTCTTTATCTCGTCAACCGTGCCCCGGGCCACTATTTCGCCGCCGTTTATCCCGGCGAGCGGGCCGAGGTCCACCACATAGTCGGCTTCTTCGATCGTTTCCTCGTCGTGCTCGACCACGATCACGGTGTTGCCCACGTCCCTAAGCCTTTTTAATGCGGCCACAAGCTTCGAGTTGTCCCTTTGGTGCAGCCCGATCGAGGGTTCGTCGAGTATGTACAGCACCCCCACCAGGGAGGAGCCGATCTGGGTGGCGAGCCGGATCCTCTGGCTCTCGCCGCCCGAAAGCGTGCCCGCCTTGCGCTCGAGGGTCAGGTAATCGAGCCCCACGCTCGCCAAAAAGCCGAGCCTCGATCGTATTTCCTTGACTATGTCCTTGGCGATCACGGAATCCTTTTGGCCAAATGCGATCTTGTCGAACAGCTCTTTCGATTCGGATATCGAGAGCGCGCATATGTCGTGTATGTTCATGTTCTTTACTTTTACTGCCAGCGACTCCCTTTTTAGGCGTTTTCCCTCGCATGCGGGGCAGTTCACGTCCTCCATCAGCGCCTCTATCTCCGCTTTCACCCCCGCGCTGCCGGTCTGGTTGTAGCGGCGGGTTATAGTGTTCACTATGCCCTCGTGCTTGAACTTGAATTTGTGCCTGCCCTTCTGCGCCCAGTATTCCTTTGCGCCCGTGCCGTAGAGCAGCGCGTGCAGCGCTTCCTCGGAATACTCGGATATCGGCATATCCAGCCCAAACCCGTTTTCGGCCCCCACAGCTTCGAGCATCACCTCCCCGTAGGTTTCGTTGTCCATGGTCTTGAACCCGTTTGCCACTATCGCCCCCTCGCGAAGCGTCTTCGAGCGGTCGAACAAAAGCTTTTCGACGGAGAGCTGCTGCTTTGCGCCCAGGCCGGAGCATTCCGGGCAGGCGCCAAACGGCGAATTGAACGAAAACATCCTCGGCGCCAGCTCGCCGATGCTTATGCCGTGCTCCTCGCAGGCGTAATTCTGCGAGAACACGAGCTCCTCGATTTCGGGGCGGTCCAAAACGGACACGATCACAATCCCCCCCGACAGATTGCAGGCGGTCTCCACCGAGTCGGTGAGCCGGCTCTTGACGTCCTCCCTCATAACGAGGCGGTCCACCAGTATCTCTATGTCGTGCTTTTTGTTTTTGTCGAGCGCGATCTGCTCGGTCAGGTCATATATGCTGCCATCCACCCTGACCCTGGCGAAGCCGCCTTTTTTGGCGTCCTCGAACGCCTTTTCATGCGTGCCCTTCTTGCCCTTCGCCACCGGGGAGAGGATATAGAATTTTTCGCCGTTCTCGATTTCGGATATCTGGTCGATGATCTGGTCGATGGTCTGCTGCTTGATCACCGCGTCGCAGACGGGGCAGTGCGGCACTCCCACCCGCGCGAACAGCAGCCTGAGATAGTCGTAGATTTCGGTGATTGTGCCGATCGTCGAGCGCGGGTTGCGGGAGGTGGTCTTCTGGTCGATCGACACGGAGGGCGAGAGCCCTTCGATGTAGTCCACGTCGGGCTTGTCCAGCTGCCCTAAAAACTGCCTCGCGTAGGAGGAAAGCGACTCCACGAACCTCCTGTGACCCTCGGCGTATATGGTGTCGAAGGCGAGCGAGGACTTGCCCGAGCCCGAAAGCCCCGTGAAGACGATGAATTTGTCCCTCGGTATTTGCAGGTCTATGTTTTTCAGGTTGTGCACCCTCGCGCCCTTTATCGTTATGTGGTTTTTTGAATGCTCGAAAATTTCTTCCATAATGCTCCTTGATTTTATAGTAAATTAAATGCCGTTATAATTATCCCATCTCCACCTCAGAAATTCTTTGTTTGTGCAATCCGGCAGCACGATCCGCGGAGGGATGCTTGCGCCATAATCCATGCGCGCGCGGGTAGAAAGATACACTTCGCCTGTTTCGGAAATTCGGAGATGCCCTGCATCAAAGAGCAAATGGATATCCATTCGCATGGCGAAACCATTTGCGACACTATCTTCGCCTTCGTATTTAAAGGGTTTTATATGCGCCGCTTCCAAAACCTCCGGCATCGTCACATTTGTTATAATGCACCGTTCAAAGGCCTTGAGAACCAATTTTCTGAACCGGGCTTGATTTGGCCTGTTTATGCGCTGATATTCCACGCGCTTTCTTTCAATTTCAGATGCTATGTCTGTCGCGCGGATTATCGCCAAAGCATCTTGCAAAGATTCGTCTTTGGGGGATTCTGCAAGGATTGCGCTTATTTCTTCATCGAGGTTATCGTTATAGGCATATTTTTCATCCATCCGCGTTGCGCCGTCTATACGGTTTACATAACCGTAATGCGATAAAAACAACAAATATTCTCTTGCTATGCGAAGATCGTTGTCTCGCGGCACGCAATCCGGCCATCCTGCAAGGGTTATTTGTTTTTCCCTGAACCATATGATAAAGTTAACATAGTCGTCGATTTCAGCTTTTGCGCCAGAAAGAGGGATCACGATGCGAATCAATTCTTCGGTCGTTATGTGGTTTTGCCCCATGATTTTAAGTTTTCGCAACACATCCAACAAAATTCGGAGCGGGTATATTATCAACCCGTTTTCAATCCAGCGTTTACATTCGTTTGCATCCTGGATTTGCGGATTTGGCAACCTGAATGTTCGGACGGTGATTGCCGAAAATTCAGTCTGCGATACATCGTGGTCGGCAATGCGCCGGCCAAATTCAGTCAACTTTATTTTACCCGATTTGTCCCCCGTTTCCAAAAGCCCGACAGCTCGCCAATATTGCCCCGAATTGCGTATTAAGTTGCGTTCTCCGGTTCTGTTCGCCAAGTCGATTCCAATGGAATCTTCGATATCATTTGACAATTCGCGCAATTCATCGGCGAATTCATCGGAACTGTATTTAAGGCCGCGTTCTTCCAACTTTCTCATGCGAAACAATACGCCAAGCAGCACGACCGGGTCGTTTAGCCCTTCGGTGCATTGAAGGCTTGCCCATTTCCATTTGAAGTCGGCAAACGGTTTCTTTGGTACAAAGCTTTGCGGCAACATTATGAAATAACCTCCGTACTCATCATTTGAATTGCTTCGCCACCGCGAACGCAAGCAGCGGAGGCACGGCGTTTCCTATTTGGCGATATACGGACGAGCGGTTCCCCGAAAATGCGTAATCAAAAGGGAAACTTTGCACAGTGGCCAGTTCACGGCAGGACATTCGCCGCATATTGTTTGGGTGATGCAAAACCACCACTCCGCCCTTGTCGTCTCCGCGAGCCGTCACCGTTGGAGCCGGCTTGCCCGGGTCGATTGCCCTGTGTCCTATATAGCCGTTGAATCGAAGCTTATATTTAGAATAATCGTGGTTTGGGATTTCGTTATATTCGTCGGGATCCGGCAAATTTTTTAACGCCTCCCCGACGCTGACCCATTTTTTCAAACCGTTGCTTCCATCCGCATTATGGGTGGCATCGGGATATGTGAATTCATAATCAAAATCGTTTTTTATCCCGACGATAAAAACGCGCTGGCGCAATTGTGGCACGCCGTAGTCAGCCGCATTAAGCAAACGCGCCTGCACTTTGTATCCAATATCCGCAAAATCATTTAGTATAATTTCCAACACTTTGCCCTTGCCGAGGCTCATTATCCCTTTGACGTTTTCCGCCAAAAAAAACGCCGGTTTTTTTGCTTCTATCATTCGCAGCAATTGCCTGTATAGCTGGTTTCTTTCATCGTTGACATCCCTTTTGGTGTTCGCAACCGAAAATCCTTGGCACGGGAAACCGCCGGCAATAATGTCGCAGTCAGGCACATCTTCAATTTTTACGGTACAAACGTCTTGGCATATAATATGGTTTCCTAAGTTGTTGCGGTATGTATCTACCGCATCGGCATACAAGTCGTTCGCCCAAACAATTTCATGGCCCGCCATTATAAATCCCAAGTCAAGACCTCCCGCGCCGCTGAACAATGAAACCACTTTCATTTCAACTCACGCTCCAATCTCATCAATTCTTCGCCCAGCAAAAAAGCGAATTTTACAGGCACTGCATTGCCTATCTGTCGGTAACATGAATTCATCTGCCCGATAAATTCGAATGACTCAGGGAAAGTTTGCACTGTTGCGCTTTCTCTTATGGTAAGCCGCCGATTTCCGTTGTAGTGCGGTATCGCGCAAACGCCGCCCTTGCCATTTCCCCTTGCCAATATGGTGGGCGACGGCTTTGATGGATCTGTCGCCCTATGGCCTGTGAAATTCCTGTATTCCACTTTATACGCCGAACAAATATGGTTAAGATAACCATTTGGCTCTTCGGGTTCGGGATAATGGTCCAAAACGCTTTTTATCGATACCCACGGGTGCGGAAAGCCGTTTTTTTCATGCGTTTTTTCAGGGAAGCGAAAAATCATAGCATCGCTTATATCGCTTCTCTGCCCGATTATGAACACCCTTTGCCTTGTCTGGGGAATCCCGTAATCTGCCATATTGGCCAAATTTACAGACGTTATATATCCGGCGCCCTCAAAATCCGCTATAATTCGTTTGATTGCCGAACCATTGCCTAAACTCAGCAACCCTTTCACGTTTTCAGCGACAAAAATTTTCGGCTGCTTCTTTTTTATGGCCTCATAAAAAAATTTGTACAATAAGTTTCTCTCATCGCCTACTTCACGGAGGAGGTTGGCTTGCGAAAATCCTTGGCACGGGAAACCGCCGATGACCGCACCGGCACTATCAGGCAGCGCATCGATGTCTATGTTTTGAATATCTGCGCACACTATATGGCTTCCGATATTTTTTTTGTAAGTGGCGACGGCATCGGAGTCTATATCGTTTGCCCAGACAATTTCATGCCCCGCCATTTTAAATCCCAGGTCAAGACCTCCCGCGCCGCTGAATAGCGATATGATTTTCATTCTTTGCTACTCCCCTGCTTTCAATTTGCCGTGTCATACATTATATCACATATAACTTGACAACAGTGCGTCATATTAATTGCGAACATTTTGTAAAATTTTAATTTCAGAGGTCATATATAGTGTCGCCATATGGTAAAACGAGGAACACCATTGGAATTTATCGTCGAAGATACTGGCCTATCTTTTGAAAGAGTTGAGAAAATAGCGAAAAAGTATAATAATGGCAAGGGAAGAGAAAGAAGCGACATTGCGTTTTTTTGCAAAAAAATAAATTGTTAAAAAATTATTGCAATAAAATTCATAAAGATATAATATAATTTGACGTATAGGATACAAATGGCGATTACTTAAATGATCCCTATATGTTGGTTCTTTAAAATTTAAAAAGGAGTGCTGATTATGGATGAAAAAATCAAACCGGAAGTGACGATCAAAAAAGATGTGGCGTCGATTAGCTTAAACCAGGACGGAAAGATCAATATTACAATGGATAAAGGTGTATTCGTCGAGTCAATAGGAGAAGTTTTCGACAAGGTTCTCCCAGAGTCAGAGAGGGGTCCTATGAAGTTATGTCCAGCAGTATATTGTCTTCATATCAGGGTTCTTCCAGACGATATTAGGAAATTCGTTGATATAGGGATCTTGAGTAAAAATGATTTGACTGTAGAACAACTCAAAATTTTGGAGTCTATTCGTTCATGATTGCTTAAAAACCAATAAAGGGACACGTTTTATTTGCCGACGTGACCCTTTTTTCGTGATATTGTTAAAAATAAATATGGTAATGCGAGCGGAGGTGCTTATATGCTCAGGCTAAGCAGTTATTTAATTTTATCCGACCGCTTGGAAAATGGCGGATACGCCGCTCTAAGCGGGCTTTCGGGCGCAATAGAGCTTATCAGCGAGGGTCTATATGAATTGCTGCATGAAATAATTCAAAACAGCCCCCCCCAATTATTGCGCATAGAAGAAGATTCTCTCCCTCCTGACATACTGGAAACTTTCATAAAACGCGGCCACATCACCGAAGCCAGCCACGAAGAAGAACGCGCATATGTTAAAAATGTTGCATCGGCCCTGCATGAGCTGGCCGCCAGGCAACCCGGCGTGGTGATTATCCCCAATCTTGATTGCAACTACCGATGTACTTATTGTTTTGAAAAGCCGCTCCACTCGAATTTGAAAAAACGCAAGACTAAAATGGGCATCGGCGACGTGGACGCTGTATATCGAGCCATTGCCCAACTCGAATCGGAATCCGGGTTCACAACGGAAAAAATCACCCTCTACGGGGGTGAACCCCTCTGCGCGGAAAACATGGAAATCGTGATGCATATAATCGACAGGGGGATTGAGAAAGGCTATAAATTCGCAGCCGTTACCAACGGGCACGATCTGGATGCTTATATGAATCTGCTTGGCGAAAATAATATCTCGGCTTTGCAGATAACGATCGACGGTCCAAAAGATATTCACGACAGGCGGCGGATTGCTCTGGACGGCAGTTCTTCTTTTCAAAAAATCATTGACAATATGCGCCGGGCAATCGGGGAAACCGATGTATCTGTATCGGTGCGCGTCAATTTAGACGGAGAAAACTATAAAGCTTTTGGGGAATTGCTGAATATTTTTGAACATGAGGGCTGGCTCAACAATAACAGAATTTTAGTTACCGCCGCAATAGTCAGCCAAAAAGATAAAAACGGGGTCATTTCACCTTTACAAGACATTAATGCTGTTAAAACCGAACTGTCCGGCATAACAGGTCGTTACGCCAATGTAGAAATGGGCAGCCATCAATCGGCATATGGCGACAGCGTTCTATCATCGCTGGTATCCAATAAACCCTATGGTTTGCGCAGCTGTTTTTGCGCGTCCAATAGCGGCATGTATATTTTCCTGCCGGACAAAACTATTTCGTCCTGTTGGGATTCAATAGGCGAAGAATGCAGTTATATCGGCAGTTATTCGGAAGAAGGCTTATTTCTCGATAAAAATAAAACAGCCCGAAAATTCAACCGTTCTGTAGCCAATATCCCCGCTTGCCTGGATTGTAAATATTGTTTGGTTTGCGCCGGAGGCTGCGCCCAATACGCCGAGTATAATTTTCATGACATTTATCAGCCTTATTGCGGAGATTTTAAGACGACTTATTCCTGGGTACTGGCGGAAGCAGTGGAAAAATATCTTAGGGCCAATGGCTTTTGAAAATAAATAAAAATATTTTTTATTTCAGGAAAAAAGGAAAATTTTATGAAAAAAATATCATATTCATTTCTGCTGCCGGTTTTTCTCATTCTGTTCGCGCTCTCGTGCGGCGACGGTGGCAATGCCGCGCCGGCCGACTCCGGCGGCGCCCCCGCTTCGGCCGATGCGCAGCAAGCCGAGGAGGCCTCGCCCTATGAGGACGATTTGCCCGAAATGGATTTTGGAGGCGAGCCTTTTTACATATTGCATTTTCCTTCATACACCAATGCGCACGGGTATCTGTGGACGGCGGAGGAGACCGGAGACGTGATCAACGATGCGATATACCGGGCAAATTCCGCAGTCCAGGACAGGTTAAATCTCGCTTTCGAGGAAATCGTCTGCCCCAACTATACCGATGTGCCCCCCTTGCTGAAAAAATCGGTGTCCTCGGGCGACAATTCCTACGATTACCTGATGATGGCGGACAGGGACGCATTCGCTTTGGCCATGGAGGGCAAATTCTACCACAACATCGACGAACTGCCCTATGTCAACCTCGACAAATCCTATTGGAACCAGTCGCTGAAATCCGCCATTTCGATCAACAAAAAACTGTATTTCGCTTACGGGTCCAATATGCTTTCCGTGAACGATTTCGCGAGTTTTTTGCTGTTCAACAAAAAGATAGCCGAGGAGCTGGCGCTTGACAACATATATCAGTTGGTGCGCGAGGGAAAATGGACGATGGACAAAATGCGCGAAATGGCCGCGGCTGCCGTTTTGGATATAAACGGCAACGGCAAAATGGACGATGCCGACAGATACGGCATATCCATCAGGGCCGATTATTTCTACGCTTCGTTCTGGGTCTGCGACCGGATCCCGATGGTGGGCAAAGACGAAAACGACGTGCTGTATTTCAATATACCCGGAAACGAAAAGCTGTTTCGGATATTCGAAAAGTTGAATGAATTTTCGAATGGCGACTATATATGGGACAGCAAAGGCGCCACGGATCCCGCCATGGAAATGTTTTCCAACGGGCAGGCGCTGTTCTTTTCCACGACAACGTACACCACGCTCAGGCTCCGGGGAATGGAGATAGATTATGGCATCATACCGTATCCGACCCTCGAGGAAAAAAAGCCCGGCGAGGCGTATTCGGGCAGGGCGCAGTCGGGGCTGCCCGTTCTGATCCCCGTGACAAGCGACCCCGCCCGGGGATCGGCCGTGATGGAGGCCTTGGCCTGCCGGTTCCAGAAAAGCGTCATACCCGCCTATTACGACAACGCCGTCCAGATAAAAGCGACCCGCGACGAAGATTCGATCGAAATGATCGACATGCTGATGACCAACAAATTTTTGGATTTGGGGGACACCTTATGGATAGCGATCCTCCGAAACCAATATACCGATTTGTTCGCCGCGAAAAAAGGGGACACAGTCCAGTCATTTACGGAAAAAATAACCCCAAACATCGAGGAAACGCTCCAAAAGGCGATGAGCGATTTCCAGAATGCGGGTGGGTGACGAGGAGGAAAAATTTCATGCAGCAATATCCCGATATATCTTTGTCCGAAGATTGGTACAACGACAGGCTGGGGGCGAATTTCGGAGAGGATTTTTGGCTTGACCCCATACGGCGCACGGAAAATTTCATGCAGCTCTCCTATGAGACGGCCAAAAAATTCCCCCACCTCGGGCTGGGCAGCCTTGAACCCAAGCCCGCCCCAATAGCCTCGGATCAATATTCCCACCGCTTCATGCCCAAACTCTTCGGCTGCGAAGTGGTCTACACGCAAAACCAGGCCCCATCGGCTGTTTCCCTCGGATTGGAAATCGAAGAGCTCGCAAATTTCCCCATGCCGGATTTGCACAAAAACGAAGTTTTGAAAAAAGCCATAAGCGACGCCGGCGTATTGAAGCGCAAATACGGCTATGTTCACAGCGGCATAAACACAGGCAGCCCGCTAAATGTGGCTGTGTCCGTTTTCGGCGAGAGCTTTTTGGCGAGTTTGGCGGGCGAGCCCGAAACTGCCCGCCATATCCTCATGATGATCGCCAAGACAGAAATGAGGCTCATCTACGAATACACCCAGCTCATAGACGAAAATTACGGGATTTCCCCGCTGCACATGGGCTACGGCAACTGCCCCGCGATCATGGTGTCGCCCGAACTGTACAAAAAAACGGTGCTGCCCGTGGATTTGTGGGTCAGGCAGCAATGCGAATATTTTCATTTGCACCACTGCGGCATATTCGACAATTACGCCGAACTTTACACCGCTTTGTCCCCGGCTAGCTTGGATGTGGGCGGCTTCAGCGATTACTGCAAATTGCGGGAATATTTCCCCGAAACGCCATGCAGCTTCATCATCAACCCCGAATCCATCGAAGGGCAGAGCCGCGAAAACATCGACGCGCTCATTTGCGGGGTCATAGCCGATGGCGGGCCGGCGGAAAACATCAGCGCACTGCGGAGCTACGGGATAAGCAAGAACGCCACCGACGAAAATCTGGTCGATTTCCGCACGTCGGCCGTCAGGCAAAATTTCGCGTGAGCGGCAGGGCATGACATGATATGAAGATAAAAGGCGCAGAGCTGAAACACGGGCTGTTTTTGGCCCCAATGGCCGGAATATCCGACAATGCATTCCGGCAAACCTGCAGGCGCTTGGGCGCGGAATTCGCCGTGACCGAAATGATTTCGGCGAAAGCCGTGAATTTCAGAAATGCGAAAACGATGGGACTCGCCAAAATCGAAAGCGGCGAGCTTCCGGCCGCGATACAGCTCTTTGGCAGCGAGGCGGGGAGCATGGCGGATGCGGCCAAATTCATCTGCGAAAATTTCGAATTTTCCGCAATAGATATAAACATGGGCTGCCCCGCGCCCAAAATCATCGGCGGCGGCGACGGCAGTGCGCTTATGCGAAACCCGCCGCTCGCAGGGGCGATAATGCGGGCAGTCGTCAAAGCGGCGGAAGTTTACGGGATGCCCGTGAGCGTGAAAATACGGGGCGGCTGGAACGAAAAAGAGAAAAATGCGCCGGAAATCGCCAAAATCGCGGAAGAATCCGGCATTTGCGCGATTTTTGTCCACGGCAGGACGCGGGAGCGGATGTATATGCCCCCGGTGGATCTGGATGTGATCAAAAAAACGAAAGATGCGGTCAAGATACCCGTGGTGGGAAACGGGGACATTTTCAATGCGGCGGACGCGCAGAAGATGAAAAGCGAGACAAACTGCGACGGGGTCATGGTGGCGAGGGGTTCGCTTGGCAACCCTTGGATTTTCGGCGAAATTCTGTGCCTCTTCGAAAACAGGCAATACACCCCGCCGACAACCTCGGAAAAATTGGAAACCATACGGACGCATATGGAAGCCATGGTTTTCCGCAAAGGCGAAAAAACCGCCCTTTTGGAGGCGAGAAAGCACTTGGCGTGGTACATAAAGGGATACAAAGCATCGGCTCCCGCGAGAAAAGAAATAAACGGATCGGCGGATCTGGAAGAGATGATGGGCATTGTCCGGGAAACGATGTCGTGCTGACAATTGATTTTGGCCGCTGTGGCTGCCGGCCTCTTTTTTGCGGTTTTGCCGGATTGTTTACAAATTAGACACAATTGGGGCTTGACAAATGAGATCATTTATGCTAACATGATCTCATTATGGCCATATAGTTCGGGGGCGCGGCGTTATGCTTTGCAGTGCAGCAAAAAGCGGCATAATCATCGAAACCGGCATTATCATTATCGGTAGTGCCCTTTTGCGTTGCGCTGATGTGCCGAAGCCATAACCGTTTTGAAAATCACCAAATGGGGCTTTTGTCAGCGAAACGCTGGCCGAGCCCTTTTTGTTGTTTTATATCAAAAAATATTTGGGAGGAAAAAACTATGACAGAGCAATTATCGGAAATTGGCGGCAGGCTCAAAGCATTGAGGATCATCATGGATATCCCGGAAGAAAAAATGGCCGGGGAATTGAAGCTCGATGCGGGCGAATACTCCGCCTATGAGCGCGGGGAACGGGATTTTTCTTTTAGCTTCCTGTTCAATGCGGCAAATCTGCTCGGGGTGGACGTTTTGGAAATTATGAGCGGCGAATCGCCGAAACTGACCGCTTGCGCCCTCGTGAGAAAAGGCGAGGGCTATGACATCGCGCGCCGCGCGTCGTATGGCTATAAGCACCTCGCATTCACTTTCCGCAAAAAAAAGGCCGAACCTTTCATGGTCACGGCGGAGCCGGACAAAAGCGAAAAAATTGTCATGCATTCGCACGACGGCCAGGAATTTGACTATATGGTTTCGGGAAAAATGGAGTTTCACCTCGACAACATGGTGTACGAGTTAAACGAGGGCGACAGCGTGTACTACGACTCGAGCCTCCCCCACGCCATGAAATCTGTCGGCGGCGAAACGGCAAAGTTTATCGCCGTGGTCATAAAATAGTTATCAATAAAAAGGAGTTTACAAATATGCCGCTTTATGAAAAGTTTACAGGCCGCCACCGCGACGATTTCGCCATACTGGAGGACCTGCAAAAAAATTACAAATTGAATGTTCCGGACAATTTCAATTTCGCCTTCGACTGCCTCGATGCGCTGGCCGCCCGGACGCCGGACGCGCTCGCGCTGCTGTGGCTCTCAAACGCAGGCGAAGAAAAACGTTTCACCTATGAGGAAATACGCCGCCTGTCGGTCAAGGCCGCCAACTTTTTTTCGGCCCAAGACATAAAAAAGGGCGACATGGTCATGCTGACCATGTCCCGCGACTGGCGCTATTGGCCGGTTTTGATGGGGCTGCACAGGATGGGGGCCGTGGCGGTTCCGGCAACCTATCTGCTCACCAAAAAAGATTTCGAATACCGCATGAACGCCGCTTCGATAAAAATGCTTCTCACCACCCCGCGATTTGGCGTGACGCAGGCGATGGAGGAAGCGCTGCCAAACTGCCCGACTGTGCAAAAACTGGCGGTGTTCGGCAAAAATCCGCCAAACGAAAAATGGATAGACTTTGACCGCGGATTGGAAGAGGCTCCCGAAACGCCCGTGGAGCGCCCAAATTCAAAATCGGAAATGATGCTCATGGCGTTTTCCTCGGGCACCACGGGATACCCCAAAATGGTTTGGCACGACTACACCTATCCGCTCGGCCATATCATGACAGGCTGTTTCTGGCACAAATGCGAGGAAGGCGGGCTGCATTTCACAATATCCGACACGGGCTGGCTCAAAAGCCTTTGGGGGAAGATGTACAGCCAGTGGCTTGCGGGAAGCGCGATATTCGCCTATGACTTCGACAAGTTTTCCGCCCCCGACATACTCGAAAAAATGGCGCGCTACAAAGTCACCACTTTCTGCGCCCCGCCCACCATGTACCGCTTTTTGATCAAAGAAAATCTGAAAAGCTACGACCTTTCTTCCTTGAAGCACTGCACCACGGCGGGCGAGGCCCTGAACCCCGAAGTTTACAAAGTTTGGCTCGAAGGCACCGGGCTGAAAATCTTCGAGGGCTTCGGGCAGACGGAGACCACCCTGAGCTGCTGGACGGGTTTTCCCTGGATGCAGCCGCGGCTCGGCTCCATGGGGCTTCCCGCACCCGGCTACCGCATGATAATCGCCGACGAAAACGGAAAAGAAGCCGCGCCCGGCGTTACCGGGGAGATCTGCATCAAAACCGACGAAGCGGGAGGGGGCAAGCCCTTCGGGATGTTTTCGGGCTATTACCGCGACGACGAAATGACGAAAAGCGTCTGGCACGACGACCTCTACCATACCGGCGACACGGCATACAAAGACGAAATAGGGTTTTTGTGGTATGTGGGGCGAACGGACGACGTGATAAAATCCTCGGGTTACCGCATAGGGCCCTTTGAAGTGGAAAGCGTGCTTATGGAACACCCCGCAGTGACCGAATGCGCCGTGACCGGCGTGCCGGACCCCGAGCGCGGGTTCGCGGTCAAGGCCACCATCGTGCTCTCGCAGGGCTATTCGGGCTCGCCGGAGCTGACAAAGGAGCTGCAGGATCATGTGAAAAAAACGACGGCGCCGTACAAATATCCGCGCATCGTCGAATATGCCGACGCGCTGCCAAAGACAATCTCGGGGAAAATACGGCGCGTGGACATACGCCAAAAGGATTTGGAAAGTATGCAGGGAAGTTAGCCGCCGGCGATTAAAATTTAAAAAAACGCTTGACAACGCGGCGGCGGCTGTGGTATAATCTCTTTGATGAATTTTTGCCAATAGCGCAAAAAAAACAAAAAACAATAAGGAGAAATTACCATGTCAAAAAAATTAGTTTCAATCGCCGTCGCAGCCGTGCTGCTGGCATCCATGGCCGCCTCACTTTGCTCATGCGAAATGACGTATGACTATGTGGCTACCGTAAAAAGTTACGCGCCGTTCCAAGAGGCAGAATACGGATTCACGAAAGCGGCTGACTGCGGAACTGTCATCGGCAAATACGTGGATTCACCCAATTGGGAGAGCCGCGCCGATAGCGGCACCCAATACGTCGATTTGAAAGGCAAGCTCAAGGGGAGCGGCGAAGAGCTGTTTCTGATATTCCGCTTGACTCCGGTCGAAGGCGAAAAAGGCATCTTTTTGATCGAAACGCATTCGCTGGAAATCGACGGCGAAGCCAACAGCGCCGATGAAGCGGCTGTATTTTTGTACTATATGTATTCCGCATACGAAGGCGGCTTTGGGAGCGTAGATGATTTTTTTGATTCTTTGGGCTACTAATTTGCGTAAAGAAAGGAAGCGGCAATCAACATGAAAGCATACGGAAAAAAAACATGGCTAATCCCCGACACTTACCTTAGTTCCGTCTCCAAGCACGATCCCCCCAGCCACGAATCTGTCTGCGTGCTCAACACTTCGGACTCCGACGCGAAAATCAAGCTCACGCTGTTTTTCGAGGATCGGGAAAAAAGGGACGACTTCGAGTCGTTTTGCGGGGCGGGGAAAACGCACCACATCCGCCTCGACAAAATCCGCTCGGTTTCGGGCGAGCCGATCCCCACAGATGTGCCATACGCCATTTTGCTTGAGAGCAGCGTGGAAGTCGTGGTGCAGTACAGCAGGCTCGACACTTCGGCGGTCGAGATGGCGCTGATGACCACCCTGGGCTACCCGGTGGATTAACATACTAAATCAAGGAGGTTTTTTTATGGCGAAAAAGGATATAAACGTCGGGCTCATAGGCTATAAGTTCATGGGCAAGGCGCACAGCAACGGCCTGACCAAAATCGGGATGTTTTTTGACGGAACCGCGAATGTACAAAAAAAAGTGCTCTGCGGCAGGGACGCCGATTGGGTGAAGGAATCCGCCGAAAAATTCGGCTGGGAGCAGTCTGAGACCTCTTGGGAAAAGCTGATCAAGCGCCCCGACATCGACATGATCGACATAACCGCCCCGTCGGACGCGCACTCGACTATCGGTCTGGCCGCGGCCAACGAGGGCAAGCACGTGTTCTGCGAAAAACCGCTCGCGCTGAATCTGGCGGATGCGAGGATGATGCTCGAAGCGGCCGAAAAAAACAAGATAGTCCATCAGGTCGGTTTCAACTACAGGTTCGTGCCTGCGATCCTGCTGGCCAAAAAGCTGATCGACGAGGGAAAAATCGGCAAAGTGTTCCATGTCCGGTCGAGTTTTCTGCAGGACTGGATCATAGACCCGGAGTTCCCGCTCGTATGGAGGCTCGACAAAAAAGTGTGCGGCTCGGGTTCGCTCGGCGACCTCGGGGCGCACTGCATAGACATGGCGAGGTTCTTGGTGGGCGAATTCGACTCGGTGATGGCCATGAGCACCACCTTTGTCAAGCGCCGCCCCTTGCTCGAAAAAACGACGGGCGGGCTGACCGCCAAAGCCACTGAAAACGCGCAAATGGCCGACGTCGAAATCGACGACGCCACCGTGTTTGTCTCGCAGTTCAAGAACGGGGCGATGGGGGTTTTCGAAGCCACCAGGTTCGCGCAGGGGCACAAAAACGATATGTCGATTGAAATAAACGGCGAACTCGGAAGCCTCAAATTCGTGTTCGAGCGCATGAACGAGCTGCAGTACCTGTCCACCGCCGACGAACCGGGCACGCAGGGGTTCAGGCTAATCCAAGCGAGCGAAAGCATCCACCCGTATATGTACGCCTGGTGGCCCCCGGGCCACGTGCTCGGCTATGAGCACACTTTCGTGCACGAGCTCTACGAATTCACCGAAGCGGTAGCGAACGACCGTCCGCTCAACCCCATATGCCCCACTTTCGCCGACGGGGTGAAATGCTCGCAGGTCATGGAGGCGGTCGAGCTCTCCTGCGAGAAAAAAACTTTGGTCGAAGTGGACAGCCTGTAAAATTTTTGAAATATATTTTTGGGAGATGTTGTTTTCTTGAGCGAAAAACGCAAAAAATTCTGGATAAGGCTTATCGTGATAATCATGATCGCGGGGCTTGTTTTGCCCAGCCTGTTTGTGATATTTAGCAGATTATAGGCGTTTCACAGCCTGTCCAAGTTTATTATCAACACGGTGATGTCCGCAGGGGAAATCCCCGAAATGGCCGCCGCCTCGCCGATGTTTTCCGGTTGCATCTTGGAAAGCTTCTGCACTGCCTCGAGCCTTAAGCCCTTGAGGGACGAATAATCCAGATCTTTTGGGATTTTTCGTCCCTCCAGTTTTTTGTGGCGCTCGATTTCGGCCTGCTCGCGCTTTATATATCCCCCGTATTGTATTTTTATCATGGCGGATTTCAATATGTTTTCGGGTATGTCGGGGCGGTCCGGGTCGAGGCTTTTGAGCTTGTCGTAGCCGAGCTCGGGGCGTTTTAAAAGTTCGATCAATTTCACCGCCACAGTTATTTCCGACGAGCCGTTCTCCCGCAGAATTTTGTTTGTCCGGTCATTTGGATAAATGGTCGCGTTTTTTGCCCTCTCTATTTCCTGTTCTATGAGTTCGAGCTTTTTTTGCAGCTTCGCGTAACGCCGGGGGCTCACAAGCCCGAATTCCACCCCGTATTTCATCAGCCTCTCCCCCGCGTTGTCCTGGCGCAGCGAGAGCCTGTATTCGGTTCGGCTGGTCATCACCCTGTAGGGTTCCTTTGTGCCTTTGGCCACCAGATCGTCGATCAGCATCCCGATGTACGAGCTCGATCTGTCCAATGCGAACTCCGGCTTGCCCATAACCTTCAGCGCGGCGTTTATGCCCGCGACCAGCCCCTGGGCGGCCGCTTCCTCATAGCCCGAGGTGCCGTTGAACTGCCCCGCCCCGAACAGGTTTTCGATCTCTTTGAATTCCAGCGAATGCCGAAGTTGCAACGGGTCGCAGCAGTCGTACTCGATGGCGTAGGCGGGCCGCATGATCTTGGCGTTTTCAAGCCCTTTCATCGAGCGGACTATCTTTTTTTGCACCTCGATGGGCATGGAGCTCGAAAGCCCCTGCAGGTACATCTCGCGGGTGTCCTCGCCCATCGGCTCGATGAATATCTGGTGCCGCTCCTTGTCGGAAAACCTCACCACTTTGTCCTCTATGCTCGGGCAGTACCTCGCCCCGGTGCCCTTTATCTGCCCCGAGTACATGGGCGACCTGTGCAGGTTTTCGCGGATTATCTTGTGCGTTTCCCCGTTTGTGTAGGCGATATGGCACACGCGCTGCTTTTTTTTGGAAGGCGGCGAGCTGTCGGAAAAATTGACCGCATGGGCGTCGCCGTGCTGAATTTCCAGGACGGAATAATCGATGCTGTCCGAGTGCACCCTGGGGGGAGTGCCGGTTTTGAACCGCATCATGGCTATCCCGTTTTGTTTGAGGCTGTTTGAGAGATACGAGGATCGCGCCATGTTGTCCGGCCCGCTCTCCACCGAGCTTTCCCCTGTTATTATGCTGCTGTCGAGATAGGTGCCGCAGGCCACGACCACGGTTTTTGCCGAAAATATTTCGCCGATGCGCGTTTTTACGCCGACTGCGCGTTTTTTGCCGTTTTCGCCCCCGAAAATTATCTCGGTTATCTCGGCCTGGCAGATGTCGAGGTTTTTTTGGCGCTCGAGGGTCTTTTTCATTTCGGCGTGGTATTTTTTCCGGTCCGACTGGAACCTGAGCGAGTGCACGGCGGGGCCCTTGGAGGAATTTAGCATCCTGCACTGGAGCATGGTCGCATCCGCCGCTTTCCCCATCTCGCCGCCGAGCGCGTCGATCTCGAACACGAGGTGCCCTTTGCCCGTGCCGCCGATCGAAGGGTTGCAGGGCATATTGCCGATCGCGTCGAGGGAGAGCGTGAACAAAACCGTCTTCGCCCCCATGCGCGCAGAAGCGAGCGCGGCCTCGATTCCCGCATGGCCCCCGCCCAACACCGCCGTTTCGTATGTTTCGCCGCTATTCATTTCCATATTTGTTTATTTTATTTTTCCTTTATTCTTTTTCCGTTATCATAATTCGCCCGCGGCCTAACCGCTATTTTTTGCCCGTCGGCGTAATGCGGATTTTCCAGCCATCTTTGGCTTTGTCCCCGCGCTGGTACATGTCGCCATATGATTTCAATGAATCCGGCGATTCGGTATAATCCGGTAGTGTATGTACATAGCCATCGGTCGTTACGCTCTCGAAGTTTCTGTGATGAAAAGACAAACCCTCTTCATTCCCAAAATATTCTATATCACGGTTCTCTATATCGCCTGTAGTGACAGTATACACATGTATTGAAATACCAAAAACATTCACAGCCTTTTTATCGGACGATTGATTCGGATGGATGGTGCAATTACTGGTGCTGCGCCTATGGATGTATGCTTCCGCCTTCCCCTCAAGTGTGCGGCTTGCCACAGCCATGCCGGGGTTGGTTAGCGTTGCGGTAGCATCTCTTAAAGGTTCGCTATTGAAACTATCTTCCCAAACTTTCATAATTACATCCGCTAAACCGTCCAGGTCGTAATCGATCTCGATGGTATACTGGCCCTCATATGTGCCGTCGACGTTGCCTAAAGTTTCCGATTCCACCATAAAAAGTTTCATGTCCAGCGTCCACGTCTCGGTAAATTGTTCTTCAAATAAAATAGTAAATTTTTTTGACGCCTTGGCTTTATCGAACTGTACCACGAGGTTTTTTTTCAGCTCATAATCGATAAGATTATTAAGGCGGTAATAAAATTGGGCGATCTGCCTGTACGCCTCCATGCCGGCGGCGCGGTCTTTCGTCCTTTCGCCAAAGCCTTTCGCGTCAGCAAGGCCCTCTACCAATGCATATAACCCTTGGGCAATACTTAGTCCGGGATCTCATCCTCGGCTTCCGTGAGGGCGGTGCGCAGCCTTTGCAGTTGATCGGCGTCGAGGCTGATAATGTATATAAGGTAAGCGTCGTCCTCGGTCATGGCGGGGTTGCGGCAGGCCTTTTCATAACAAGGCGTAGCGGCCTCTATGCCTTCTTTCGCGTTTATCACTATACCCTCGAAAAAATACGGATAAGGCGAAGCCCAACCCAGCGCCGCGATTTCATCCCAGTCACTCAGCCTGCCGTCCTCCGCCGGGGGCGCGCCCTTTATCTCCAGCAGGCAGTCCACGGCGTAACGCATGGCGCTGACAGAGGCGGCCGCCGTGCCGTACGGAAGCCCGGCCACGAGTGTCAGCCCGTCGTTGGCGTACTCATGGCCCATATCAAAAATAGATATGACGTTTTCTATGAACAAATACGCGACGAGCTCTTCATCGGAGGCATCCTTTGGCACGCTTATATCAATGCTGTTTTCGTTGTCAGCCGGACCGTTGTCGCCATTTGTGGTAGCGTCGTCTCCGCTGGACGATTCGGCAGCCCTGCCATTGTTGCCGCTGGACAAGATGTGTGCGTCCCCGATTTCGCCGCTTGTCTTGCCTAAAAGCCCAAAGCCTCCTGTGGCTATCAGGGTAACCGCAAGCGCGATAACGGCCAAACCCCCGGCTCCGGCGATGATAAACGGGGTTTTGCTGCTTTTCTTTGCCGGGGCGGGCGCGGATGGGTATTGCTGCTGATATTGCGGCGGCTGCGGAATAGCCTGTCCGCAGGACGCGCAAAACTTTGCGTTTTCCTGTGCATGTTCACCGCAGTTGGCACAAAATTTGGCCATATTTCACCTCAATTATCCTTTATGCAGCGCCAAATAGCGCAAATCAAATTCAATTCCGTGTTTTGAAACAAGAACTTCCGTCAAACATTTGTCATCTGTTTTTTTGCCGCCCATATAGCACTCGACTATGTTTGAGTTTTGGTTGATGTACCATTGCTCCGTGAGCTCGCTTGTGGAGTACAGATCTTTTTTGAACATCCTTTCCCGGCTGTCGTTTCCTGTGGACCATATCTCCACCACCAAGTCGGGGAACCCCGCTATCCGCGTCCCGCTCTTG
>Ga0082212_10001945_pt1 | contig 30418 bp, 24 predicted proteins | sample TergutNt197P3_FD_71548 | JGI IMG/M metagenome (GOLD analysis project Ga0082212, IMG submission 71548) | Neocapritermes taracua P3 segment gut microbial communities from Petit-Saut dam, French Guiana - Nt197 P3 | ecosystem: Host-associated > Arthropoda: Insects > Digestive system > Gut ...
GGCAGAGGCGGCCGGTTTTCGCATCACCGTGTTTGACGACCGCGCGAAATACGCAACGGCTGAACGTTTCCCCAACGCGAAAGTCGTGTTGGTTGAAGATTCCGAAAACTGGGAAGCGGCGCTTGACAGCCTGAATTTGACTAGTTCCTCGTATGTTTTCGTCGCTACGCAGCGGCCTAAGACCGACCGGATCTGCCTGCGGCGCGTACTCATGTCGCCGGCAAGATATATAGGGATGTTGGGAAGTCTGACAAAAACAAAAATTCTTCTGCAAGCCCTGCAAAAAGAGGGCGTGGATCCGGCGCAGTTTTCGAGGATATTCATACCGGCGGGCCTGGATATCGGTTCTGAAACCCCGGAGGAAATAGCCGCCAGCGTCGTTCCGGAATTAATAGCCGCCCGTAAAAATATTGATGTAAAACGTTTGCGAGACGCCGTACACGAGGCAAAATCCTGTTGTCAGGCGGTTAGAAATGATAACAAATGGCCAATATGAATAAACGCCCCGTCCTTGTTATCGGTTCGCGCGGCAGCCGTCTCGCGCTGACGCAGACGAAATTCATCCAGGCTGAAATCGGACGGATTGCGCCGGAAGTTGAAACACGTATTGAGATCATTAAAACCTCCGCCGATAAAGACGTCGTTACTTCCCTGCGCACGTCGGGCGGTGCGGGTGTTTTCGTCAAAGAACTTGAGCAGGCACTTTTACGCGGGGAAATAGATATCGCCGTACATAGCATGAAAGACGTGCCGACCGCCATATCAGACGGTATTCGCCTAGCCGCCGTTCCGGAACGCGAAGACGCCCGCGACGCGCTCATTATCAAACAAAATTTTCAAGGCGGCGTGCACGGTGGAAAAACCGCGCCGATTCCCGATCTTCGCCCGGGTGCGCGCGTCGGCACCGGCAGCTTCCGCCGTCAGGCGCAGCTCCTGGCGTTGCGACCCGACCTGTGTATTGTGGACATTCGAGGCAACGTCGATACTAGAATTCGTAAAATGGAAGACGACGGATACGACGCCGTCGCGCTGGCTTTAGCCGGCCTCAGCAGGCTTGGAATGCAAAATCAAATATCGTATACGTTCTCATACGAGGAAATGCTTCCCGCGCCGGGTCAGGGCGCTCTTGCAATAGAGGTTCGCTCGAATGATACCCCGACAAACGAAATCCTCGAAAAACTCAATCATCCTCATACGGCTTTGGAAGTTGCGGCGGAGCGCGATTTTCTTGAACGTCTGGGCGGCGGATGTAACGTTCCAATCGCGGTTTACGCCCGTGTGAAACAGGGCTCGCTCGAAATGGACTCTATCGTGTCCTCGCCGGACGGAAAGCGCGTCGTGCGCGATAAAACTTCCGGCAATCCGGAAAAGAGCGTGGACATTTGCGCGGCGCTGGCTGAAAGGATGCTGATTGCAGGCGCACGGGAGATTCTTCATGAGTTCCGGCGCTGAGAATCAGCCTGATTCCGCCGCGCTTTCAGGGAAAACGGTATTCACGGCCGCGAGCGCGAAACTGTTGCCGAAACTGGTTTCAGGCCTTCGCGCGCTTGGAGCGAATGTACTTCCCGTCGCCGTTCTTGAAGCGAAAGAAATTGATGACAACACGGCGCTTGACCGGGCGATTGCGAATGTCGGTCTGTACGACTGGATTATTTTTACGAGCGCCTGGGGCGTTTCGTTTTTTACTAAACGTTTGTCGTTGTCCGCAAATCGCGCGGGCGATCTACCGAAAATCTGCGCTATAGGCCCGTCCACCGCCGAAGCCGCCAAAGATCACGGTTTTTTCATCTCTCTTACAGCCGATGAATTTACGGCGGAAGGAATAATGCAGTCGCTGGAGCGATACCACGGCGGCGAGAATAATATGCGGGATCTTGGTTTTCTTATTCCGCGCGCGCTGGAGGCCAGGGATTTTTTGCCGACGGCGCTTGAGTCCGCCGGATGCCGCGTGGACGCGATTCCATGTTACCAGACCGTTCAGCCGGAACCTGACGCCGAACTTTCCGCCAGCCTGCAAAATGAAACGCCGGATTTGATCGTATTCACAAGCACGAAAGCGATGAGGAATTTTTTAAAAACCTTGGCAGCGGTGGTTGGAGAATCATCCGCCCGACTGTTCCTGCGCGAAGCCGCCGTTGCCGTGATAGGCCCGATTACAGCCGATGCGCTCGAATCTGAAGGGAAATCAGCGGAAATCATTCCATCTGAAAGTACCGTTCCCTCTCTTTTAGCTGCTATTGCCGAGTTTTTCCGGTCGTCAAACCTTTAGCGCCGATGTCTCGGCGGAAGATCATGCCGCTAAAATGAATATTACCGACAGCCGCGTAGGCGCGTTTTATAGCCGAGGAAAGGTCGCCGTCTACCGCCGTTACGCCCAGCACGCGGCCGCCGTCTGTAAACACGGCGTTTTCCTTTCGACGGGTTCCCGCGTGGAAAACCGAAACTCGAGAATCTTCCTCGGCCTTTTCGATGCCGGTAATTTCTTTTCCTTTTTCATACGAGCCGGGATAACCGTTTGAGGCCAGTACGACGCACACCGCTGAGCCCGGAGTCCAGACTGCTTTGTAATCCGCAAGCCTTTCCTCGCAAAGCAGGGCGACCAGTTCCGCAAAGTCGCTTTCGAGACGCGGCAAAATAACCTGACATTCCGGATCTCCCATTCGGGCGTTAAATTCCAGCACCATCAACCCTTTTTCGGTAAGCATCAATCCCGCATACAGAATGCCCTGAAACGGCGTCCCTTCTGCGCGCATACCATTAATGACCGGTTGAATGACACGGGTCATCACTTCCTTTTCGAGTTCCTTGCCGAGGATGTCGTCCGAGGAATAAGTTCCCATGCCACCGGTATTGGGACCTTCGTCGTTATCGAAGATCGCCTTGTGATCACACGCGGCGGCGGCGGGTAATACCGTTTTTCCATCCGTAAATACGATATAAGAAGCTTCTATTCCGCGTAGACAGTCTTCAATGATAATCCTGTCGCCCGCAGCGCCAAATTCACGGTCGATCATGATGCGCTTTACGGCGTCCATGGCCTCCTCGGCGCTTTTTACTACGACGACTCCCTTACCAGCGGCCAGTCCGTCAGCCTTGACAACAAGGGGGTATTCCGTTTTCGGAGAGCGGAGATGTTCCAGAGCGGCTTCGGCGTCATGGTACGTCTTATAGTCGGCGGTCGGAATATTGTGGCGGGTCATAAAATCTTTGGCGAAAACTTTACTGGATTCCAGCAGAGCCGCCGCCCGTGTGGGGCCCAGAGTTTTTATACCGACGGATTTAAGATAATCAACAACACCCGCGGCTAGCGGCGCTTCAGGGCCGACCAGCACATAATCCACATTTTCTTTGCGCGCCAGTTCCGCAACCGCCGCGACGTCTTCAATGTTTACGGCGACGCAGCGTGCCATGTCAGCCATGCCGCCGTTTCCGGGAGCGCAAATAACCTCCGTTATTTTCGGACTTCGGCGCAATTTCCAGGCCATTGTGTGTTCGCGCCCGCCGGAACCAATTATTAGTATCTTCATATTATTGTTTCCTTAAAAGCTGTCGAGATCCAGCGCCTTCAAATAGGACTTGAAAGCCGAACCCAGTTCTTTGTTTTTAAGCGCGAATTCAACAGTCGCCTGAAGAAAACCCAGTTTGTCGCCGGCGTCATGACGTTTGCCTTTGAATTTATATGCCAGGATTTTTTCGCAGCTCAAGAGGCGGCGCAGCCCGTCGGTAAGTTGAATTTCTCCGCCGCTTCCCTTGCCGGTTTCCTCCAGCGCCTTGAAAATACCGGGCGTCAGTATGTATCGGCCGATAATGGCGAGGTTTGACGGGGCGATTCCTTTTGCCGGTTTTTCCACCATATCCTCGACTGCAAAAAGTCGTCCGTCGCTGTCAGGCAGCGGTGTTCCCTTGATGATGCCGTAACGGCCGGTTTCATCTTCCGGAACTTCCATGAGTGCGACGACGCTCGACTGATATTTTTCGTATATATCCATCATTTGCCGTATACAGGGAATTTCACCGGTAATCACGTCGTCTCCGAGCAGGACGGCGAAAGGTTCGTTGTTTACGAGGTCGCGCGCCATGGAAACGGCGTGTCCAAGTCCCAGCGCTTCCTTCTGACGAATATAGGCTATATGCGCAAGTTCCGAAACGGTGCGCACACGGTCGAGTAAATCGGATTTACCGCGTTCCAAAAGTGTTTTTTCAAGTTCGTATGAAACGTCGAAGTGGTCTTCTATGGCGTTTTTACCACGGCCGGTAATAATGACCAGAGATTCAATCCCCGAATTTATGGCTTCTTCGATCGCGTACTGAATGATCGGTTTATCGACCAGAGGCAGCATTTCCTTTGGCTGCGCTTTTGTGGCCGGTAAAAACCGCGTGCCAAGCCCGGCGGCGGGGAAAATCGCGCGTTGTACTTTTGTCATACGTAAACCCCTTCAGTTGAATATAAAAAGTGATAGAATTTTTAGATATCCAAAGTAAGAATTGATTGAAACAATGGTATGACGAAAAGTCAATAATATAAGTGTTTCCAAAGGGAATGAGCGGGGATTAATTATGCTGGATAAAAATTTGGTTCGGGATAAGCTGGATTTTGTACGGGACAGGCTTTCCACAAGAGGCGGGCGATACCCTCTGGACGAACTTATGGCTACCGACGCCGAACGTAAAAATATCCTGCTCCGCTTGGAAGTACTGCGTCACCGACGCAATGAAGCTTCAGAGGCTATCGGAAAACTGAAAAAAGCGGGAGACGACACAGAATTTCAGCAGGTTCGCGTAAAAGAGATTTCAGGTGAAATCAAGTCTATGGAAGAAACGGTTCGAGAAGTGGAAAATCGTCTCGACGCGCTCATGCACGGTATTCCGAATCTGCCCCACGCTTCCGTTCCCGTAGGCGCCGACGAAACGGGAAACATCGAGGTGCGCCGCAGCGGAACACCGCCGTCGTTCGACTTTACGCCGCTTGATCACGTCGATGTAGCCACCAAACTTGGTATTCTTGACATGGATCGGGCGGCGAAAATCACCGGCGCACGTTTTTCACTCCTTCGCGGCGGCGGGGCGCTCATGGAAAGAGCACTCATAAATTTTATGCTGGATCTGCATACTAAAGAGCATGGCTATCAGGAAGTGACGCCGCCCTTCATGGCGAATTCCACAAGCCTTTTCGGTACGGGAAACCTCCCGAAATTCGCTAAGGATTTATTTAAAATCGAGGGAACCGATTACTATCTGATTCCAACCGCTGAAGTGCCTGTTACGAATATCTTTCAGGGCGAAGTGTTGGATTTTACCGATCTGCCGGGAAAATTTGTCGCTTACACCCCATGTTTCCGGAGCGAAGCTGGATCATACGGCAAGGATGTGCGCGGTCTTATTCGACAGCATCAGTTTAATAAAGTCGAGCTGGTTAAATTTGTAGAGCCGGACAAGTCTTATGACGAACTGGAAGCCCTGACGCGCAATGCGGAAGAGGTGCTGCGGAGGCTGGATCTTCATTATCGCGTCATTGCGCTTTCTACCGGTGATATGGGCTTTTCAAGCGCGAAAACCTACGATCTGGAAGTCTGGCTGCCGAGCCAGGAAAAGTTTCGAGAAATCTCCTCGTGCAGCAATTTTGAGGCATTTCAGGCTCGCCGCGCCAACATCCGTTACAAAGCCGCCGACGGCAAACGCCATTTTGTACACACGCTGAACGGCTCCGGCCTCGCCATCGGCCGCACATGGCTGGCAATAGTGGAAAACTACCAGCAGGCGGACGGTTCCGTAGTTGTGCCACTGGCACTGCGCCCCTATATGGGCGGCCTCGACGTAATTAACAGGTAAATTTGACAGCGTGTATGGAGTATTGTAACGTGTCGAAACGATAAGGTATGCACCCGTAGCTCAGTTGGATAGAGCGTCGGACTTCGAATCCGCAGGCCGGGCGTTCGAGTCGCCCCGGGTGCACCACCCTCTTAAAAGCATAACGAGCTTTGTTCGTGAACAGGCGGCAACCGTGATTTATTACTTTTCGTCTTCCGACTTCTTCTTGTCGTCGGAATCCGCGTTGATTTCCTTTATTGAAGACTTGAAGTTACGTATGCCTTCGCCAAGGCCCTTACCTAATTGAGGGATTTTGTTCACACCAAAAACCAAAACCACGATTACCAGTATGATGATCAGTTCCGTAGTTCCGATAGGTCCAAATAAAGCCAACATAATGATTTCTCCTTGCTAACAACAAAAAGACTACTGTACCGACACGGCGCTTGTCAATTCAGGAAACACTGAGCAAATGCCTGTGCGGGCGAATCGCTGCGTTGCGCGGCGCTCGCAACCTTAACATATTGAGTTGATATGCCCCGGTTTCTGCGCTCCGTGCGCCTTGCGCTTCATCCCACACAGACATTTATACAGTGTTTCCGCATGAGGGTCGGCCGACGCCTATAAAATGACCCGGTCGGCGCCGAGCCGGCGTGTGAATTTTTCGCGATCCAGAAATTCCAAAAGCGGAATGGCGTGTTTGCGCGTGACTCCGAAAATATCCTTAAAATCGGGTACGCCGAGCTTCGCTCCCGACGCGAATTTCTCTTTTATCCGCCGCTTGATTTCGTCCAGCGTCGTCCGATGGTAAACGAGATCCTCCGCGATTTTCACAATTTGTCTTTCCTTGATCATCCAGAAGAAGATGCGTTTGGTTTCTTCGGGATTTGCGTCAAGATCATCCTGCAATTCTGCGAGCGTGGGAGGCTGAACACCCGCTTCCAGGAGCGCCGCTTCAATCATTTCCCGCACTTTCTCGCTTTCATCGGAAAGCCGAACCTCTCGACCGTAAAGTGAAACGGCTTCGTCGAGGAACATGATCTGATGTTTTTCCGCCATACTATCAAGGCAGTGGCGGAAAACTTCCAGTGGCAGGTCGTCGTAAAAACGCTTGCGCAATTCTTCTTTCGACAGCCCCTTCTGGATCGGGTTCTCCTTATGAAACGCCGCCACCAGATTCAGTGTCGATTTCTTAAGCGACTCAACGATGGACGGCAGAACCAGAACGGGACAGGACGCGGGAAGCATCACGATTTTTTTCGCGTCGGACAGTTCCCTGCATATACGCTTAATTTCGTCAACCGGAAGCCCCAGCGATGAATTCAGCTCTTTCAGGTCGATGGCGCGTTTGGCGTCAACGGCAAGCAGAACGGGTATTTTTTCCTTTATGTCGTTTCCGTCAAGTTTTCGTAATGCTTCGAGAGCTTTAAGATCGGTCGATTTATGTTTGGAAGGATTCGGATGAAGAATCATGCCGCCGCCGATGGTGATTGTCGGTGAAAACCGGCGGATAATAAAAGCGTCGCCGTGCAGACAGAAGACCGGCTCATCCAGTCGGAGTTGTGCGTAAGACGTTTCGCCCGGAGCAAGAATGTCCTGTCCAATAAGCGCCACGCGGGCCAGAGTTTCTTTCGTTCCCTGGTGAAAACGAACTTTAACCAGATTTTTCAAGGGTTTTGCGTCCGTCAGCAGCGAAAGGCGCACGTCAAGTATCTGCGTGGCTTTGAATGTACGCGAAATGGTGACGACCATTCCGCGCTCTACCGAGGCGAGATCAACCCCTTGCAGATTTACAGCGGTGCGCTGTCCGGATATGGCCCTGCCGGTCATTTCCCCGTGTACCTGTACACCGCGGACCTTGGCCGTCGGCCCGTTTGGAACCAGTTCGACTTCCTGATCTTTCTGAATCTCGCCGGAGGTCAAAGTTCCCGTCAACACGGTGCCGAAGCCGCGTATGCTGAAAGCGCGGTCTATCGGCAGCCTGAGCAGGCGATTCGCCGGACGCTCGCGTATGGTAAGTCCAAGATCGTGGATTGCCGTCTTGAGCCGGTCGATACCTTCGCCGGTTTTTGAGCTGACCGGCAAAATATCCGCGTTTTCAAGAAAAGATCCTTTGACTGCGTCCCGCACTTCTTCGATTACGAGTTCCACCATTTCTTCGTCGGCCATATCTGTTTTTGTTACGACGACGATGCCGGAAGATACGCCCAGCAGGCGGCAGATGTCGAAATGTTCGCGCGTCTGCGGCATGAGCGATTCGTCCGCCGCGACAACGAGCAGCACAAAGTCGATGCCGCCGACGCCGGCCAGCATGTTTTTCACAAATTTTTCATGACCGGGAACATCTACAAACCCGATCTGAACGTCGCCCATATTCATATGGGCGAAACCCAGATCGATTGTAATGCCTCGCGCCTGTTCCTCCTTAAGACGGTCAGGATCGGTACCGGTCAACGCACGTATGAGCGAACTTTTACCGTGATCTATATGTCCGGCGGTTCCTACGATAATATGTCGCATAACTTATCATAATAATAGACAATCAGTGTTACGTTAAGCACATTATGGAAACGCTGAAAAAATGCCTGTACGGGATGAAGCGCAAGGAGCGCGGAGCGCGGGAACCGAAGGTATAAATCAAAACATATGTCGAGGTTACGAGCACCGCGCAACGCAGCGATTCGCCCGCACAGGCGATTTTTCAGCGTTTCCTTATCTCCAGGCGTCGATAGATGCCGTCCACCTCGGCAGGCCGTTCATTGCAAGTCCGCTATAGGTCAGTCCCGGCCCGACAACGATGTTGACCAGCTTTGGGTTCGGAAAGAATTTTACGATCGCTTCAGGTTGCGCGTCTTCACCGGCGGCGGGCGGCATCCAAAACGCGTTGTTCCATTCCAAAAACAGATTTTCGCCCTGCACGGTGAATCCCGCGCCGACAACGCCGGAACCTAGCCCTCTTGCTCGTGCCTTTTGATTTGCCTCATTACTGTAATCGGAAATCCACCGCATCGCCATTTCCCTGGTTACGCCGGCCAGGGCAAGGTTTCCGGCAGTAATGGGGCTGATCATCGCCATAAGGCCCTGCTGTGGACGGTTCAAGTTTTTCGCCCCTTCGGCCAATTGCGCCAGATATGTCCGACAGGCCGACCACTGTTCTCTGGTATAACCGGCGGGCGGAGTTTCGATGTCGGCCGCGGGCGCGTTGCCGGAATACTGATCGTTTATGCCGTGAAGCATATCTCCCCACAGGACGAACAGCGAAACGGTGTTGTCGTTGGCGCCGAATCTGGAATCATTTCCCCTGGCCGGGTTTCTGGCGATTACCGAAGACACGCCCGGCCAGCCGATTTCCGCGCTTGCGTCCCCTATTACGATGCTTGTTTTGAAAGGGTTTCCTAATCCCTTTGCCTCGAAAATCCCCGGTTCGGTTCCGCCTATGTTGATCTGAATAAGCCTGATGAAACGGCCGATTCCGGTATTTGCCGGTACGCCCGTTGTCAGCGGCGCGGGGCCTCCGCCTGCGGGCGCGCCGGTGTTTATTTTCATTTCTTCCAGCACCGGCCCGCTTATGACGGTTCCAAATGCGAAATATCCGTCGGCGCCGCCGAGAGACGATCCGAAATCGTGCGTGTTCACCATACATTCGGTCAGGGCAAGAAGCAGCGGCATGGTTTCCGGCTTCAGGCCCGCCATGATTCCCGCAATCGCGACATATTCAACCGTGGCAAGAGTATTGTTCGGCTGAATCGGGCCTATCACGGCGTCGGGACTTTTGGATGTTCCCTTGAGCATTTCTTTCAAAGCTTTTTCCGTGGGCAGCGCCACCGGCGATCCGTCCGTAAACTGGGCGGCCGCCAGCGAAGTCGTACACCTGGTAAGATCGCCTTCCATGGCGTACCTTACTTCATCGTAAGTACCTTCGGCAAGATAGCGTTGTTCAGGCGCGAACTCCCACCTGCCTGCGTATGATTCTTCGGCGTTAAGGGGCCTTGTCAATTCATCAAGAACGGCTCGCGCCAGCACCGGAGCCTGTTCCGCAACATTTGCGGCTGCGTTAAAGGAAAGCCGCCGCAATGTGGGCATGGCGTTCTCGGTGGTTGAAGCCGCGTCCTTTGCAACCGACATCATTTCGTCGTAATGCAGTGAAATTGTGGGAATGTTGAGTTTTTCGTGGGTAATCGCAACCGTGGCAACTGACACGGACGCGTTCGCTCAAAATCCCATACCGTTGATTATTGCGTCGGGCTTTAACTTTCCCTCCCTGAGCGCGGGCTGAAACTCCTGCGTATAACGCATTATTGTCCATTTATCGGCCGGCGGTTTGCTCGGATTGACGGTTTGACCTGCGACAACCGTCATGTCTCCAATCCAGACAAGATTGACGCTTACGGGCAGCAGTTTTTCTACTTCTCTGACAATTGTTGCGGTGTAGGAGTTGTAATTTGCGAGTACGGCAAGAGTCTTTCCTTCCCAACCGCCCTGTACGCGCGGCGCAAGAGGAACCGCTTCTACGGGCGTCCTGTCGGGTACGGGATTAAGAACCCAGATGTTCTTAGGATCTTCTTTGAGTTGTACAAACTGTTGCAAACTCACAGCGAACTGCGCGCGCGAAATTGCTTCTCCGGGCATAATGACATGTTGGAGCTGTTGTCCTCCACGCGCACTGAGTATTCCTCCTAGGATGCCTCTGGAAATGCACCATCCCATGGCGGCCTCCGCCCATGGACTAATATCGCCGGCATCGAAAAAAGCGGCAAGATCCGACATTTCCGGTAGCTTGATGTCGGCGTAGTTGAAGATCATCGCGGCGAGCTGCTCGCGATTGACGGCTTCGTCAGGATTAAATCTACCGCCACTTGTGAATTCGCCGAGGAGTCCGGTGTTATTAGCCCAGATGGCCGCGTTTGAGTACCATTGTCCGGCGGGTACGTCTAATAACACGCTCTCATGTTTAACCTCGGGCGCACCTGCCAGACGGTATAGCGCAGTCACGACAGTGGCGCGGGAAACGTTGGCGTCCGGCTGGAATTCGTCGCCGATCCCGTCAATCAGACCACGCTCAGTGACAAACTTCACAACGGTGTAGAACAAGTTGTCGGCGGGCACATCACGAAACCGTGGCGGCGGTACAATGAAAAAATCGGTTGCAGCAACACCGGAGGCCAGAGCAAACGCTCCGGCTCCGGCTGTTCCTAAAAATTTACGGCGATACATATCCTCCACCTCTTTTGCAATTACCTCCTGCGATTGTTGAATTCTACGCGAATTTATTAATCAGGCTAAGGTAAATAAAAATGAATCGTTGACATGGGACCGCCGGCGTCCTCGCCGGCGCCGGCAGATACAACAAATACCGAATTATGAATTTACGCAAGCGTTTGGATTTTTCAGTCCATGTTTTAGATTGACACATATCACGCCGGCGAAAGGTATTACTTCGACTTCGTCCTGTGAGACGGCTCCTGCGGCCAAGTATTCTTTCGATGCCAGCGCCTGATTTTTCAAGATTTCAGCAAAAAGGTTTTTCCGATTTCTTTTGAGCTTTTCGACTCCTTGGTTCTGCGCGCTTCTCTGTCGTAATACCTTGGTTTAATGAATGTGGCGTTCGCCGAGGCTCACTATTTTTCCAAATAGGAACCGGCGGAATTTTAGCGGCGCGAAGGAAGCCGTGACGAAGGCGGCGTCTTTAAGGCGCCGGAGCGTTGCGGGACGTCCTGTCCAGTGATCCAGCAGTATATTTTCGTCTATCCGGTTCAGGACGCCGTCCACAAGCAGGAGCAGCACAACGGCGTCGTCAAGCTTGCCGAGGACGGGTATAAAATCCGGAATTATGTCAAACGGGGAAACAAGATAAATGCCCAGTCCCAATAGCGCCGTGCGTATACGCAGGGGTACGCGCCGGTCGCCAAGCAGTTTTGGAATCATCAGCGCGGCACGCGGCAGCGCCAGCAGTGTTTCCTGAACCCAGCCTTCTTTTACATAGTTAATAAAAAGACCGGCAATTTTTGGAATCATGGCCTCTTTTCCGGCAGATAATCAAAAGGTTCCATGGAAAAACTCCCGCGCCCCTGCGTCAGCGAACGCATACGTGTCGAATAGCCGAACATTTCCGCCAGCGGCGCGAGCCCGCAAATAACGGCGTCGCCTTTCTTGATATCCGTCGAGCGAATCTCCACGCGGCGTCCGCTGAGGTCTTTTATCAACACTCCAAGGAACTCCTCTGGAGCGCGGACTTCAAGGTTCATGACCGGCTCAAGTACAATCGTTCGGGCTTGTGTAATCGCTTCGCGTAAAGCACGAGAGAGCGTTCCAAGCAGTGGAATCAACACATCGGGCGGATCGTTGTGCCGAAATTCCAGTACATTCACTCTGATATCGATTATAGGATGGCCATGCGCCGTCCCTCCGGCGGAACAGCCTCTGATAAGCGCCACGCGAGCCTCCCTGGCGCAAGCCGTCGTAAGCGTTTTTTCGACGCGTGAAATATCCACTTCCACGGGGTCGGCCGAATGATCGCCGGCCTCGCGCCGACGCGGCAGGACTTCCACAACGGCCATGCCTTTGACTTGCGAATCGCCGATGCGCTTGTCGAATTCCCCGCGCCCCGTACCGCGTTCCATAGGCGTTTCCCGATAAGAAGCTCTCGGCCGCCCGAAATATGCGGGTATCCTGAACTCCTTCTCCAGCCGGTTCCGTGTTACCTCCAGGTGCAGTTCTCCCATTCCAGAAAGGATCATCCGGCCGGTTTCCTCGTCAGTGTGAATATTGAGAGTCGGGTCTTCGCGCAGCAGGCGATTGACGGCTTCGGAAAGCCGGTCACGATCGGCCGCCGCGGTCATTTCAACAGCCATCGACACCACCGTTTGCGGAAACTGAATCGGTTCATAAGTTACGGGATTCTGTTGATCGCAAAGCGTATCGCCCGTAACGATGTCTTTAAATCCCTGCACGGCTACGATGTCGCCCGGGCCGGCGGAATCCAATGGTTCGGTATGATCGGCGCGCAGGCGTAAAATGCGGCGCGGGCGGACAAATTTTTTCAATCTGGGCTGCCAGTAACGTTCTTCCGCGATCAGCTTGCCGGAATAAACGCGCGTCCAGAAAATATCCGTGGACGATCCGACGACGACCTTGAAAACCAGCGCCGAAAAAGAAGCGTCCCGCAGCGGGGGATGCTCGGCGATTTCTCCGGTTTCAGGATTTTTCCCGCGCGCCGGAGGACGATCTGGCGGCGACGGCAGGTAATGACATACGGCGTCCATTACGGGCTGTATGCCGATATATTTTAGCGCCGTTCCGCACATGACGGGAACCATACGCCCGGACAACGTCGCCTCGCGTATGGCCCGACGCAGATCGGCGCCGGAAATGGGTTTGCCGTCAAAATAAAACTCGGCAAGCCAGTCAACGCTGTCGGCGGCGGCTTCAACAAGGCTTATCCGCGCCTCGTCCACTACAGCGCGCATTTTTTCAGGGATGTCGCGCGTTTCCATGCCGCGCCCCAAGGTCGTGTGATCGAAAGTCGTCCACTTCATTTCAGGCAGATCGATCACGCCGTTTATCTGATTTTCCATGCCGCACGGCAGGTTCACGAAAGCGGCGTTCGCCCCGAGACGTTTTTTAATTTGTTCGAGCACGCGCTCATGATCGGCGCCGGCTCGGTCAAGCTTATTTATGAAAGCGACGCGTGGAACGCCGTACCTGTCGGCCTGCCGCCAGACCGTTTCGCTTTGCGGCTCCACGCCTTCCACTCCGGAAAAGATGACGACGGCTCCGTCCAGAACGCGCAGGCTGCGTTCGACTTCGGCAGTGAAATCAACGTGTCCGGGGGTATCAATCAGATTGATCGAACAGCCGTTCCATTCAAAGGTTGTAGCCGCCGCCGAAATAGTAATGCCGCGCTCGCGTTCGTCGTCACGAAAATCCATTACGGCCGCGCCGTCGTGTACCTCGCCCATCTTGTGGGTCTGTCCCGAATAATAGAGAAACCTTTCCGAGACGGTGGTTTTCCCCGCGTCGATGTGCGCGATAATTCCGATGTTGCGTATTTTTTCCATCATGTCGGGAACGCAAGCCTCATTTCAAGCCACATCCATTGATGAACCAAAAACGCAGTATATCCAACAATCGGCAACTATTCACCCGGATATTTGTTGACATGAGATTACGGGTGTCTTCATGGTTTTTGCGGATGCTTGCTTTGCGATACTATTTCTCGCTTTCAAAACACTTTTTTACGTTATAATCGAAAATGTCCAGCGAAATCATGCTGTGCGCAAGCCACACCAGACTATAACGTGTGATCAGGATGCGGTTGCAGCTTACGCTTTTTACATTGGCCAAGGAGATTAATTTTGTAATAAAGCGGCAATTTAAAGTTAATTTGTTGCGTTTTGTCAACGTGAACAGATTGGATTAAATTTGGCGGGAGTGCGGTGTCGCCGCACTCCCGTTTCAAACAAAACGGACCAGCTGAAATGAGGAGAAGCGCCATGAAACATTTTCATTATTCCAGTGTCACGATTGTTTTTTGTTTTGGGTTACTTTTTCTCTCCATTCCTTTTTCCGCGGGACAGAAGGTTCTTGCGGCACAGACGGCGGAAAACGTTGCCGAACCGGCGATGGTCGAACCATTTACGATTAAGCTATCAGTCAACGAGGTACGTCTTGACGTCGTCGTTTTGGACAAAAAAACCGGGAATCTGGTCACGGATTTAACCGCCGATGATTTTGAGGTTTTTCAGGATGACAGGCGGCAGAAAGTTTTATCCGCCGTGTATATTGACAGTCAACCGGACGAAGAGGCGCAGCCTGCCGCGATTCTGAAAGACGCCACGAATTTTCCGCTGTCCCCCACAACGGCGCTGAAACAGGAAGATGTTCGCCGGACTATTATTTTTGTTGTGGACGATACTAATGATAGACCTTTTACTGACTTAGAGGCACTTGAGGGGTTTTTTCAGGATATGTATTATACCAGAATTGCCCTTCGTAATTTTGTGGAAAAACAGATGCATCCCGGCGATCTGGTATCTATTATCCGAACGAGCCATGGCAACAGCGTCCGGCAAATGTTTCTTTCCGATAAACGGCAGTTGCTTGCGAGGATAGACGCCATGCGCATGAATATGGCGCCTGATTATAATTATAACGGAGTTTACCGCGACCAACAGTTAAATACTCTTTCTTACAGCATCAGCGCCTTGAAGGACATGCCCGGCCGGAAAATCCTGATCATGCTTACCCCGCGTACGACGATGGAAGACGATTTGGACGCGACGAAGGTCATGCCGGCGCTGTTGGCCGAAAGGACTTCATATATTAAGAAAGTAAGCAGGCTTGGCGATGAAGCTCTGCGCGCGGGCGTTGTTATTAATATGATGAACATACGCGGCCTTAAGAACTTCGATTCCAACTATGCGGATGCTTCGAAACAGTTGAACAGAGGCGGAAATCCCTTGGGTCCGAGCGGGAATATAGATACTGTTTTGTCTACGTTACAGGCGCAGCGGCAAGGCGATCCGACTGCGAGTCATCAATTAAACCCTTTGCCTGCCAAAACCGGCGGCGTTCTTGTTGAAAACAGCAATTTCTTTCTGGACGGCGTCGGCAAGTATGTCGATAACATGATGAAAGGCTACTATCTTGTTTCATACGCGCCTCCTTCGGACACGTTTAAAACCAGCAGGAAAATTGATGTTTTCCACCGTGTTAATGTCGAGGTAAAACGTAGAAACGTTGAAGTACATACGCGGGAAGGTTTTTTAAACAATCTGGAAAACGAAGCAAACGCCGCCGCTCCGAAACATCCTTTGATCGCCGCCATTTTTTCGCCGTTTCAGCATACCGACCTCAGCATAAACATGGCTGCCGGTTACGTTAAAGACGCCGGGGCGGGATACCTCGTGCGTTCCTGGATACATCTGGACGCAAATGACGTAAATATCGTGGAAACACAAGACGGCGGCGCGCGAATTGATTTTGAAACCTTGTGCCTGACATCGGATGTCAATCAGGATATTCAGGATGCAAGGCATGTAAAATACACATTCAACATCGAGCCTGAAAACAGAGCGGAGAACATCGCCTGGATACGGAAACACGGTATACGGTTCTCCCTGTTGCTTCCTGTCAAAAAGCCTGGTTCGTATTACGTTCGCGTTTCGATTCAGGACAGGGAATCAGAGAAGGTCGGTTCGGCCTACCAGTTCATTGAAATACCTGATCTTGGTAAAAAGGGACTGAGGCTGTCGAACATATTCATGATCACCAGCGGCGACGACCTTGTATGGATGAACTCAGACGTAACAAAAGAACTTGCTGAAGGAGAATTTTCCCTGGTATTTCAGGCGGATGAAATCCGGAGTCCGGCGCTTAAAACCTATATGCAGGGCGACAATCTACAAACCCTTGGGATGATTTATAACGCCGAAGAAAAGTCAATATCCGGTTCGGAAATAGAAATACAGTCGGTATTGTACAAAGACGGCAGGGAATGGAAGCGAACCGAATCCGAAGCGATTGCTCCGAACAGCGTTGACACTCCGAACAGTATACCGATTTTACAGAGACTGACAATAAATCCGGACATGCCGCCCGGAGACTATGTTCTGCAGCTCCTGGTAACCGACAAAAAGAACATTAAAAAGAAGGAAGGCGGCGCCTCTCAAGCCGTGGGCTTTACGGTTGTGGAGAAATAAGCCAGAGAAACATAATTATTCAGCTTGGCCTTATACAAGGCGGGACTTAAATAGCCCGTACTGCGCCCGTAAAGGAAAAGTGCGACATGAAATATATTTATCCCGCGTGTTTTACAAAGAAGAGGATTAGAGGTATTCCGTCTATTCGTGGTTCAAACTATTTGTTCCGGTGAGCGTTCAGTGTCAGTTGATAATGGATGGACTTGTTCACCGCGTCAACATACGCGCGGACGCTCGCATCCACGATGTCAAGGCTGACGGCTTTGCCTATGAAGGCCGCCGGACCGAAACTCACTTTCATGAATACCTCGCCCATAGCGTCACGGCCGCGCGTAATACTGCGCACGGTGTAATCTTTCAGTTCGCCCTCGATTCCGGTTATGCGGTCGATCGCCTTTAACGCGGCGTCAACCGGGCCGTTGCCGGTAGCCGAATCCTTGAAAAGCTGGTCGTCTTTTTCCAGCAGAATTGTGGCAGTGGCGATCACATGATTTCCGGCGATGGACTGGATGTTTTTCACCTTGTAAACCGGGGGCTCAATGCGTAGCGCATCCCGAACCGTGGCGATCAGGTCTTCGTCGAAGATTTCCTTCTTTTTGTCGGCGACCTTTTTGAGCAGATTATACGCCTTGTCAAGTTCCGCGTCGTTCAGGTCGAAACCAAGTTCCTGATATTTTTCACGCAGCGCGTGGCGGCCGGAATGTTTCCCCAGCACAAGATTGCCGCTTTCCTTTATGCCGACATCTTCTGGACGCATGATCTCGTAAGTCAGCTTTTCCTTCAGCACGCCGTCCTGATGAATACCCGCCTCGTGTGAAAAAGCGTTTTTTCCCACAACGGCCTTGTTCGGCTGAACGATTATGCCCGTCAGGTTTGTAACCATGCTGCTTGAAGTTAATATTTCCTCGGTGCGGACTCCACATTCCATGCTAAAAAGATCGTGGCGCGTTTTGAGCGCCATGACGATTTCTTCCAGCGAAGCGTTGCCTGCCCGCTCACCGATGCCGTTTACCGTACATTCCACCTGACGGACGCCGTTTTGAACGGCTGCCAGCGAATTGGCTACAGCCATTCCCAGATCGTTATGGCAATGTACCGACAATATGGTGCGGCCTATATTGGGGACATGGTCATACAAATAACGAATCCTTTCCGCATATTCCGACGGAGCCGTGTATCCGACGGTGTCGGGAATATTGACCACATTCGCGCCGGCGTCTATGACGGCCTCGGTCACTCTCGCAAGATAGGCCAGGTCGGTTCTGGTCGCATCCTCCGCGGAGTATTCCACATCCGGACAAAGCGATTTTGCGTAGGCGACCATTTCACGGGAAATCTCAAGCGCTTCTTCGCGGGTTTTTTTCAGTTTGTGCGTCAAGTGTATGTCCGAAGTCGCCAGAAACAGGTGGATCCTCGGTTTGGCCGCGTTCCGAATCGCGTCCCAGCACCGGTCGATATCTCCTTTTACGGCGCGCGCGAGTCCGGCGACGGTCAGCGTGCGGATTTTTTCCGCGACGCTTCGGACGGACTCGAAATCTCCTTCGGATGAAATCGGAAAACCCGCTTCGATCACATCGACCCGCAGCCGTTCAAGCTGTTCGGCCAGCATAAGCTTTTCGTTGATGGTCATACTGGCGCCCGGTGACTGCTCGCCGTCTCTCATGGTTGTATCAAAAATAAATACCCGGTTTGTCATTTCGTTAGTCCTTTCGCCGTTTGCGAAGAAATTTCACTTTGCCCGAATGTTTTCAGGAAAGCAAATTCGGTGCGTGTGAAAAGGTTATAAGTTAGAAAAGTAGGAGGAGAAGCGGGAGATCCGCTTTAAGTCGAATAATCGTAGGCCAAAACATCCGTTCAATGTTCATGCGTAAAATCTTAGTCCCCACTTCTGCATTGTCAAGATCATTTTAATTAATTACTCAGATTTTCAATAAAAATGGGGGTTTCGCCGTCAAGGACGACCTCCAGCGTTGAAAATTCTTCCACCGACGTGTCCTTTAAAATCTCCCTCATGCAATCAATCCAGATCGGCAGCGCGACAACTCCGCCGCTTTGCTGGTTTCCCAGCGTTCTTCTTTGGTCATAGCCTACCCATACCGCCGCCGTGAGCGACGGCGTAAAGCCAACAAACCAGGCGTCGGTGAAATCGTTTGTCGTTCCCGTCTTTCCGCCCAGCGGTCTGCCGAGCGATTTTGCCGACGTCGCCGTGCCGTTTTCGACGACGTTCCTTAAAAGGTCAAGCATTTCAACCGCCTTGTCGGGTTCGAGTACCCGGCGGATTTCAGGAAAATGTTCTTCCTTTTTTATGCGGTCGTAATTTTCGACCCGGCGCAGGAAATAGGGTTTTGCAGAAAACCCAAGGTTGGGAAACACCGTGAACGCGGAAGCCATTTCCAGCGGCGTCGCCTCGCACGCGCCGAGCGCCAGGGGCAGATACGGATCAAGCCGTCCGCCGAGTCCGAAGCGGCGGGCCATGACGACGACTTCATTTATTCCAATTAAATCGGCGATTTTAACCGCCGGTACGTTGCGCGATTCGGCCAGCGCCTGGCGAATGGTGATCTCACCTTTAAATCGCTGATCGTAATTGCCGGGACTCCATTTACGTCCTAAAGCGTCCGTATAACTCACCGGCGTATCGAGTACCGTGCTTGACTCGGTAAGACCGGTTTCAAGCGCGGCGGAATAAACAATCGGCTTGAAGGTTGAACCGACCTGGCGCATCGCCTGCATCGCGCGGTTAAATTCGCTCGACGCAAAATCGTAACCTCCCACCATTGCCTTGATTTCGCCTGTGCTGTTTTCAAGGATAATGATCGCTCCTTCCACACGCGGGCGCTGTTCAAGAAGAAGCACTGCGGAACGGCGGTCATTGTCCAGTGAAACAATGTGAAACCAAGCGAGATCACCGGTTTTCAGTATTTTTGAAGGCGTAGACGCCTTTGTCCACGCGATTTCCCTGGCTCCAACGCTGCCGCGCAGGTTTCCGACGCGTACCACGGCTTCTTTTGCCGAGACGTCTTCAACGAGGCCGACGACGATGCTGCCGGGTTGAATTGCGGTTCTCCAGCCGGGATGCGAATAGGAACTTAGAGTTTTCGACGACGATTCAGACGAGTCCGACGAATTCGAAGAGCGGATGATGTTATCAATAGGACCGCGCCATCCGAGTTTTTTGTCAAAGTCGCACAGTCCCTCCTGCAACGCGCGCCGGGCCGCGTTTTGCATGGAAATATTCAGGGTGGTGTGTACGCGCATCCCCTTGCGCCAGATTTCATCCGTGGAATACCGCGTAGAGAGTGATCTCCTTACCCACTCCACGAAATGCGGGGCGATAGAGCGTTCATCGCGCGAAACCGGTTTCAGGATGATGGGACGCTGCTTTGCATCTTCTGCTTCCACGGATGAAATCATGTTTTCGGATTTCATGCGGTCTAATACAAAATTTCGCCGCGCCCGTGCAGCCGCCGGATGGACTCGTGGAGAATAGAGTCCCGGACTGCGAGGGAGGCCCGCGATCAAGGCACATTCCTCAAGCGTGAGTTCTCCGGATGTTTTGCCGAAATAATAATCCGCGGCCGCTGCGACACCGTATATGCCGGGGCCTAAAATGTGCAGATTGGCATAAAGAGTGAAAATCTGCTGTTTGGAATACTGGCTTTCTATCTTCCTGGCGATCCACATCTCCCTTGCCTTGCGATCCCAGGTTTTTTCATAAGACTCCAGGAGCATACGCGAAAGCTGCATGGTGATGGTGCTCGCGCCTTTACCGATCGGATAGCTCCGTCGTATTAGATCTTTGACGATAGCTCGGGCTATGGCGTATTGGTTGACACCGGAGTGGTGGTAAAACCGGGAATCTTCGACTGCGATGAAGGCATTGCGTAAGTTTTGTGGAATTTCATCGTACGAAACGATGATTCTTCTTTCGATTGCGAATTCGCCGATTATCCCGCCGTTGTCGGAGTAAATCGTCGTAATAACATCCGGGCGATAATCTTCAAGGCTTTGTATGGGCGGCAGGTTGTACTCATACCCCGCCAGGATGCCGACAGTCGCTCCCGCACCCGTGACCGCGATGAGAATAATTCCAAAAAATATCCATAGCCACGGTGAAAGCCGTGGTTTTTTTGCTGCGTTTTTTCCTGTACGTTTTTTCCGCACAGTTATACTCCGAACGGGGACAAATTTCCCAAAAGGAAGCGAGATAAAATTTTAAAGTGCAAGGACGTGGTGGAGCCGCTGCGTACCAGATACGTACGTAATGTGGCGCTGACGCAGCAATTTTTAATTCCAGCCGCTGAACTTGTGAAATTCGTCCCCGTTCGGAGTATATATTTCATTCCCTGCCTGCGGCCGACACGGCCTATTCCACCGTGGCGCTGCCGGGTTCGATACTATCCAATATGGTCAACGGATTCTCGAAAACAATCGCACTTTCGTAAATAGGCGCACCCTTTAAAGACTTGATGGATGATCGAAGCACGGAACCCGTTACACGAAAATCACCATTCGCCATAAGCACTTTGAATCCGATCTTCGTTTGCGGGCACAGGCGGACATCCGTTTCAATCAGGGCGCCACCGCGGGAAATATCCACCACGCGCGCCGTACTCCCCTGGCTCATCGAAATTCCCTTCAGCGAAGGGGTGTTCTCAGGACTAAGCCGGGTATATTGTCTTTTGGCTATTACTGATGAGTCTTCATTTTTCATGATAGTTGCTTTTCCGTATCAATTTTGGACGCTTATTAGGCGATCCCTTTTTTATTAATATTTAACATCTCAGTATACCCGAAGTGTTCAACATGATCGGTAAAAGTTTAGGTAATATGAAGATTGGGATTCAAGTACAATTTAACTAGTCTTTCATAAACTCCTGCCAACGGGCGTCAACGGCTTCTACGGTCTCAGGCGCAGCAAGAGCGAGGGGCGGATACCACGGCTTCATGCGGCAATCTATGACAAGAGGCGCAGAAAGCTGAGGGTGAAATTTTTCAACCCTGACAGCGCGGGGATGAATGTCCGAGGCAGGGTCAAAACGGGTAAAAACCGTCCAGAGAAAAGATTCGTCGTTTTTGACACATTCGGAAGAATCGTCGACGATTATGACCAGACGAAAAGACAGAGCGGCTTCTTCAAAGAGTATGTCGTACATGGCGCCGTCTTTTTCCCACCAGGAGGGGCCTTCGACAACAAGAACTCCCGGCGCGTAAACACGGGGATTGCATAAACGCTGACTGCGCAGGTCGGCCGTCAGTTCCGTTTGAAGATCAAAGCGCTTTTCACCCAATCCCATTAAAATGGCCTTGCTTCCTTCGTTCAACCGTTCTCCGGTGTGATCAAGAGTATCCTGGGAAACGGGAGAAAAAATGAACAGGTCTGTCGCAAAATCCGCACGTTCCAGAATGTGCTGAAGTAGCGGTCGGAATTTGCGCAAATCAAGAGGCGCGTCGGTGAGCATAAGAAATTTTGTAAGCGACAACTGGCCTTCGCCGAGAATTCTCATGCCGGCCATAAACGCTTCGTGCCGGTAACGCTCCGAAACCACGGCCGCAGCTAATGGGTGCATACCCGCGTCATCGTAGGCCCACACGGCGCGTACGCCGTTCATGACGAGCGGATAAAGAGGCGTGAACAATTCCTGCAGATAGTCGCCGATGTAATGGTCTTCCTGACGCGGCCGTCCGACTACTGTGGCCGGGAAGATGGCGTTTCGCCGGTGAAACATGCGCCGGACACTAAAAATCGGGAAGGGATGCTGCAATGAGTAATAGCCGTAGTGATCCCCGAAAGGCCCTTCGTCACGGCGTATTTGCGACGGGATTTCTCCGATAAAAGAAAATTCCGATTCTGCGGCGAGTAAAAGCGGGCTGATTTCGGGATTCCGGACAACGTCGAGTTTTTTTCCGAGCAGTAGAGAAGCAAAAATCGCCTCGGGAATATTCTCCGGCAGCGGCGCTACGGCGGCAAGAGTAAGCGCGGGAGGGCCGCCCAGAAAGACGTTCGCAGGAAGGGCTGAATTCAGTTTTTCAGCCTCGTAGTAATGAAAGCCAAGGCCGCGATGAATCTGAAAATGCATTCCGAGCGTCGAGTCATCGAATATCTGGCATCGATACATTCCGAGGTTCGAATGGCCCGAAACGGGATGTTCTGAATAAACAAGCGGAAGCGTCAGAAAAGAACCTCCGTCCATAGGCCAGTTTTTTATCTGCGGCAGATATGAAAGACACGGCGGCGACACCGCACATTCGAGCGCTGGCCCGGAACGCTTAACGGACGTTCCCAGGCGCAAAAGGCTGCAGGCCATGCCCCTGTATTTCCAGAGAGTGCGCGGCGATGGATCCCGCAATATTTCCATCGCTTCCGAAACCTGCCTGAAAAAGCGCGTCGGCTCCGCGCCTAAAGCAAGCTCTATCCGACGCGACGTTCCAAATATATTTGTCACAACCGGAAATTTTGTGCCGCCGACGTTGGTGAAAAGAAGTGCGGGGCCCTGTCGCTGCACGACACGCCGCTGAATTTCAGCGAGTTCAAGACAGGGATCCACGGCTGCGTCTATGACGCGTAATTCCCCTTCTTTTTTCAGGAGATCGATAAAGCTGCGGAGATTAATCAGTGATCCGGCCATGTAAAGTAATAAATCAGCTATTGACATGAAATGCAAGACATCTGCGCAGGTGATCTTGTCACCGTTTTAAAAACCACGAATAAACACTAATGAATTTATGTTCATTCGGAGTATAGTTTTATTTCGATACGGGAGGCTTTATGGGACAAAATGCGAGTACAAGATTGCAGGCGCGCGGGTATAAAACGATTGTTTTCGTCATTTGCATTGTCGCTGCTCTAGGCGGGCTGCTTTTCGGGTTGGATCAGGGATTCATCAACAATGCCCTTGCCCCGCTTACTGAACATTACGGTCTTGATGTTTCATCCCAGGAAAGCTACTCGGCTATTCTGGCGATGGGCGGAATCGTAGGCGCGCTGCTGTCGGGAATTTTCGCGCGCTTTCTGGGACGCAAGCGGAGCCTTATGATGGCCGGGTTCATTTTCTGCGCGGCATCAGCGTATTCGTCGCTTCTGCCGGCGCTTCCCGTTCTGTCCGCCTGCCGCTTCATGCTTGGTTTCGGCGTCGGAATCGCTTCTTTCGTCGTGCCGCTGTATCTGTCGGAAACGGCGCCCGCATCAATACGCGGATCCATGGGGACACTCTTTCAGTTGATGATCACGATCGGCATTTTCCTGATTTCAGTGACAAATGTTTTAATCGCCAAAGCGTTCGTCAATACGGAAGCCGCACTGCCGTATATGTTTCTGACGATCACGTTTTTTGCCTTATTTATGTTCGCCGGTAGTTTTATCCTGCCCGAAAGTCCGCGCTGGCTCATGCTCAAGGGACGCAGGGAAGGAGCGGTCGCGGTGCTTCGCCGGACGCTTAACTCCGAAGAGGAAATCGAAAAGGAAATCAACGAAATCGCCGTCGCCCTGGAAAGTGACTCCCAAAGCAAGGTTTTTCCCGTCATGCGTGGTTATTTCCTTAAAGTTCTGCTTGTGGGCGTACTCCTTCAGATGTTCCAGCAGCTTGTCGGCATCAACATGATGATCTATTACTCGGCGACGATCTTCGGGTATGCCGGGATGACGGGACTCATTGCAATGCTTACCGTTCCGACCGTCAATATGATATTTACCTTTCCGGCGATTCATTGGGTAGAAAAATGGGGACGCAAGAAACTGCTCTATGTGGGAGCCGCGATCATGTTCGTTACCATGCTGGCGGCGGGCTTCGCTTTCCATTCGATAGGCGACGTCTCCGATTCCGCGCTGATAGGCAGCGGGCCGAAAATGTTGTTGCTGGCAGCCGTCATTCTTTACATCTTCGGTTTTGCCGTATCATGGGGGCCGGTCGCGTGGTTGGTCTGCTCTGAAATCTTTCCGCTTGGGGGACGCGAAATCGGCATGACCGTTACCACCATGGTCAACTGGACTTTTGCGGGACTGGTGATGAATTACGCTCTTTCATTCATGGCGAAATTCGGCAACGCTTCAATCTTTTATCTATTCGCCGGATTCTGTGTGCTGGCGATCCTGTTTGTCTCAAGATTTGTGCCGGAAACAAAGGGTGTGACGCTCGAAAAAATTGAATCGAACCTTAAGGCTGGTGTCAGCCTGCGCCGGCTTGGGGAGCGGTAGTACAATTTATGGATTGCGGGAGCTTGCCGCAGCTATATCAAAACAACAGAACTGCCAGGGAAACGCTGATTAATTCGCTGCGCGGGCGAATCGCTACGTTGCGCGGTGTTCGTAGCCTCAACATATTTCTATATACCTCGGTTCCCGCGCTCCGTGCGCCTTGCGCTTCATTCCGCAGGGCAAATTAATCAGCATTTCCCTGATGAAAACGAGTAAAAGATTTTAATTTGTGCTTGCCGGTTGTTCTATTATTTTTTTCTGCGCGGGAGCAGGCTCCCATACCCAAAGCGGCGGCAAGCCACCGCACTCCAAAAAAGCCGGAAGATTTTTCCCCCGGCCTTTTTCTGTCTTGTTTATCGGGCAATAACAGTACAGTTGATCCAATTACAAAACCAGATGTTGTGTAATTGGATCAACCCCAACCCTAAAACATTTCCTTGCTGAGCTTGTCGATTTCTTCCGACAGGGCTTCATATACACCAGGGTATGAGCTTTCCGGCCCGCCCATCGTGCAGCAGGGGATGTAGTACATCTTGCCGTTGGTCGTAACAGCACGGCGCGCTTCTGCCGCGAGGATTTCCCGTTTCCAGTCCACGCGATCAATGATGCCGTTGTCGATGTCTCCCATGAAGGAAATCTTTCCGCCGTATTTCTTTACGAGTTCCGGCGTATTGTTGGTCGTTACCGGGCCCTGCCAGATATCGATGCCTATTTCGATCATTGAGGGCACCAGATTCGCGCTGTAGGAGTCGTTGTGGTGAACGATCAGTTCCACCCCTTTTGATTTGTAGTGGGAATAGAGCTTTTTGTATGCGGGAACGAGAAATTCCTCGAACATCGCCGGCGAAAGGAAAGAAGATCGATGGCTGCCCCAGTCGTCATGCTGGAAAAGAACGTCGGGATGGAAATTCTCACAGAGCAGCGTCGCGTAGTTGATCTGCCAATTCGTGACGAAATCGATGAGTTCTTTCATTGCTTCAGGTTCTTCGTAGAAGTTTGCCAGACAATCATCCATGCCCATCAGGTAGTGAAGCTGTTCGAATATGCCGGGAGCGTTGAAAAGCGTTGCAAACACTTCATTACGGTCGATCTTGTCAAGATCCGGTTTGAATTTGTCCCATTCCTTCTGGGGGAAATCCAGCGAAGGCGCTTTAACGACCGTTCTCCATTGAGTGATATCTTTCAGGACTTTGTGTTCATCGTCGTGCATCGGAAAAGCGCCGGGAACATTTTCAGGCCAGAATATGGTAACGCCCCAACCGTTTTTAATCTTTCCGCCGCGCGTAATCCCCGGGTAAGCTTCGACATATGGATTGACCATGATCATTCCGTACCTGGTCGGCTGGCACATGAAGGCTTCGTATTGATTTACAAATCGATCCGGTTTCCCTCCCCGGACGGTTTCAAGCAGATTTTGTCTCTTTGTCAGCATAGTGAAACTCCTTTAGTGATGCAGCTAATCATTTATGAGATGTGAATATAAACCTGATAAAAAAAGAAACGGCGCTGCAGATTTCACTGCGGCGCCGTAAGGAAGCGCTGATTATTAATGGTTGTGCGGGCGAATCGCTTCGTTGCGCGGTGCTCGTAACCTTCGGCATATTTACCGATATATGCCTCGGTTCCTGCGCTCCGTGCGCCTTGCGCTTCATCCCGCACAGCCATTTACTCAGCACTTCCTACAACATCATGATTTAGATAAGCGCTTTCGCAGCCTTGGCCGCGGAAGCGGCGTCTGGAGCATACGAATCGGCTTTGATCTGATCGGCGAAGTCCTGCGTAATCGGAGCGCCGCCGACAAGAATCTTGAAGCGCGAGCGATTCTTCGATGCGTTCAAGGCGTCCACGGTGTCTTTCATCGCAGGCATCGTCGTTGTAAGAAGCGCCGAAACGGCCATGATCTTTACGTCGGGATCATTGTCCACCGCTTCAACGAACTTGGCAACCGGAACGTCCACGCCGAGATCCGCTACTTCAAATCCCGCGCTTTCAATCATCATGGCGACAAGGTTCTTGCCGATATCGTGCAGATCGCCGATAACGGTTCCGATAACAACCTTTCCAAGCGACGCGCTGCCGGCCGCGGCCAGTTTCGGTTTCAGCACTTCAACGCCGTTTTTCATCGCTTTCGCTGCTACAAGCATTTCAGGGACGAAGATATCGCCCCGCCCAAACTTCGCGCCGACTATATCCATCGCCTGGATCATACCGACATTCAATATTTCCTGTGCGTCAACGCCTTCGGCAAGCGCTTCCTGGACAAGTCCGGCAACTATTTTCGTTTTTCCGTTTTCGACAGCAGTCGCAATTTCCTGAATTTTTGACATATTTTATTTCTCCCCGTCTTCCCTGATGTTCACGCTGAAATTGAACCGCGGCGATTACATCCATTCGTCCAAAACCGATAAACCTACGCTTTCCCAATCAGCTTCTATCAGAGTAATTAATTAGAGCCTATCACGCCCTTTAATTCGGCAAAAGCGTCAAACCCGCATATCCCGCATGACAGCACGTCTAAAACACGCCCGCCGTAAAAAGCGCACAATCTTTTCTATTCTATAGTAGGTCGCCTTTTTGAGTCAAGCGATTCACGGTTCCACTGTTCCGCAGGGGTGTAGGTAAAAAAGGGTATTTGTTCAGGTTTTTATGACGGCATACAATATGTGGTGTGATGATTGATACGCATCCACATAATGTAGAACATACCGCCTTTTTTCATCCACACCCGGTTCCGCCGCTCCGAATAATTTTTGAAAAATTTTCGTGGGTGCATCCGTTTGCGGGATATTGACGTCTTTACGGTTATACAAGATATGGAAGCACCGATTAAATGCCTGCGCGGCGGCTGCGAATTTCGTAATTGACGGTGTTACGCTGCTTTGCGTGGAATTGACCCGCATTTTGCAAAGCGCCGGAAAATTTCTCGCCACTCCGGCCGGTTTAGCGACCGTAACGGCCGTCGTGCTTATCTCAATGTTATTTCGCCGCCGTGTCCTTTTCTCAATATAAGGTAGTACGGATTATTCCCGCTTCAGGGGAAGCGTGTAAAGCATCAGGCGGCGCTCGGCGTTGTCTTCGCTGGAAGTAACAGTTATTTTTTTGTCCGGTATGTATATATCCGGCAAACCATATTCATGTAAGACAAGTCGGGAGCCGGGTTTCATTTTTTCTATCTGCGGGATCAATCTGTAAATCATATCCGGATGGAGATACATCGGCATCACGTCCACATCGGACAGATCCAGCGTAAAAATGTCCGCCTGGATGATTCTCACCAGATCCTGCACATTGTTTTTCGATACATTCTGCCGCGATCTGATCACAAGTTCAGGGTCGATTTCGTAACCGATTCCGCGCGCCCCGTATTTCAGCGCCGCCAGCACCAGCATCCGCGCATCGCCGCAGCCGAGGTCATAAACCATGTCGTTTTGTTTGACTTCGGCCATCTGGAGCATTGTGGAAATGATGTCGTACGGCGTGCCAACGTATACCGCATCCGGCCCGCGCATCCTTGTGGGTTCCTGCTCCTCGGGAAGGACGCTTTGCGCAAAGGCGGGAACGGGTGCGTACATTGCCGCCGCCGCTATCAACATAAATAATGCCGCCGCAATAAAAAGGAAGCGCTGGTTAAATGCCTGTGCGTGATGAAGCGCAAGGCGCACGAAGCGTAGGAGAGGCATATATCCGATCAATATATTAAGGTTACGAGCACCGTGCAACGCAGCGATTCGCTCGCACAGGCATCTAGCCAGCGTTTCCATAAGAATCCCTTACTCCCGCTTCAGGGGAAGCGTATAAAGCATCAGATGGTGCTCGGCGTTGTCTTCATTTGAAATGACGGTTATTTTTTTATCCGGTTTAAATTCCTCCGGGAAACCGTATTCATGAGTGACAATCCGTGATCCGGGCTTCATTTTTTCAACCTGAGGAACCAGCTGGCGCATCATATCGGGATGCAGATACAGCGGCATCACGTCTGCCTTTTCCAGATCCAAAGTAAAAATATCCGCCTGGATAATTTTTATCAGATTCTGCAATTTATTTTTCGATACATTTTGCCGCGATTCGATTATTCGTTGTGGATCAATGTCGTAACCGACTCCCTGCGAACCATATTTCTGGGCCGCCAGTACGAGGATACGAGCATCGCCGCAGCCGAGGTCGTAAACCATATCGGTTTTTTTGATTTCGCCCATCTGGAGCATGGTGGAGATGAGGTCGTATGGCGTGCCTACAAATACCACGTCCGGTGTTCGCATCTGTTTGGGTTCCTGCTCTTCGGGCGCGGTGCCCTGCACGGCGGCGGCAAACCGCGTGCCCGGTGTCATAAGCACCGTCAGTATAAAAAGAACCATCGCTGCGAGAACTTTTTGAAATTTTGGGTACATAATAATTCCTTTCCTTATTTAATCAGCGCTTGCTAAAAACCAAACCGCGGTTAGAGAAATATTGCCAGCGTTGGAAATCTCATAATGACACTCTGGATTCCATAACTGGTCAGAGGACATCCTTCCGCGTAAACGATGCGCAGATTCGGCATCGACAGAAAAACGTCTATATCATTATCCTCAATTTTACAGCGCATAAGGTTCAGTTCGTTAAGCCGCCGCATTCCCCTGAGTTTCTCAAGGCCCGGCCCGGTGACGTTTGTGTCGGCAAGCGCCAGAACTTCCAGTTCTTTGATGCGCGCCGCAGCCTCCAGCGCATCGTCGCCGACTGGATTGCCGCTGAGGTTCAAAACGACAAGCCCTGGTGCTTTGATATTTTCCATAATGGAGGCGTTAATGCCGGTGCGCTGTAAAGAGAGCGCCTCCAGTTTTGTCAGGGCCGTGAGCCATTGGAGCTTATCTCCGGCCAAGTTGATATCATATATATAAAGCCGTCGCAGTTCAGGACAGCCCTTTAAATGCGCCGCTCCGGTCGAGCTCACCTTGCCGCCGCCGATTTCGAGCCATTCCAGCCTGGAAAGAGCTGGAAGATGCGCCATGGCTTCATCCGTCAGTTCGCCTTTTTTTGCTTCTATCCAGCGTACGACTCCGGATGGATCCCGGTGCAGTGGTACGCCCATTTTTTCAAGCGCGCTTACAGCCTCGTTTTCCTTGCTTGTTACCTTCTCATTCTGGGCCGCCGCGGGCGGCAGAGAGGAACACGCGGTCAGGGCTAAAGCCCCCATCAGTAAAATTCGTGATAAAAACTTCATTACGCCTCCTTGAACGATATATTCCGAAGCAGTTTACACTTGTACTACGGCTATGTCCTGAAAAAGTTACATGGAGAGGTAATTGAAAGACCCCGAATGATTTCACGGAATGTGTATGGAGTGCGGGAGCTTGCTCCCGCTTTCACAGCGGCGGCTTGTCGCCGCACTCCATATGAAGTCGTCAACATTGAACGCGCCCGCCATCTCTGAAAAAAATATATGAATCTGAAAATATACTTTTTCAGGTTCGACTGGTTTTATATTATTTCGCGGGTATAAACACCCGGTCAATAAGTAACCGTCAATTATAAAAAAGAGGCCTGTCATGAAAAAGCATGGATTTCCCAACAAATCATCAATCATAAAACTGAGCGCCATTATATTACCGGTGGCATTGATAGCGTTGCTGGTAACCGGCCTTACGACATCGGCAATGGTTAGTCTTGAACCAGTTACTGATGAAATCAGTTTAGAGTTGCTTGGACAAAGTGAACATGCCGGGCAGTCGGTATATGT
>Ga0082212_10001946_pt1 | contig 30418 bp, 22 predicted proteins | sample TergutNt197P3_FD_71548 | JGI IMG/M metagenome (GOLD analysis project Ga0082212, IMG submission 71548) | Neocapritermes taracua P3 segment gut microbial communities from Petit-Saut dam, French Guiana - Nt197 P3 | ecosystem: Host-associated > Arthropoda: Insects > Digestive system > Gut ...
TAGGTAATGACGGTGAAGATAGAGCACACCGTAGCTATTTGAAATGCGGCAGTCCCATTTGTTCTTAAAATACCATTATCATATGTATAATATCCGTCTTTTGTGTATGCGGCATTTGGGTCGTCATTTCCAAGAAACAATAAATACATTATTATACCTGTCGAAATAACACAAATAACAACAGTAAAAACCCCCAGTTTTTCCGCTGCTCCCCAATTCCACATATGATATATACTTTCAGAGTTAGCAGTAATTATACTTAAAATAATTACTGCTGTAATAGCTACAACAAGTATCGTTAAACTAATATTCATTACAATCATTCGGTTCCTCCGCTAATATAAATTTTCTACATAATAATAAATTTCTATCATTTACGCAGATAATATTTTCACTCTGCGCCGTATGATTCCGTTTAATATTTTTACTGATTGCTTTTCTTTCTCTTTTTACCCGCGATAATCAATGCCGCAAACAAAGCGACGACAATTACAAGAATTACAGGGAAAAGCCAAATATTATCGCTCGACGCGCCTCTTATATCAATCCACAGGGAGTCTATTTTTACGTTTATATCATCGGGAAGATTCAAAAACATTTCAGTATGTGCAAGAATCTCGTCGGACGGATAAGTGATTCCGTTGTTTCTCAGTTCTTTGTCTAAAAGCTCATAAGCTTTGCGGTTAGGCGTGGAGTATCCGATATATCTGCTGTTAGCCGCCGCTATTTCGGGTTTGTATAAAAAATTTATGAATTTTTCAGCCGCTTCTTTATTTTTCGCGCCCTTCGGGATACATATAGAATCGACGAATATATTCGTGCCCTCTTTGGGATACGCGGCGGCAAGATTCGGATTATCGTCTATCATTGTCAGGGCGTCGCCCGCGTAATAAGGCGCGATATACGCTTCTTCCCCGCCCATTTTATTAAATATTTCGTCCATGAAATATCCCTGAACGAATTCTTTCTGCTTTTTTAATTCGTCCGCAGCGTGCTCGAGTTCTCTTATATCTACTGTATTCAGAGAATAACCAAGCCTTTTAAGAGAAATGCCGAAAGCGTCGCGGGAGTTGTTAAACATTATAATCTTGCCTTTATAATCTTCGTCCCACAAAATATCCCAGCTGTCCACAGGTTTTTTTACATACTTAGTATTATATATTAAAACGACCGTTCCCCATGTGTAGGGCGCGGAGTATTCCCCAGTTGGGTCAAATTCTAAGTTTTTATACTCGTCCATGATATTATCAAAATTGGGGATATTATCAAAATCTATCTTTTCGAGCATATCTTCTTTTATAAGCCTGTTTATCATATAATCCGACGGGATTACAATATCATAGTTCGCGCCGCTGCTTTTTAATTTAGAATAAAGCTCTTCGTTTGTAGCATAAGTCGTGTAATTTACTTTTATGCCGGTTTCAGCCTCGAATTCTTTAAGCACGTTTATAACGCCCGAAGAATCCGAGATATATTCCCCCCAGTTAAACACGTTGACGACCTGCCCCGCGTTGCCGCAGCCTGAAAGCGCAAGCATAAGCACCGCCAAAACAAGAACCGCAAATAATATTTTCGTGATAAATTTCATAAAATTTTGTCCTCCTGTTAATTGAACTTTGTTCAATTTATAAATTCAAATATTTTAATTCTCTTTTTTTACTGTTCCGTATATCTTTTATATTCATGATTACGAGTATAATAAGCACAACCGTGAACATGATTGCCGAAAGCGCGTTGATTTCCGGGCTTACCTGTTTTCTTATCATAGAATATATCGCGACGGGAAGCGTCTGCATTTCAGGCCCCGTCGTAAAATAACTTATAACAAAATCGTCGATTGAATAAGTGAACGCCATCAAAAATCCGCTCAGTATGCCCGGAAATATTTCCGGCAGGATAACTTTTGTAAACGCCTGAATCGAGTTGCACCCCAAATCGAGCGCGGCTTCATACTGGAAACGGTCGAGCTGACGCAGTTTAGGCATGAGATTTAATATAACATAAGGCACGCTGAACGAAATATGCGCGATAAGAAGCGTAAGAAACCCCGGTTTCATGTTTAAAAACGCGAATAAAAGCATGAACGATACGCCCGTTATTATTTCAGGATTTAATATGGGTAAATAAGTTATATTTAATATTATCGTTTTCTGGGTTTTTTTCATTGCGAATATGCCGATTGCCGCCGCCGTGCCGATTATCGCGGCGATTAACGAAGATATAAGCGCGATTATCAGAGTATTTATAAGAGCCGAGATAATATAATCATTCTGGGATAATTTAATATACCAGTCAAAAGTAAACCCCGACCAGACGGATTTGCTTTTCGATGAATTAAAAGAAAATATAATTAATATAAAAATCGGCGTGTACAGAAAAATAAATATCAGCGCGACATAAGCCGAAGACAATATTTTTTTCATATAATCACGCCCTCCGTTTCGTCCGCGTCAAACTGGTTAAGCAGGGCTATGCTTAATAATATAAATATCATGAGAATAAGCGAAATCGCAGAGCCGAGATGCGGGTTATACGCGTTGCCGAGAAACTGCTGCTCAATCAAGTCCCCGATTAAAAAGTTCGAGCCCCCGCCGAGCATACGCGAAATTATAAACGTGCTCACGGACGGTGTAAAAACCATAATTATGCCGCTCAGCACCCCGGGTTTTGACAGCGGGAAAACGATTCGCAGGAAAACCCCCGCGAAATTCCCGCCCAAATCCTGCGCCGCTTCTATAACAGAATTATCTATTTTTATCATGACAGTATATAACGGCAGTATCATAAACGGCAAATAGTTATAAACCATGCCTAAAACAACCGCGCCCTCTGTATTAATCATCTGAAAAGGCCCGAGCCCGAACAAATCAAAAAATCTGTTTATAAGCCCGTTTGTTTCAAGCAGAGCCATCCACGCGTAAGTTCTTAAAAGATAGTTCATCCACATAGGCAGCATAATAAGCATCATCATCAGACGCTGATAACTCGGCTTCATTCTCGACATTATAAAAGCCAGCGGATAACCTAATATCAGGCATATAACCGTAGCGAGCAAAGCAAGCAGTATGCTGAGTATAAATACAGGGCCGAATTTCGCAACGTCTGATATATTAACTATTGTAACGCTCCCCTGCCTGTCAGTAAAAGCAAAATAAGCGATTAAAAACAGCGGCGCTGCTATAAACACAGCAACCCATACTAAATAAGGCATTGCCGGAATCTTTGATTTAAATATCATTTTTATTTTTATCTTCTCCGTAAATATTTTTATTCCTGCGTCTTTTTCATTATATGTATATTGTTAGGCAAAACGTTCATGCCGGTAACTTCCCCGGGATTTAACGCGACAGTCGAATGAACTATCCATTTTGTGCCGAATGAATCTATGAGCATTTCGTAATGCACGCCCTTAAAAGTAACCGTTTCGACAGTTCCGATAATATTTTTATCGGACGGCGGTTCTATAATAATATCCTCAGGGCGTATAACAACGTCTGTCCTTTCCATTTTTTCGAATCCGGAATCTATGCAGTCAAAATAATTCCCGCCGAACTCCACGAAATAATCCCGGTGCATAACTCCGTCGATAATATTGCTCTCGCCTATAAATCTCGCGACGAAAGCGTTTGCCGGCTCGTTATATATATCCTCGGGAGTTCCCATCTGCTGTATCTCGCCGTTATTCATGACGACGATTGTGTCAGACATAGTCAGGGCTTCCTCCTGGTCGTGCGTAACGTATATAAAAGTTATGTTAAGCCGCTGCTGTATTTTTTTAAGTTCGGTCTGCATTTCTTTTCTGAGCTGCAAATCAAGCGCTCCGAGAGGCTCGTCGAGCAGAAGCACCCGCGGATAATTTATAAGCGCGCGCGCAATCGCGATTCTCTGCTGCTGTCCTCCGGACAGCGAGTGAACGTCGCGCTGCTGAAACCCGTTTAAATTGACAAGCCCGAGCATTTCAGCTACTTTTTCACGGATTTCAGGCTCTTTGACTTTTTTTAATCTCAAACCGAAAGCTACGTTTTCGTAAACGTTGAGATGCGGAAAAAGAGCGTATCTCTGAAAAATCGTGTTTACCTGACGCAAATTCGGCGGCACGCCGTTTATTTTTTTTCCGTCAAAATATACGCTGCCCTCCTGAGGCTCGGCAAATCCGCCGATAATCCTGAGCGTAGTCGTTTTCCCGCAGCCGGAGGGGCCCAATAAAGTTATAAACTCTTTATCGCGTATATTCAGGCTTATTCCTTTTAAAACTTCGGTGTCTCCGTATGTAACCGCGATATTCTCAAGTTTTATAATAAAATTTCCAGTCAATATATTTTTAACCTCCGCGTAATTTTTTAACCAATGCAATTATATCAAAATATAGCCATGATGTCAATAGGATATTTAGACATAAGTTCGTGATATAATTCATGATAAATAAAAAATTTACGTACGGAGAAAATTAATATGAGAAGAAACGACAGGGAAGTTAAAACGCGCCGGGAAATTCTTGATATTCTGGACAGGTGCGACGCTGTTAGTCTGGGAATAAACGCTCCGGATTATCCTTACGTCGTGCCTATGAATTTCGGGGCTGAATACGAAGCAGGAAACGATTCTGTAATATTATGGCTTCACTGCGCGCATGAAGGCTTAAAGCTCGGTTTGATAGCTGAAAACCCGCGCGTCGGTTTTGAAGCGGACTGTTCGCGTAAAATTATCACAGGCGAAACCGCTTGTAATTACACGATGGAATACGAAAGCGTAATCGGCGGCGGTAATATAAGCGTTTGCAGCCGCGCCGAAGATAAAATACGGGGTCTTGAAATAATCATGCGTCATTACGAGCCTGAAAAAGAATTTGATTTTCCCGAAAGGGCTCTTGCCGCAGTCTGCATTCTTCGGCTTGACGTAGTAAATATTACCGGAAAACGATTGAAAAGGTAAAAATTAACGTTTAAAGTTTTTGTTAAAATTCAAAATATCTCTTGTATCTTTAACTATAATATGTTAAAATAATTTATTATAGGAAATTCTGTCGAAAGGGGATGTTTTTGCGGTGTTTAAACGCATAATATGCGCGGCTCTCGGAGCGGTCGTTTTATTGTTCGCGGTTTCGGGCTGCGAAAAAAGCGTTCGGGCGCAGCCGGGAGTTCCGCCGTTCGGTTCGTACAGGAATATTCCCGGTATTACCGGCGGCGAAATCGAAGCAATAGAAAAGCTTATAGCCGAATATGATTATTTTGTCTACGGTATGCCCCTGAGCACTGAGGCGTTCACGGACGCAAGCGGCGAAATCAAAGGGTTTTCAAGCCTGCTCTGCCAATGGCTTTCGGAACTGTTCGGAATTGAGTTCGTACCCGGGCAATACGAATGGATTGATTTACTCGGCGCGCTCGAAAAAGGCGAAGTCGATTTTACGGGAGAAATGAGGTCTACGCAGGAACGGCTGGATAATAATTATTTCATGACGGATTCTATTGCCGAACGTATATTAAGATGTTATCACATAGCAGGCAAATCACTGGCGGAAACAGAAAAATCACGCCCTGTAAAGTACGCCCTAATCGAAGGGTCGGCTCATACGGTGCTTGACTATCTTGAACCCGGAACTTACGAAATGAGTTATATAGACCATATAGACAACGTTTATGATAAACTGACAAGCGGCGAGATAGACGCTTTTATACACAGCAACACAGTCGAGGCAAACTTTTTAGATTACGGAGACGTCGTGTCAGAAGACTTTTTCCCGATGATAAACAGCCCCGTTTCGCTTACTACGCATAACAAAAATCTTGAGCCTTTTATATCGGTAATGCAAAAAGCCCTGCAGGCCGACGGCGTGCGGGCATATTTAATTGATTTATATAAATCAGGTTACGCGGAGTATATGCGTTACGCGTATTTTTCGCGTCTGACCGGTGAAGAAACAGAATACATAAAAAATAATCCGGTTGTGAGTTACGCGGCTGAAAACAGCCGTTACCCGATTTGCTTTTATGAAACCCATAGCGGCGAGTGGCAGGGTATCGCGGTTGACATACTTAAAGAAATAGAATTTTTGACAGGTTTGTCGTTTCAGAATAAAAATAATAAAAATAATACGTTTCCCGAAATGCTTAATATGCTTGAGAACGGCGAAGTGTCTATGATTACAGAGCTTATTCAGAGTACTGAAAGAGCGGGGCGTTTTATCTGGACCGGGCACGGAATCATGACGGATTATTACGCGCTTTTATCTAAATCTGATTATCCGGTTCTCAGAGTCAACGAAGTAATACACGTCAGGGTCGGCCTGTTAAAAAACACGGCGCACTCCGAGGTTTTTAAAGTATGGTTTCCGCTTCATTCAAATATAACAGAATACGACGGTATAGACGAAGCCGTCGAATCACTGGACAGAGGCGAGATTGACGTTATAATGACAAGCGAAAGCCGTCTGCTCTACCTGACGCATTATCACGAGCGTCCGGATTTCAAAGTTAATATTACGTTTGATACGACGTTTACTTCCGGTTTTGGATTTAACAGGAACGAGGAAGTTTTATGCTCGGTTATTGATAAAGCGTTAGGACTGGTAAACGCTGAGGCAATCACAAGGCAGTGGATGGGAAAAACGTTTGATTACCGTTCTAAATTAATGGAAGCCCAGCGTCCGTGGCTGTTCGGCGCGATTATTTTATCAGTCTGCGTAATCTTTTTGATTACTGTTTTGTTTATCGCAAAGAGCCGCGAAGAAAAAAGGCTTGAAAAAGTCGTTGACGAGAGGACGGGCGAGCTTAAAACGCAGACTGCCCTGCTCGAAGAACAGACGGCGTCGCTGACAGCCGCCGAACAGGAAGCAAAAAACGCTTCTGAAATAAAAAGCCGGTTTATAGCAAACATGAGCCACGAAATGCGCACGCCTATGAACGTCGTCGTGGGGCTTACTGATTTAATGCTTGAAGAAAAAGGCCTTGCGAAAAGCGAAGCCGATAACCTGAAAAAAATAAATATATCGAGCAAAGTCATGCTGCGGCTGATAAGCGATATTCTTGACGTTTCAAAAATCGAATCGGGCAAGTTTGAATTAAACCCGAAGCAGTATGACATGACAGGCCTGCTGAACGACGTCGCCGCTTTTAATTCTATACGCACGGAGGGCAAGCCCATTAATTTTATACTGGATATAAGCGACAGCCTGCCGTCCGTTCTTTACGGGGACGATTTGCGCCTGAGACAGGTGCTTAATAATTTATTGAGCAACGCTTTTAAATATACCCGGAAAGGCACGGTTACTCTGGGATTAAGCTGCGAACGGGGCGACGGAGAAGACGTATGGCTGTCTTTTTATGTGAGCGACACAGGCGTCGGAATACAGCCCGAAAACGCCGCAAAGCTCTTTTCTGATTATAATCAGTCAGATACGGGCGCGGACCGTAAAACCGCGGGAACCGGCCTCGGGCTTGGCATAGTTCAGAAAATTATTGAACAGATGGACGGGGAAATAACTGTAGAGAGCGAATACGGCAAAGGCTCGGCGTTCAGGGGACGCGTGCGTCAGGGATTTGTTTCGGATAAACCAATCGGCGCGGAAGCTGCGGGAACACTGCGCGATTTTCAGTATTTAAAAAAGAACAGGAAAGAGGGCGAAGCTTTTGCGCGCCCGGATTTAAGCTATATCAGGGTGCTTCTTGTCGACGATTTCCCGACTAATCTTGACGTGGGGGCGGGTTTTCTGCGCAAATATAAAATGCAGGTTGACTGCGTGCTCAGCGGGCAGGAGGCAATAGATAAAATCAAATCCGGCGAAAAGATTTACGACGCAATATTCATGGACCATATGATGCCGGAAATGGACGGCATGGAAGCGTTAAAATTAATTCGGGAAATAGGCACTGAATACGCTGCGTCAATCCCGGTTATAGCCCTGACTGCAAACGCAATCGAGGGGAACGAGCAGTTGTTTTTAGAAAACGGCTTTCAGGCATTTTTGCCTAAACCGATAAATATTATGAAATTAGATTCGATTGTCCAGAAATGGATACGGGATACATCGAGGGAGTAAGTTATTCCAAAGGGGGAAACGAACATGATGAACATAGAAACGGAAATACCGGGCATAAACGCGGAAGCGGGGCTTTCGCTTTTCGGCGGCGAAGAAGATTTATATTTGTCGGCTCTGCGCTCTTACGCGGCGAACATACCCGCCGCTATAGAGAAACTCCGTAATTTTTCGGATTTTTCAAATCCTGCGTATGCCGTGACCGTTCACGGACTGAAAGGCACAAGCGATACTATAGGAGCTGAAAGCCTGAGAGACAAAGCGCTCGCGCTTGAAAAACTCGCCAAAGACGGAGATTTATCCGGCGCAGCGGCAAAAAACGCGGAACTGGTTCAAGACGCGGAAACGCTTGTCGCCGATATAAAATCATGGCTGAACAAACAGGAAAAGGAGTAAAGTATGCGTATGCGGAAAATGGGTAAGGCGGCGGCAGCCGCGGCGTTAGCCGTAATAATATTTATGCTGGCAGTAATTCCGGGCTGCGTAAACTCAGGAAATACGCGCGCCGAACCGCACGGCATGAAGTCGCCCGTCGGTTCGTTCCGCGAAGTCGCGGGAGTTACCGGCAGTGAAATCGCGGCGATAGAAGCCCTGCAGAAAAAGTATGATTCTTTTACGTTCGGCTCGACTCTCACGACCGAGGCGTTCCTGAAAGAAAACGGCGAAGTCGGCGGATACATAGCTTTTCTGTGCGAATGGCTGACCGAAATTTTTAATATACGGTTCGAGCCCGGGATTTATCAGTCAAACGAAACGCTGACAAAATTAGACGCTCTCGAGCTTGATTTTATAGGAAACATGAGAATCACCGAGGAGCGCACAGAGATTTATTATATGACCGACGCAATTTCGGACAGGCGCTACGTAACGGTCAGGCTCGCGAAAAACCGCTCCGACGCGCCAATATCCGACAGGCCTTTAAATTATGCTTTTATACGGGGGTTTACGACGCAGGACACCGTTGATTTGATAAAATCGTCGGTTAACTGTGAAATTATATGGGTCGATAACGTAAGCGAAGCATACGCCGCTCTTGAAAGCGGGGAAATAGACGCTTTTATCGGCGTAAACGTTTCGGAAGCGTCGTTTGACGCTCTGGGCGAAGTATACACTGAAAATTTATACCCGCTGATTTTCAGCGCGGTTTCTATGGCGACGGCAAATCCGGAGCTTGAGCCTGTGATTTCAGTTATCAGAAAAGCTCAGCGCGACTGCTGTTCAGATTATATTAATTATTTATACAGAAAAGGCAATCAGGAATACAGGGCGCATAAATTTAATCTTTTGCTGAGCGACGAGGAACGGGAGTATATTATAAGTCACCCCGCAGTGCCGGTCGCGGCGAACTTTGACAACTATCCGGTCATGTTTTATAATTCGCGCGAGCAGGAATGGCAGGGAGTATTTTTTGACCTGCTTGACGAAATAACGCTGCTTACCGGCATGTCTTTTTACGTCGCCCACGACGAAGACGCGAACTGGCCCGCTATATACGCGAAGCTTTTAAGCGGGGAGGCGGCTTTTACGGGGACTTTGCTCCCTACCCCCGAGCGCGAGGGAATGTTTCTCTGGCCCGAAACGTCTCTGGCCCCGGATTATTACGCGCTTATTTCGAGGTCTGATTACAGGGACATAGCTTTCGACGAGATTTTATACGCGAAAGTGGGGCTGCCGAAAAATACGGCGTATTCAGAAAAATTTAACGAATGGTTTCCCAATCACAACGGCACTGTCGAGTACGGCACTCTGGAATTGGCTTTCAGCGCGCTTCAGCGCGGCGAAGTGGATATGGTAATGGCGACCCAGAGAAGGCTAATGCTGTTAACGCATTATCAGGAGCTTTCGGGCTACAAGGCGAACGTCGTGTTTGACCAGCCTATAGACGCTATATTCGGATTTAATAAAGACGAGGCCGTCCTGTGCTCAATCGTTGACAAAGCCCTCGGGGTGCTTGACACGAAGGGAATTTCAGAACGGTGGATGCGGAAAACTTATGATTACAGGCTGAAAGTCGCGGAGGCGAGGCTTCCGCTGATGATAGGGCTGACGCTCCTGTCTTTAGGCGTGCTTTCTTTAATGCTCGCGTTGTTTTACAGAAGCCGCAGGGAGGAAAAACGGCTTGAAAGATTAGTCGCGGAAGAAACTTCGTCTCTTACGGCGATTATCGACGCGACGGACGATATAATATTCTGCAAGGATTTAAACTCGCGCTATATAAGATGCAATAAAAGCGTGGAAAAGCATTTTAACCGAAGCATTGCGGATATTCTCGGAAAAAGCGACGAGGAAGCTTTGGGCATACCCCCGGAAGTGGCCGAACAGTTCATAGCTATGGACAAGAAGATTTTTGAGGAAAAACGCGCGGTTACCTATGAAGAATTTATACCGTCCCCAGACGGCGAGCTGGTGTTGTTCGAAACAATAAAAACGCCGCTTATACAGAACGGGAAAGTAGTCGGGCTTGTAGGAATGTGCCGCAATATCGCGCAGCGCAAGGCTATAGAGGAAGAAGCCAGAAGCGCGTCAAACGCGAAAAGCCGGTTTGTCGCCAACATGAGCCATGAAATGCGCACGCCGATGAACGTAATAGTGGGAATGACGGATTTGATGCTTGAGGAAGCCGGTATTCCGGACGGCATGAAAGATAATTTAATAAAAATAAATACGGCGGGCAACACGCTGATGGGACTTATCAACGACGTGCTTGATATTTCGAAAATCGAAGCGGGCAAATTAGAATTGTCCCCGGCTAAGCACGACGCAGCGAGCAATATTAACGACGTCGTTTCTTTGAATATAATACGAATCGAGGACAAGCCCATAACGTTTAAATTAGAAATCAATGAAAATTTGCCGTGTTATCTGTACGGCGACGAACTGCGCGTCAAACAGATACTAAATAATTTATTAAGCAACGCTTTCAAGTACACTCAGTCGGGAACGGTTATATTGGGAATTGACAGCCGGCGCGACGGAGATAACGTGTGGATTGACTTTAAGGTCAGCGATACGGGTATCGGCATACAAAAAGAAGACATGGAAAAGCTGTTTAACGATTATCATCAGGTGGACACGCAGGCAAACCGCAAAATCGAGGGCACGGGACTGGGTTTGAGCATAACGAAAAAACTCGTCGAACTGATGGACGGGGAAATTACCGTTGAAAGCGAGTACGGCAAAGGGTCGGTTTTTAAAGGGCGTATCCGTCAGGGATTTGTCTCAGAAGAAACTATAGGCAAAGAAACGGCGGCGAATCTGAGCGGCTTCAGGTATTCTGATAACAAGAAGCGCGCGCACGAAAAAATAGAGCGCGCGGATTTGAGCCATGTGAGAGTATTGCTTGTGGACGATTTTCCCACTAATCTTGACGTGGCCGCAGGAATGCTGCGCAAATATAAAATGCAGGTTGACTGCGTTGAAAGCGGCAGGGAGGCAGTAGACAGGATAATAGCGGGGGAACCTGTTTACGACGCTGTTTTCATGGACCACATGATGCCGGAAATGGACGGCATGGAAGCTGCGGCGTTAATCCGGGCTGCGGGGACTGAATACGCTCAGAACATAGCGATTATTGCCCTGACTGCAAACGCGGTCGCGGGAAACGAGCAGATGTTTCTTGATAACGGGTTCGACGCGTTTTTGCCCAAGCCGTTTAATATCATGAGCCTTGACGCGGTTATACAGAGATGCCTCGCTGATAATTCTGAAAATAAATAATATTTATATATTAGGTTAGGATGTGTTTTATGGCTGATTCTATCCGGGCGAAACTTAAATTTGAAGGTGAAATACTGCTCTGCGAGGACAGCAGAATGAATCAGGAAATTATTTCTGAGCGGTTAACGGGCGCAGGGTTTAAAACAGTGACGGCAAACGACGGCAAACAGGGTCTGGAAATAGTTGAAAACCGTGTGAAAAATGGCATAAAGCCTTTTGATATAATTTTTATGGATATATTTATGCCGGTTATGAACGGTCTTGAAGCCTCGGCGGAAATTGCGAAATTAAATACGGGGACGCCTGTAATAGCCGTTACGCCCGACAATTCTCCGGAAGATATAGAAAGGTACGCGGCGCACGGAATAACGGACTGTCTGGTGAAACCCTTTACACCGCAGGAATTATTAGACTGCCTGATGAAATATATAAAACCCGTTGAACCGGACAATACGCAGAATGATAAAAAGTTAAATATTAAAATTATAAATATTTTCGTAAGAAACAATAAAAATAAGCACGCCGAAATTATCAGGGCGGTTGACGAAGGCGATATTAAACTGGCTCACAGGCTTGCGCATACTTTAAAAAGCAATGCGGCAATGCTTGAAGAAACGCGCCTGCAAAAAGCGGCGGCGCATATAGAAAATCTGCTGGCAAACGCGGACGGCGGCGGAATCAATACAGACATGGACGCAATGGGCGTTCTCGGCACGGAACTGGATATTGCGCTGAAAAAATATGAAGCGGTTATAACCGGTTCTGATTCTGTTAAAACCGCCGGAATAAATCCCGGTGATTTTGACGGAACTGAATGCTCAGAGCTGCTTGATAAATTAGAAAAAATGCTCGGCGGAGGCGACTCTGAATGTCTGGATTTGCTTGACGGTTTGCGCGCAGTTCCCGGAAGCGGAGAACTCGCTCGTCAGATAGAATATTTTGAATTTGACAAAGCGTTAAAAACGCTTGCCCGGCTTAGAGAAGAACTGGGAAACTTAGAAAAATCGGAGGAAACCCGGACATGAGTAAAATATTATATTTTATTCGGAAGATATTAAGCTTCGGCAGGTCAAATCTGAAAATACTGCTTGTGTTCGCGTCGTTTTTTATAGTGATTTTTCTGAGCTGTATTATCATGAATAAAACGCTTGACGAAAAATTAGCCGAACACGTGGAAGAAACGGCAAACGATATTCAGGCTCTTATATCGAATACGCTGTCCGAGCCGGAAATATCGTTAAGTTTTATTTCCGATACGATACGCGCTATGATATTGCGCGGCGAAAATTCCGAATCAATACGGGAATATTTAGAAGAATGTTCTGCGGACGCATTTAAAGAAAAAATACAAATGTTCAGTTATTACAGCGTTTACGGGTTTTTTGACGAGTTCGGCGAGTTTTACGACGGCAGGGGCTGGGCGCCGCCCGGCGATTATTTTCCCAAAGAACGCCCGTGGTATAAAATGGCTGTGGAAAACGGAGGCAGCATAGCGATTTCACCGGTTTATACCGACTCGAACCTGAATGTGCCCGTAATGTTTTATTCGCGCTGTATATTCGAAGGCGACAGGCTTCTCGGCGTGATAGCAATGAATGTCCCCGTTGATTTTATAGAGCGCTTTATTGCGGGCGGGCATTTTACAGAAAACAGCTACGGATATATAACGGACAAGGATTTAAGGGTGCTTGTCCACCCGAGCGAAGGTATAGTTGGGGAAATTATGGAAGAAAGCAATCCGTATCTGGCGGGGGCTGCGAATCTTATAAAGCAGGGACAGAACGTTTCTATGTACGAGTACAGGAACTACAGAAACGAAACGGTGCTTCTGTTCTGCCGGAAAATATATAACGACTGGTATATGTATTTCGCTATTCCCAAATCTGAATATTATAAAGAATTATATGATATGACTGTAACTATTAGTATTCTCGGGCTGGTTATGTCGTGCGCTTTAAGCATACTGCTTATAAGCATAGATAAAGCCAGAAACAAAGCGGACATGAAAAGCCGAAAGAAAAGTACTTTTTTAGCCGTCATGAGCCATGAAATACGCACGCCCATGAATGCGATTATGGGCATTGCCGAAGCTCAGCTTCACGAGCATGACGAAGCGCATAGCCACCCCGGCATAAAAGAAGCGTTCGACAGGATATATTATTCCGGCAGTCTGCTCCTGCAAATTATAGGCGATTTGCTGGACCTTTCAAAGATAGAGTCCGGCAAATTAGAAATCACGCCCGACAGGTATGAAGCCGCGAGTTTAATTAACGAGGTCGTGCATCTTAATAAAATAAGATTTGACAGCAAGCCCATCGAATTCAAGCTCTTCGTTGACGAAAATATCCCCGCTTCGCTGACAGGCGATGAGCTGCGTATCAAGCAGATATTAAATAATCTGCTTTCAAACGCGTTTAAGTACACGTGGAAAGGCGAAGTCGAGCTCTCGATAGTCGCCGAAAAATCCCGCGCTTCCGCCGCAGGAACAGACTATAAGTCTGTAACTCTTGTTTTTACCGTGAGCGATACGGGGCAGGGAATATCCCCGCAGGATATAGACAATCTTTTTGACGAATACGCCCGCTTCAATACAAAAGCCAACCGGGCGACTATAGGAACGGGACTGGGACTGAGCATAACCAAGAATCTGATTGATATGATGGGCGGCGAAATATCTGTTGAAAGCGAATTAGAAAAAGGCTCGAAGTTTACCGTCCGGCTGCCTCAGAAAATCAGCGGTTCTTCCGCTGTTCTGGGAAAAGAAGTGGCGGATAATCTGCATAAACTGAGATTCTCGAGCGCGTCGCAGGTAAAAAGGCGTCCGATTCTGCGCGAACATATGCCGTATGGCAGCGTACTGCTCGTCGACGACGTCGAAATGAACCTGTTTGTCGCCAAACTGCTGATGCGTCCCTATGGATTAAAAATTGATTCGGCGTCCAGCGGACACGAGGCAATCGACAGAATCAAAAACGGGAATGTATACGATATTATATTTATGGACCACATGATGCCGAAAATGGACGGAATAGAAGCTACTAAAATCATACGGGAATCAGGTTACGCGAATCCTGTCGTCGCCCTTACGGCAAACGCCGTCGCGGGACAGGCTGATATATTTTTATTAAACGGATTTGACGACTTTGTCTCTAAACCCATAGATATACGCGCGTTAAACGCCGTTTTAAATAAATATATACGCGACAGGCATCATTCAGAGAATAACGGCGGCGACAAGCCTGCGGAAGAAGAAGCGGCGAATGATATAATTGATATATTCGGGCTTGATTATGTCGCGGGGCTTGACGCTCAGCGCGGGCTTGACATTTTCGGCGGCGATATGGAAAGCTATGCGTCCGCGTTAAAATCGTTTATTAAAAACGCGCCGGAAATTATAGACAGGCTGCGGGGCGTTACGGAAGAGAATATGCCGGAGTACGCCGTGAATATACACGGGCTTAAATCAATCAGCGGCTGGATTTGCGCCGACGGCATACACGCAAACGCGATAGAGCTGGAGAAACTCGCGAAAGACGGGGATTATACGGGAGTACTTGAGAAAAACGGCAGGTTTCTGAAAGAAGCGGACGATTTTATAAACGGGCTCCGGGGCTTATTAAAAGAAAATCCAGGCGGCATAATAAATTAATAACGCGAAGGAAAAAACGGTTATGCGAAAAATAATTATTAAAAAGGGAATGAAAATTTTCAGGAGGACAAGCGGAGCCGACGCCCGCCGCCCCGCGGTTTCAGAAGCGGTAATGCGCGACGAAATGGAACGCGAAATAACCGCCGAAAAAGAATTTAACCGTGAAATAATTGATTCTTCTCCCGGCGGAATCGCCATCTGGGACGAAAATCTCGAAATAATTGACTGCAACGACTCGATTATAAATAAATTCGGCGGCATTACAAAACAGTATTACATAGATAATTTTTACAGCCTTTCACCCGAATATCAGCCCGACGGTATGAAATCGACCGTCAAGGGCGAAGCTATTATCAGGCGCGCTCTCAACGGCGAGAAGTTGGTTCTGGAATGGATGCACTGTTCTGTTTCGGGAGAGCTTATTCCGTGCGACGTTACGCTGACGAGAGTTAAGTACAACGGCCGGTATGTAGTGCTTGTATATATATATGAGATGAGCGGCATCAAAAAAATGGAGAACAGCCTGCGGGAAGCCGGAGAAAAACTCCGCAGCCGCCTCGAACAGCAGGAATTTATATCGGAAATCTCGAAAAGGCTTGTTTCGTCCGGCGACTCAAAGATTATTTTAGACGAAACGCTCGATAAGATAGGGCGGTATCACGGCGTATCGCTGGCTCTTATTTTCGGCGCGGACTACGAGCGCAGGGACGCTTATTTAGCGCATAGCTGGACGGCTGACGGCGTTAAGCTGACAATGGCTGAAGTCCCGCTGTTTGAATTAATTACGGGCAGTTTTCCCGAAGAAATGCCCGAGGGGGTTTCAGCCCCGGTGTTCTCATGCCCGGATGTTGAAAACGAACCGTCGGGAGATTTCAGGATGCTGCTTAAAGTAAACGTCCGCGCGTTTATGTGCGCGCCCCTGTATGTCAAAGGGCGTTTATGGGGAATGATGAGTTTAGAGCAGAGCTTTAAGCCCAGGGAATGGACGGAAACCGAAAAAGAGGGCATCTCTATGACCGCGAGTATTATTTCAGCGGCGATTATGCGCGATATAAACGACAGGGAACGTTCCGACGCCCTCGAGCAGGCTATCGCCGCAAGCAGGGCGAAAAGCGAGTTTTTATCTAATATGAGCCATGAAATGCGAACGCCCATGAACGCAATTATCGGCATGACGGCAATCGGCAGGAACGCTGTCGATATAGAACGAAAAGATTACGCGCTGAGCAAAATCGAGGACGCCTCGACGCATCTGCTCAGGGTAATAAACGACGTGCTCGACATGTCAAAAATCGAGGCGAACAAAATGGAGCTGTCGCCCGTTGAGTTTAATTTCCAGTCAATGCTTCAAAAAGTCGTCACGGTCATAAATTTTAAGATAGACGAAAGACAGCAGAAGTTTTTTGTGAACTTAGACGCTAAAGTCCCGGTTTTTATCGTAGGCGACGACCAGAGATTGGCGCAGGTAATCACGAACCTGCTGGCAAACGCGGTAAAGTTCACGCCGGAGGGCGGCGAAATCCGGCTCGGCGCGTTTCTTGCGGACGAACGCAACGGGTTATGCGAACTGCGAATAGAGATTGCGGACAACGGAATCGGCATATCCGAAGAACAGCAGAAAAAATTATTTAATGCGTTCGGTCAGGCTGAAAGCGGCACAAGCCGCAAGTTCGGCGGAACGGGGTTAGGGCTTGCGATTTCAAAACGCATCGTCGAGCTTATGGGCGGGAATATCTGGATTGAGTCGGAACTCGGCAAAGGCGCGAAATTTATTTTTACGATTAAAGCCCGGCGCGGGGAAAAAAATCTCAGGTCGCTGTGCGCTCCCGGAATCAACTGGGACAATATGCGCGTTTTAATAGTTGACGACGACGAAGAATCACTGGATTATTTTAAAAATTTATTTGATTCGCTCGGCGTGCATTGCGATACTGCGGACGACGGTTTTGAAGCGTGCGGCATGATAGAAAAATCCGGCGGATACGATATATATTTTATAGACTGGCACATGCCCGGTATGGACGGAATCGAGCTTACAAAGCGGATAAAGTCGGCTGCGGGCGGCAGGCCGTCCGTGGCGACGATGATTTCTTCGGCCGACCTGACGCTTGTTCAGGACAAGGCGCATGAAGCGGGAGTCGATAAATATTTATTAAAGCCGTTATTATCTTCATCGGTAATCGACTGCGTAAACGAATGTCTGGGCATAAACGCGTTCGGCGGCGAAGACCCTAAAGATTTCGAGGACGGCGAATTTGCGGGACGTCGTATATTAATCGCAGAAGACGTCGAGCTTAACCGCGAAATAATTATAATGCTGCTCGAAAATACTGGGCTGCTTATAGACGCGGCCGAAAACGGGAAAATAGCGGTTGAAATGGTCGGAGCGTCGCAGGGAGAATACGATTTGGTGCTTATGGACGTGCAGATGCCCGAAATGGACGGGCTTGAAGCGACAAAAAGAATACGCGGGCTTAACTTACAGCCGCATATTGAAAAACTGCCGATAATCGCGCTGACGGCTAACGCGTTTAAAGAAGATATCGACGCTTGCTTAAAAGCCGGAATGGACGACCATATAGGCAAGCCCATCGACGTGGACGAATTATTTATAAAACTGCGTAAATATTTAAAGAGGGTTTAAAACCCTCTTTTCCGGCGGCATTATTGTTACGAATAAAATTTATATAATGCGAGGTTAATTTAACATGAAAAATTTATACGACCAATTCCCGCACATTATAACGGCTGAAATCACACTAAGGAAAATCACCGCTTCCGATGTCAATAGCATTTTTGAGATATACAGTAACGAGAAACTCTTTTTACTTTCGCCCGGAGCGGCAAAAAAGAACAAAGAAGCAGTTGCTAATATGATTGGGCATTTTGAACGTGATTTTAATAAAAAGAAAACAATTTTTCTTGGAATTACGCTAAATGACAACCCCGATTTTGTTGTCGGCGTAGCGGAAATATTTGACTACGACCCTAAAGTAAACATGGCGACTATTGGTTATCGGCTTAACGATAAATATTGGGGTAAAGGAATTGCTACGAAAACCGTAAAAGCTATGACAGATTATCTTTTTAACGATATTGGTATTAACCGGATACAAGCGTTTGTAATGCCCGAAAATATTAAATCATTAGAAGTTTTAAGAAGAAATCATTATATAGAAGAAGGTACAATAAGGCAAGGACATAATTGGACAGGAAAAGGGATTGTTGACTTAACATTATTTTCTGTGCTAAAAGAAGAGTATAGAGTATAAGATTTTTCTTCAGTAAATAGTATATATTAACCGCAAAAATACACGCCCGATATTGACACGTCGTCTCTTGTGCCCTTTTCGGATAAAATTGGCAAAAGCTTTTTGATTTCGTCAAGGGCGTTTTCCTGAGATTTAAAAAGATTTATAGTCTTGCAGTTGAAATTCAGGAAAGTTTTTTCGTCGTATGCGTCGGCAACGCCGTCGGTCGATACGATTACCCCCAAAGGCTGGGGGTTTTCTTGGTTTATCTCACAAAAATAATGCCTGAAATTTTCAATGGCGTTTGAATCGCAGAGCGACGTAGTGAACCCGAAAGCGCACTTTTCGTCTTCGGGCACAAAAATTTCGGCGTTATTTTCGCCGGTAACCGTTACGCACGCCCCGTCGCCGATTTGAAGCGCGAACCAATATTTCCGGGTAATAACCGCGGTTATTAAAGTCGCGCCGTATATGCGCGAGATTTTTTCAGTGACTTCGTCTCCGTATAATTCCCGTTCTTTTTCAGTAATGGGATTTTCGTCCCAATGCTTATTAACCCGTTCGTTCCACCTGTATATAATATTGCTTTCAATCTGTTTTAATATTTTATCAGGGTCGGCAAATAAAGCGCCGATATACTTATCTTCGCCCCTGATAAATTCTTTGATTGCTTTTATCGCGGCTTCAACGGCGATTCGCGAGCCTTTGCCGCTCCTGAAATGCGGCCTGCTCCCGTGACCGTCGCTGACTGCGGCAATTCCCGCGTTATCGTCGCAGTAATATCCGGCGCAGTCCTGACAGGGCAGGTTTTTTTCTTTATGGCTCGCGCCTTTTGCCCTATGGCTGAATCCCCTGAACATATAACCGCCCCCCTTTACTTTACCAGTCGCCCGCGTCCGTTGAAACGTTATTCGGGTCAAGCGACGGGTCGCTGTGCACGAAATCCTGAACCTGCTGAATCATATTTTCCTGTTTTGTCTGCGTATTGCTGCTCTGGCTCTGACTTCCTATCTGAGCCGAAGTTATCGACACGAACTTAATCATTTTTTTCAGAGCTTCCGGGGTGTGCACCGTTATTACGGCTTCTTTTGACCCCGTGAATTTAGCCAGCTCATGTATTTCCGCGTCGTCCCCGATAGCCACGGCTATTTTTATAGCGTGTTTATACCAGTTATTTTTCTGTAACTGCGCTAATCCTCCGTTATACTCGTCAGTTGCCGAACCGTCCGACATCAGAAAAATTGCCGGAGCGACAGAACCAGAGGGCCTGTTTAAAAATTTACTGCGCGACATTTTATCGTTTAATTCAAGGCACGCGTTTCCCAAATCAGTAGTGCCGCCCGCCTCGATATTGTTCCAGACGAAATCGTCGACAGATATCGGTCCGGAAGCGTGCATCCATTTGCAGCCGCTCGAAAACATAAGCACTGCGACTTTTAAATCAACGTCAGCCCCGCCGATTTTTTTCAAATCCGGTATAACTTCTCTGACCGCCGTATTCACTGCGCCCATTTTTTTTCCGTCCATGCTGCCCGACTGGTCAACCAGAAAGAACAGAACCATCTCTCTTTTTACGATAACTTCGCTTTGTTCCTCTACGAAATTTGCCATTTTTTATTCTCCTCTTTGTTATATTGTTATATTTTTTTGATTTTCCCGCTGACATTGACAAACATGATTTCAACGTTATCCGCAATCGGCGCGACGGAGTTTTTAGGGATTTGCTTCGTCGTGCCGTCGGGGGTTTTCATAATCCATGTATCGTTATCGTTTGAATCAGAAATATTTTTGATTCCCCAGAGCCCGGGGCTGTTTTTATTCTGGATTACTTCGCCTGTTTCTGTTAAATAATCGTCGCTGTTTTCGACTGTGTGGCACTTGTATAATTTATTTTTCGGGAAGAGATTGACTTCATAGGATTTAGATTTGATTTCGAGTTTCATAGGCCTGCTGAATTTCATGCCGCACTGCTCGCACGACGCGATATTATCACCGCCGAATTTAACTTTGCTGATAAATATAGCCGAATCGCACGGGCATGTTATCATATCGTCCCTGAACTCCGTTAATAGCTTTTGCCATTCGTTTTCAGTCAGTCTTATATTGGGGTCTTTCATTCCCTCGCAGAACGAACGTATAAAAGCGTCCTGAATATATTTAGGATATCTGGGCCAGAGCTTTATCGGATTATTGTGAACCCCTGCCGCAGGTTTGTTCGACGAATCGTTCGGGTCGAAAATAAACAGGGGTTTCGTGCCGTATAATTCAAGCTCTTTTGCTTCGGTTATACACGGGACGCTCACGTAATTCGTACCCATCAGCGGGTCGTGCCGTATAAATAATTTAAATAAAATCACGGCTAATGAATGGCAGTCCGTAAGCATGTTGGGCTTGCCGTCGCCACGCACAATTTCGGGGGCCATGTATCCCGGTTTGCCCGCTATGCCGAAGCTCTCGCGGTCCGGCGCGACGTTGTCGTTGTCGCAGATTAAAACTTCGCCCGTGTTTACGTTTATAAAAAAATTCCCGTCGTTCAAATCCTGATAGCTCAGGCCTTTTCTGTGCAGCTGCCTGAACCCGTTTACTATATTAAGACCGGCAGTTATCATGCAGTGCAGGCTTGGGAACGCGACTTTCTTGTTTAATATATCGGCAAAATCCGAGAATTCTTTCGGACGCAAATTCATGACATAGCCGAAACTGCCGCCGGAATCTTTTGTAAGATGCAGAGGCCATAAAAATTTTTTGTCAGGCGAGCCGTTTTCTATATTTGTTTTTAAATTGCTTCTGAACTTTCCGGGGTTTTTTAATATATTGTGATGATACCATTTCAGGGCGTATTCTTTTTTATTTAACGCGACTTTATAAACCGTGCCCTGACCTCCGCTGCCTAACTTGTCTATGATTTCAACGTCGTTTCCGGATTCAAGCCGGATTTTTGTCCCTGTTTTAAAATCTTCCACTTTTTTAGAACCTCTTTTTCATATCAGTTTATATGATAATTATACAGCATAACATAAACTATTACAAGGGTTTATTTAAGAGTTCAAGAATTTCTCTGTTTTGCCGATATATTATATAAAGTTGTATTTATTAAGGAAACGGATAATTATGCAAAATTTTAACGTGCGCGACCATGAACGGATTATGGCTGAGGATATTGTCGAAAAATACGGCAGGAATATTTTTTCGGATTCGGACGACAGCAGAATCAGGCTCAGGAGAGCGATTGAAGAATTATACAGAAAAGATGAAAATATTAAAAATATGCTTCTGGAAGCGGCGGATTCAGGCGTGTTCTCAAACATGCTTGACGCTTTCGGCGACACAGACGAAAATACGCGTAAAAAACAAATCACGAAAATAGCCAAAGATTTCATGAACGCGCAGTTCGAAGAATTTGATAAAAGAGAAAACGATCGGAGCAGTGAAAAAAAAGACTTTGCGAATACGCTTAAAAGCACTACGCGGAATCAAAAGAGTACGCGCAGGAATCTTCCAGCGAATAAAATAGAGCTTCAAAGATGCGTTAATACTGCGGTCAACTGCATTACATATGCGCTCGGCGAATTATTTTTGCTTCCCGCGTTATATTTTCCGTCTGATAATTCGTCAAAAACTACTAAGATAACGGCGCAGAATTTAAACGAAAACTCTGCCGAAGATATTGAACTGTTCGAAGATAACGAGGATTATTCCGAAAGCTATGAACAAATAAAAGAAGACGTCCGGAGAATACTTGAACGCGAGCCGTTATTCGACGGATATTCGCTCGACGATAAAGCCAGGCCTTTAATATCCCCCGGATTCGGTCCGGTTTATACGATTATAAAAAACAAAGATAATCTTGAATCGTCTTTGAAAGTCCTGCATATTATCGGCAAAGACAGGGGAAAGATTGCGGAAGAATTAAAGCACGAAATAGAAATCCATGAAAAGCATTTCAAGAAAAAAACCATCAACGATATTAAAGACATCAAAGAAATTATTAAAATTATAGAAAAAAGAACTATAATAAATATAGAAAAATATCTGCTGACGGACGACAAAAAATATTTATTGATTCAGATCGAGTATCTGCCGGAAATAGGGACGAATTTTAACGAGCTTTATGAAAGCGAAAAGTTAGACCCGGCAAACAGGGAAAACGAAGTCATAAAAATGGGCATAGCGATATGCGCCGCGCTCGAGGGGATTCCGAAAGACGCGGAGATACGCAAAAATATAAACCCCGCGTATATATTCAAGCACAGGTACGGGGGATATAAATTAGGACTTTTCGGGGAGACAAAAAGCATAGAAAACGGCTTTAAAATCCGTGAAAACGCCTATATATCCCCGGAAAAATACGCCGGGAAAGCAATACCCGGAGACGACCCAAGACAGGATATATACTCTCTCGGACTATTCATGTATGAATTGCTAAACGACAATCAATTGCCGTTCGCGAACGGTTTTACCGATGAAAAAGATATAAAAAAAGCGGTGGATAAACGGTTAAAAGGCGAAACTTTGCCTGTATATCCTCTTGAACGTTACAGTAAATTTTTAAAAGATATAGTTTTAAAAGCCTGTAAATATAATCCGGAAGAACGTTACGGCAGCGTCGAAGAAATGCGAAAAGCTTTAGAAGCAATAATCGAGCCGTCGTTGCTGACAAAAACAAAAGCCGAGCTTGACGAAGACACGGCTGAAATTAAAAAGCATATAGATATTCCGCATACATACAAAGCAATCGGCGACATGGCGTTTATACGCCGGAAAAATTTAGAGAGCATAAATATAAACAGCAGCGTTGAAATTATAGGCGCGGGAGCTTTCGGCGGGTGCAGGTATTTAAAAAACGTAAATATGGGTAACGGCACAGATATTAATATCGGCAGTTTCGCGTTCTGGGGCTGTGAAAAATTAGAAAGCGTAACTATAAGCAGAAACGTGAAACGTATCGGCAACTGGGCTTTCAGAGGGTGCAAAAATTTAACAAGAGTGTTTTTTCACGGCGGAGCTTATGATTTCGGAGACGATATATTCAGGGAATGTAATAAAAAATTAACCGTTTACTGTTCAAAGAATTCTTTTGCGGACGTGGATAAATACTGCAAAGAATACGGAATAAGAGTCGAGCGCATATAATTAAAAATAATTTACAATAAATTTAACTTTTGGGTTTTTATAATTAATTAATTTATTATATAATAATAAATTAAAAGATTCTTGTTCCGGAGTTATAAAAAAATCGGAGGTGGAGCGCATTGTTTGAGGGCAAGACGGCTCTTGTAGTCGACGACGTTGAAATAAACCTTGAAATCATAGCTGCCGTGCTTGAAAATACTGCAATGCAGTTTGTATTTGCCTCTAACGGACGCGAAGCTGTGGAAACTTTCGCTTCGGACCCGAAAAAATTCGACGTCGTTTTAATGGATATAAATATGCCCGAAATGGACGGAATAGAAGCGACCCGGCAAATAAGATTAACCGGGCCGGAGGGAGCGAAAGTTCCGATTATTGCCGTAACGGCAAATATACACCCGGCGGAAGTAAAAAACTGCCTTGACGCGGGCATGACGGACCATATCGGAAAACCTATAGAATTTGACGAAGTTCTGAAGAAAATTGAGTCGTATATAAGTTAGAGCATGATTTTACAGCCTCGTCATATTTGATTATAAGCTCAAGATTTTCAGGATTTCCCGCGATTAAATCAAACGAACCCGATTCTTTTAATATTTCTTCAAGACTTTTTTTGCTCAATTCATCACCCTTGAAATTCGCGGCGGCGGCTATTGTAAAGCATATATACTTTACAGGCATATTATTTTCTGAACATATTTTATAAGTTCCGATAAGCCGGTCGTCCGGTGACAGCTTGCGTTTTAAATCATTGCCGACGCGTTTTACCGTATCTCCGAGCGCTTTATTCGCAAACCTGCCGATTAAATCGTCTATATAAGCATAATCAAATTCGCCGTATATTTTCTCTAACGCCATGCCCGAACATTTCATTGCGTTTACAGCAATTTCTTTTATATATGGGTCTTGTATAGATTGCCATATATATTCATATCCCGCAAGAGCCCCGAGATACGCGCAAACCGCGTGTCCCATATTGTGAATATATAATTTGCGTTCGATAAAATATTTAAACGGCGAATAAGCGGCAATATTTTTTATGTCGGGAACACAGCCTTTAAACGCGTCTTTATCGACGTGAAGTTCTTTATAACTTTCGGTGACAATTTTCAGGGGATTGTCTTTTTTCATTTCATCGGTCTGAACGGGGACCATACGGCCGACCGACGCTTCGGCAAAACCGATTTTTTCGTTATATAAATCTTTGAACTCGCTGTTTATATACTCAAAAACACCGTTACGCATGACTTTATCAGACCCTATTAAATTTTCGCACAGAATTATATTTAACGGCTCAAAATTATTATCCCTGAACCGTTTGTTTATACCGTCCGCGATTGGCTTCATGATAAATTTTAATATATTCACCCCGACTGCCGTCGCCATAATATCAGCTTTTGATATAACGTCCGAAACTTCGCCTGAATTTTCGGGAGAGCCGTCAATCCCGCGTATATTTTTTATAATTATTTCACTGCCGGTATCCGAAAATTTTATCGGATATTCTTTTTTACTGTTAATTAAATTTATCAAATCTTTGTTTACGTCAATAAAAGCCGTCCCGTAACCGGACTCATAAAATAATTGCCCGATAAATCCGCGCCCGATATTTCCCGCGCCGTATATAACAGATTTTTTTATCATTTTGCTTTTGCTCTTTCTTTATTTACTCAAATATAATATTCTTACACAGTTCAGTAATAACATGGGCTTTCATGCGTCCTTGTATTTTTTCGCCGTTCAGAAATAAGTTGCGCGCTCTGACGTCAGTTATAAGCTCGAATGTCCCGTCGTCCGATTCGTAACCGCGCAGAATCGACGGCGGCAGAACCTCGCCCGATACGTGAATATTATCAAACGTTATACCGCTGACGCTTCCGCGCTTATTATCAACAGAATATTTCGACGATAATATTTTTATATCAATAAGTTTTTCATGCGCGTCCTCGACATAAATATCCCTGTATATAACGTCGCGGACATGCGCCCTGTCGCCGTTATGTATCGTAAATACCCCGCCGGATTGCCAGCCTTCGTACTGGCAGTGAATAACGTCGATATTCTCGAATATTATATTGCTGATTTCTTCGCATGAAGTCTCATAACCGATTTCGACGGCGTTGCCGCAGGCGAGTTTCCAGAGAACGCAATCAGACGAACGTATATTTTTCACGTTTCTTTTTCCGCGCTCGTCAAAATAACCGACAGCCTTGACCGCTATACAATCGTCGTTCACGCAGATAAAACACCGGCTGATTTCAACGTCCTCACAGCCGACAATATCTATGCCGTCGCTTGACATTTTGCTCGCGATAATATTAACTCCCGTGACCGACACGTTTCTGCAAGCCGTAGGCACAATAGTCCACGAAGCCGATTCTATAGCCGTAATACCTGAAATTTTCACGTTCTCACATTCTACAGCCAAAAATGCTGAAGGCTTTTTTATATCAGAACGGTTAAGCATAGGCAATCCCCAGATTATGCCGTTGCCTGTTACCGTTATATCTTTCGCGCCGTCGGCAAAAAAACACCCGGCAACTATAGCTCCGTCTTCGATATATACGCAGTCGCCGCTTTTCAGATTAACCAAGCCTGTATCGTAAACTGTCCCGCGTCTGAAAATATGCGTGGCGTTATCAGGCTTTTCTATATATTCGGCACACAGGATAAATAAAGGGTTTTCAAGCCCGTAAGGTTCAACTGAAACACGGTGACTGCCCGAAAGGCTCAAACGGATTTCGTTTGCGTTTGCGTCAGTGCGGACGTTATAGTCCCCGCGAAGCGGACGCACGGCAACGTTATCAAATTTTTGTTTCGCTTTTATTATTATATCTTTGCTGCCGGAAAAACATATCACGGCAAAATCGGCGGCTTTTGTATGATAGACTTTTATTTCATGCCCGTCTGCCGTTACAGTATAATTCTCGCTTACCGGAATACTCATTTTGTTATTTCCTCCTAATTTTTACAAATTATTTTTATATACTCTCCGCGTTATTAAGCAAATATTTTTCCGCTTCATAACACCATAACCCGTTGTTTGCCGCGATTATTTTATCAAGTTCAGTTTCGCCGAAATTATTTATCGCGGTGAGAGGCATTTTTATGTTTGTATAAATTAATATTTTACCGGCGCGTATATCCGGCAGGTTGAGCGTTGCGCCAATCGCCGCGTCAAGCCCGCCGACGTGCGTTATCATTGTTGACGGGTTAATTTTGCCCGAACTCATCATTTCAAGCGATTCAAGCATATCGTCTGTGTTGCCTCCGCTTGTCCCGACTATATGCGTTGCGGAATAATGCACGTTGTAAAAATTAAACTCTGCCGAAAATTGAGGATCCGTAGGTCCGGCAAAGAAATTCAGGCAGCCGTCGCGTGCGAGTATTTTATCTCCCGTTTCGATTAACTCTTTAGCCGGATAATAAACAAAAACGTCGTCGTAGCCTTTGTTATCAGTGAGCGAAAGCAAAATTTCTTCGGGTTTTTCATATCCGGACGTGTTTAAATATATAAGCTCGACGCCGTTCTTTTTCGCTTCATCGACAGTGATAACAGAAGCCGCCCTGTCAAGACGCGATTGAAGAATATCAACTACGACAAGTTTTTTCGGTTTTCTGCCGCAGTGTATAGTATAATCAATCGCTCCTAATCCCATAGGGCCGGCCGCTCCGAGATACGCGCAGTTTCCTCCCTCGACCGTTCCCATATTGTGAGCGTAAACCCCCGGCGTTGTGTGATAACTCGCGTGATACGCGCCGACAATGCACGACATAGGCTCGGCAAGCGAGCCGAAATAAAACGCGTCTCCGTTATATTCAAGAAAGCAATCTAATTCCATGACTTCGTTTGGGATTATGACATAAGTAGCGTTGCCGCCGGTATATTTATAAGAATATCCGGGATTTATAAGAGAGCCGTTTAACGCGGGCTGTATAGTAAATTTTGTTCCGGCTTTAAACTTATTCGCCCATTTTTTGCCGACTTCGACGATTTCGCCGCAGAACTCGTGACCGACAATGACGGGATTTTCAGCTATATCTTCGGGAACTCTTTTATGTTTCGCACCCTGAATCGCCGCTTTGTACGACGACATACAGAGCGTGTCCGAGATAATATGCGCGAGGATTTCATCGTCTTTTATTTCGGGAAGCTCGAATTCCTCAAGCCTCAAATCGTTTTCGCCGTATAATCTGACCGCTTTCGTTTTCATAAATATATTTTCTCCTCTATTTCTTAAATAATTTCTTGAATCTCTCTTCGATATTTGATTTATCCTGCCCGGTTTTTTCTATATCTACAGTATATATATTACTTTCTTCGTCAAATCTTAAAATATCGCCCTCTTTTAAATTTTCGGGCAACTCTGAAACGTGAATATCTAATTTATTTTCGTCGCCGCCGCGCTCATACAAAACCGCAATATCTTCTTCTATTCTGTCAACCGTGTAAAATTTATACGACATATAAAATTTTTTGCCTTTCTTGAAATTATAACAAAAATCTGTTATAATTATTATAATATATTTTTTTTATTATATCAAGAGGGATTTTAGTTTTCATGGATAATATAAAAAACAAAATAGAAAAATTAAGAGAACAAATAGAGTTTTACGGCAAAAAATATCACGAAGAGGACGAAAGTTTAATAAGCGATTATGATTACGATATGCTTGTAAAAGAACTTATATCGCTCGAGGAAGAATACCCAGAGTTTGACAGCCCGTATTCTCCGTCAAAAAGAGTAGGCGGGAAAGTTCTCGATAAATTCGAGAAAGTAACGCATAAAGTAAGAATGGGTTCGTTATCAAACGCGTATTCAAAAGAAGAATTTATAGATTTTATCGACAAAACAAATAAAATATTCGACGGTGAAAAACAGGAATATTTAATCGAATATAAAATCGACGGGCTTTCGGTTTCTTTAGAATATGAAAACGGAATGTTCGTGATAGGTTCGACAAGAGGAAACGGAATCGTTGGCGAAAATATAACCGAAAATCTCAAGACTATAAAATCAATCCCGTTTAAATTAACCGGGGATTATCCGCAATATCTTGAAGTCAGAGGCGAGGCTTTTATGCCTATTAGCGTGTTCAGGCAATTAAACGCCGAACGTGAAGAACAGGATTTGCCGCTTCTCGCCAATCCCCGCAATGCCGCCGCAGGCTCGTTAAGACAGCTTGACCCCAAAGAAACCGCAAGCCGCAAGCTCGATATATTTATATTTAACATACAGCAAATCGAAATCAACGGCGATATAACCGACAGAACCGAGAGAAAATTCAACACCCACGCAGAATCATTAGATTATCTCGCGTCTCTTGGATTTAAAGTTTCGCCGTTATATAAATCATTCACGGAAAGCGAAGATATAATTGCAGAAATTGACGGAATTGACGCAAGCCGCTTTGACTTAGATTTTGAAATAGACGGAGCTGTCATAAAGACAAATGATATAGCAAAACGCGATATAATCGGCGAAACCGCGCACTCTCCAAAATGGTCAATAGCGTATAAATATCCCCCCGAAGTCAAAAGCACAAAACTTTTAGATATTATAATACAAGTGGGAAGAACGGGAGTTTTAACGCCGAACGCCATTTTTGAACCCGTAAAGTTAGCAGGGACAAGCGTATCAAGAGCGACTTTGCACAACATGGATTTTATCGCCGAGAAACAAATCAAGATAGGCGATACGGTAAACGTGAGAAAAGCAGGGGAGATAATTCCCGAGATTTTATCAGTCGAATTTAATAAACGAGACGGCACGGAGATAGATTTTATTGCCCCGGAAAATTGTCCGTCGTGCGGTTCAAATGTTTATAAATATGATGAGGACGTCGCGATACGGTGCGTAAATCCTGCGTGTCCCGCGCAGTTAGAGCGCAATATAATTCACTTCGCTTCAAAAAACGCCATGAATATAGAAGGACTTGGACCATCGGTCGTAAAACAATTAATCGAAAATAAATTTATAACGTCGTCAGCTGATTTATACGCGCTTGAAAACAGGGTTGACGAACTTGCCGAAATCGAGAGAATGGGCAAAAAGAGCAGTGAAAATTTAATAACCGCAATAGAAAACTCAAAGACAAGAGGACTGACAGCGTTTTTCTACGCTTTAGGAATCAGGCACATAGGCGAAAAAACAAGCTTACTGATTACGCAGAAATATAAAGACATAGAAAAATTATATTCGCCCGAACTGATTACGGTTGAGGAACTCACGCAAATCAAAGACATCGGCGAAGAATCGGCGAAAATGGTCGTGAATTATTTCGCGAACCCGCAAAATATCGAATATATAGAAAAGTTCAGGAGTTACGGGGTCAAGACTTATATTGACGCAACCGACGAGGATAATTTAAACGTATCGGATAAATTAAACGGCTTGAAGTTTGTCGTAACGGGGACGTTAATAAAATATAAGCGCGACGAAATCGAGAAACTTATTGTTAAACACGGCGGCGAGGTCGCGTCGAGCGTGTCAAAAAAGACGAATTATGTTTTGGCGGGTGAGAACGCGGGGAGTAAACTCGAAAAGGCTGAGGCTTTGGGCGTGCAAGTGATAAGCGAAGATGAATTTGGGGAGATGTTGGAAATATATGAATAGAATTATAGATGATATAACAAAT
>Ga0082212_10001947_pt1 | contig 30409 bp, 21 predicted proteins | sample TergutNt197P3_FD_71548 | JGI IMG/M metagenome (GOLD analysis project Ga0082212, IMG submission 71548) | Neocapritermes taracua P3 segment gut microbial communities from Petit-Saut dam, French Guiana - Nt197 P3 | ecosystem: Host-associated > Arthropoda: Insects > Digestive system > Gut ...
GGTCGATTATCCTATATTTGTCTACTATGAGACCCATGCTTTCTTTCTTGCATATGCATTCGTTCTCTGTTGTATGCGCAAAACTGGTTATTTCTTCGTATTCTGCATCAAACTGACGATTTATCCGAATTTTAACGAAACGTAACGCTGCAATAGCAATAATTGCACAAATGGTTGTCACACTACAAATGATTATTCCACAATAAAATAAGATTTCGTTCATGCTCTTCTGCCTTTTTCAAACATAAATATTACACACATCAAAGAAATTATACTTGACATGATTAAATATGTCAATATGTATTGACAGCTATTGTTTGAAAAAGTATAATATATGTAGAATATCAACCAAAATTGAAAGCGGAGGATTTGAAATGGAATCAATCAAGATTTTTATCAGCCATTCGAGCCAAAATGCAGAAGTTGCGAGAGAGTTCAGCAGCTTCATTGAGAGTTTAGCACCAAATATTATTGTGTTTTGTACATCGATAGATGGTCAGATCAGAATTGGAAATGACTTTATTGAAACGATTATGGCCGAGCTTACAGATTCAACAGTTTTTATTCCGCTTATCAGTGAAAATTTTCTGCAAAGTAAATTTTGCTTGATTGAACTGGGTGTTGCCTGCTCCTACTTATTCGGGAAAAATAGAACACAAGAGCAGTCAGGGTATATATACCCATTTTCTGTACCACCCACAAGTAATTCAGACGCATTGAGTGATACACCGTTGAGCAACTTGCAGGTGTGTCGGATTAATGATATATCTGCAATTAGATCTTTTGCGGAGGCACTGGAGGAAAAGGGTGCGCAAATCAGCAGTGGTAGAAACCAGCGTTGCGAAAAGTACATTAACAAGATTGATAAAACATTGGATATAATTATAAATATAAAAAGTGAGTTTGACAATGGTACTGATAAAACATTTATCAGAACTGACAGTGATTATAAAATCGCTTGCCTTGAATACTTAGATAACGGAGCGCTGAAAAGGATCGTCCTAGAAAATCCGAGTAAATTAATTGGAAGGACGAGAAGCCAAGTAGATTATTGCATCGATGACAAAAAGATAAGCAAGGTCCATGCTGAGTTCATTGTTGAAGGCGGCAGTTATTATGTTAAGGACTATAATTCCTCAAACGGCACATATATCAACGGCAGCAAGCAACGAATACTTGGTAAAGTGGCGCACCAGATTTTCGAGGGCGACACAATTACATTAGCGGACATTGAAATGACGCTTCGATGCTATTGTTTCATTAAGTGAGAGCGCATCGCAGTGATTTCTGAACATGATGCGGTTTTTCCCGACTCAAATTCCAACCTATAACCACATATCGCATTCTATGCCTGTGCCAACACCTCCGCGTTGGCATTTCTGCGTGGTTAAACCTACGATGAAAGCACTTGACTTTGCAGCCAATACAACGTATTCTCAAAATAGATGTTGTCGATCAGACGAAACGGTTGTAATAAATTGTTAATAAACGGATTTGGCTTTTATTAAGAAATATGGAGTATCATTGTTTTTGAACGGAAAGGGGAAGTGTGATGAATATCCTGATATGCGATGACGACAGGGAAATCGTGAACGCCATTGAGGTGTACCTCAAGAACGAGGGGTATGGCATAATTAAAGCGTATGATGGCCTTGAAGCCCTTGATGCTATCGAAAAAAACGAAATCCACTTGGTGTTGATGGACATAATGATGCCAAACCTGGATGGCATGAGGGCTACGATGAAGATCAGGGAGGAAAAGAACATCCCGATCATCATGCTCTCGGCGAAATCGGAGGATTACGACAAGATTACGGGCTTGAACGTGGGCGCGGACGACTATATAACGAAGCCCTTCAACCCGCTTGAGCTCATCGCGAGGGTGAAGTCGCAGATCAGAAGGTACACGAACCTTGGGAGCATTGAGAAAAAAACAGGGATATTCAAGACAGGGGGGCTTGAGATCGACGACGAGCAGAAAACAGTCACGCTGGACGGGGAGCAGGTCGTCGTCACGCCTATCGAGTACGGAATTTTAAGGCTGCTCACGGAAAACGCAGGGAAAGTGTTTTCAATGGATCAGATTTACGAAAAAGTCTGGAAAGAGCCGGCTTTCAATCCGGAGAACACAGTTGCAGTCCATGTACGGAGGATTCGGGAAAAAATCGAAATAAACCCGAAGGAACCCAGATATCTAAAGGTGGTGTGGGGAATTGGATACAAAATCGAAAAAATCAAATAAGTTTGTTTACAAGTCAGTGTTTCTGCTGTGCGTAGTTAGTTTCATGGCTACTGTCCTCGGGATCGTGTTCAGCGTGTTTTTGGTGAACAGCAACGGGCTGATAAGGGGCGATTTCTGGGCGCTTTACTTCCCGAACGACTACCACAGCACGTACCTTGCCCAAGTTTGGGCAAAAAACGAGGCAGAGCTCATTTTGTTCAGGAACCAGATTTCCCTTAATCTTGGCATTGCCCTGCTCTGCGCCGCTGTGGCTGCTGTGTCGTTCGTCTACCTGTGCACGGCGGTGGGCGACAGGGACGAGGACGGGAAGGTGATACTGAAAGGAGTTGACAGGGTCTATACGGAAATACAACTTTGTGTGATAGCGGCCATGCTTGCGGCAGGTGGCAGCCTGTTCGTAAAGCTCACCCTTTTGGCGCTTCACGACGCATCGCCCGCAAATGGGCTCCTTAGAGAGGGAGGCTTTGCAATCAATCTGTATGAACCATCCGTCATAGCAGTGATCTTAGCATGCGTCACGGGCACAATCTCTGCTTATGCAGGCCTCTGGATGTGCATGTCGTGCATACGGAAAATCAAAGCGAGGCGGTTCGTCAAGCAATCCATGATAGGCAAGGTGTTCATGTCCCTTTTTGAAACCCTGTACTCGGGCGGCAGCCTGATGAGGAAGATTATGCTGGTTGCCATACTTGCCTGTTTGCTCTCTGCAACTATTGTGCTGCTTCCGGTGGTTTTGGTTCTGGTATTCGTCTTCATGCCCAAACGTGTAAGGAAATACGAAGAAATCAAAAACGGGGTGAATGAGGTCAGGGGCGGCAACCTAGAGTACAAAATACCTGTGACCGGGAAAAGCGAGCTTGACAGGCTCGGAGCAGGCATAAACGACATTTCACAGTCGTCAAAAACTGCGGTTCAAAACGAAATGAAAAACCAGCGGATGAAGGCTGAGCTGATTTCCAACGTTTCCCACGACCTGAAGACGCCGCTCACGTCCATAGTGACGTACATCGACTTGTTAAAAACGGAGGGGCTGTCAAGCGAAAACGCTACGGAGTACCTCGACGTGCTTGACCAGAAGACGGGCAGGCTGAAGCAGCTGACCGAAGACCTCTTTGAAGCGGCGAAGGCGTCGAGCGGGGCTATGCCGGTAAAAAGGGAGAAAGTCGACATGCTTTCGCTTATCAACCAAGGCCTTGGGGAAATGGACCAGAAGATAAAGGCGTCCGGCTTGGAAGTGATAGTCAAGGCCGAGCTCGAAAAACATTGCGTGTGGGCAGACGGGCAGCTGCTGTGGAGGGTTTTCGAGAACCTGCTAGGGAACGTATTAAAATACGCCCAAGCAAACACAAGGGTGTATATCGACATGTCGGAGCAGGGGGCGGCAGACAACCCGAAGCTGGTAGTGATGGACATTAAGAACATATCGAGGCAAGCGCTGAACATTGAAGCGAACGAATTGCTGGAAAGGTTCAAAAGAGGGGACGAGTCCAGGGCTACGGAAGGGAGCGGACTGGGGCTTGCAATCGCCAAGGACCTCGTGAAGCTCCAAAACGGTTGGCTTGACATAAAAATAGACGGCGATTTGTTTAAAGCTACTGTGATGCTTGAGAAAGCGGGATGAACATGGTGTCGATGAATTTTGAGAACAAGTTTTTACTGGCTGCGCCTGCGAGCTGGAAACAGATGCCAGGGCCGGACGGCCACTTGGTTTTGGGCAAGTCAGGCTACGAAGTGATTGTCGCCAAAAGGGAAAGCATCGGTAAAAGCGGGCAAAAAGGCTTGGTAGAATACATGAACCAGATGAGGGACAATGCAATCAAGTTCCAGCATGTCAACCAAGTGAAAATGTCTTCAGTGGAGCCGTTCAGCACATCGTCGTACGACGGGAAGATCATGACGTACGCGTTTGAACTGGGAGGCAGGCAGTCGGAAGTGACGATTTTCGCGTTTCAAACAACAAAATACTACTACTTCCTAATTTTGCACGCCCCTGCAGACTGTCCGCCTGAAACGTTGAATGATTATTTCGACATCGTGAACAGCTTCAAAGTCATCGGCGAGGTTGAAGCGACGCAATTTCACTGAGCCACTGCTCGCAGCCGATGTCGCTAGGCATGTGCCAGCCACCCCGGGGCGACAGGCACACCGGCCCGGTTTTGGGGCCGTCGGGCATGCAGCTGCGCTTGAACTGGTTGCGGAAAAACCTTTCGTAGAACACCGAGAGCCATTTGGCTATGGTTCCCTCGTCATAATCCCCGTCAAAGGCGAGGCTGGCCAGATACAGCAGTTTTTTCGGAGGAGTGCCGTGCCTCAGCGTGTGATAGATGAAGAAGTCGTTCAGGATATACGGCCCAACCGCGTCTTCTGTCATCTGCGTTGTTTTGCCTGTTGCGTCAGGGGGGAGCAGCTCTGGGGAAACCGGGGTTTTTAGTACGCCTTCCAAGATGTAGCTCAAGGCAGTGTTGTCTCGACTGAACTCCCTGTCGGCTGCCGGCCCGCCGAGCTTGTAGTCTATGATCCATTGAATCACGCGCCTGACGATGGTTTTTGGAATCCCGGCGTTGACGTTGTACATGGACAGATGATCGCCGCCGTAAGTGCACCATCCCAGCGCGGACTCAGACAGGTCGCCGGTCCCGACAACGATGCCGTTTTCCTTGTTCGCGATGTCCATGAGAATTTGCGCCCTCTCCCTTGCTTGCGAGTTTTCATAAGTAGCATTGCGCACCTGCAGGTCGTGGCCGATGTCATTCAAGTGCAAAGCGACGGAATCCGTGATGGGTATTTCCTGGGCGTCCGTCCCCAAGAGGCTCATAAGGGCCAAGGCGTTGTCATGTGTTTCGCCGGTCGTGCCGAAGCCAGGCATGGTCAGAGCCAGTATGTCGGAGTTGCTTCTTCCCAGCATTTTGTGAGTGGCGGCACAGACCAGCAGCGCCAGTGTTGAGTCCAGCCCGCCTGACACTCCGATGACGGATTTTGCCGCAAGGGTGTGTTCAAGCCTTTTTGCAAGGCCGGCGCATTGTATGTCGAATATGTCAGAGCATTGCGAAGCGACGTCAGGCGGCGAATCAGGGATAAACGGATTTTTGGTGCAAGGCCGCAAAAGCGGGCGTTTTTTTTCATCAAGCATCCTTAGTGGGCCGATGTTTACCAAGGCAAAATCCGGATTGCCGGCATAAAAAGCGGCGGTTTCGCTAAAACTCTGGGTGCGCGCCCTTTCGTGGCGAACTGCATCAATGTCGAGGTCGCCGAAAAGCACAGCCAAATCCCGGTTGAACCGGACGCTTTCCGAAATGGCTTCCCCGCATTCGGCTATGATGCTGTGCCCGCCGCACACTGCGTCAGTGGTCGACTCATGCACACCGGCGGAAGACATGACGTAGACGCATGTGTTCTTTCTGCTTTCGCGGCATACTGCATTCCTGCGGCGCGCTGCGCTGCCTGCTTCGTCCGGGGAGGCAGACGGGTTTGCTATGATGTGCGCACCGCCCAGTGCCAGCAGCGAGCCGGGCGCTATGGCTCGATCCATGTCGTCGGATATTTCAATGCCTATGACGATGCCTGAAACAGGGTCTTTGAAAAGCAGGTTCCCGAAGGGCACTTCCTTGCCCATGAGGCTGACGTGCTTCACCTTGGCTGAGACGGCGCTGCCGGGCGCAAACCATCTTGACTGCATTTCCGGTATGAACATTTTGGGAACTATCCCTTTTATTTCTCCGTTTTGCACAAACGCAGCACAGTTCACCCTCGTGCACCCCAATTCCAAGAAAAGGCCAACGATTATTGCAGAAGCAGCGTCTTTTGACGCCGCAAGCAGCTGCCATAAAGATTCAAGGGACTTGCTGTGCAGAAAATCCTGCAAAAAAAGATCGCCGCAGGCAGACCCGGTAAGGCAGAGTTCTGGGAAAACCACTACACCGCAGCCGGAATTGTCCGCAAGCTTGATGCATTCAAGGATTTGCTGCGCATTGAATTCTGTATTTGCAGGCTTTTGCTTTGGAGTTGCGGCGGCAATGCGTATGAAACCGAAATTTGACATGACAAAGCCCTCCTTATAGGTTATAGTATACATAGGGAGTGCTAAAAATACAATTCATTTTTGTTTTGTGAGGTCTGAAGAAATGAAAAGAGTGATGATAATGATAACCGTGTTGGCCCTGATTGCCTACGGATGTGCAGGAAAACAGGGGACAGGAGACAATGACGAATTGAGTGGCGCTGAACTGGGCGGCAGCGCAAAAACCAGCGGCATTGACGGAGGGGCAGCAAACAGCGATGAAGGCGAAGGCGAAACGGCCGGCGGAAAAACCGGCGGAGACCTATCGACAGACAAAGCAGACCATGCAGCAACTGCCGGCGAATCGGACGATGTCAAAGAGGTGCAGACTGCAGCGGACGGTGGCGCAGTAACAAGTTTAGAGGGTTTACAGCATTTTGAGAACTGGGAAACAGCTTACCCGTTCATTGAAGCACTGGGGAAACCCGCGCTTGAAATTTCGCCAGATTTCCCCAAATGGAACCCGCAGGGTTCCTTCAACGGTGGCGAATACTTCTATGACAGCGTGAACGAGGTGTTTTACGTGTTCCCGTGCAATTATTTTATGGGCGAGGACGGATACAATGCAGAGCAGCTTCAAGGCAATGAGGTCTGTGTCATGGTATCAGCTCCCGTTGGCTTGTTTTTCCCTGAAGCGCAGTGGCCTGCTGAAGGTACGGCAGAATACTTGGCAGACTTTCTCGGATTTGAATTTGAGGAATACGACTACGAAGGGAAAGGCTATCTGGCAAGCTTTGAAGACACAAATGAGTACGTGGACATCTCATGCGAAGACGACGGGGTTGTTGGCCCTGACAATTTCATTCAGATACGACGCAAGCAGTAGAGAGCGATTAAATGGAAATAAATGTAAAAATCTTCTTGACATAGCGTACCTGCTGCCGCTATACTATAACTAGGGCATGCCGAAAAACCCCCTATATGCAAAAAACGAAAGGAAAACGCAAGTTAGATGAAAGAAATATTTGTTTCTGGTCTCAGGACTGACTTGGAAGTGCAGGATTTCTTCATGGTGAGGACTATCGCCGTCAGGATCGGTGCAAACAAAAAGCAGTACTTGGACCTGCTTCTTTCGGATTCGACAGGTGAAGTGACGGCGAAGAAGTGGGACGTAACAGACGAAGAGCTGCCTGCACTAAATGAAATAAAGGAGCTCGACATCATCAAGGTCAAGGCGCTCGTCACAGAATGGAACGGTCTCAGGCAGCTCCGGGTGATGCGGTTAAGGAAGGCTGCTGGCGACGACGAATTCGAATTTTCTGATTTTATCAAGTCAGCCCCCGAAAAAAGCGAGGAGATGTACAGTTTTGTCATTGGCAAAGCCAACGCGATCAAGGACAAGGATTTGAAAGCAATATGCGTCCATTTCCTAGGGCAGAGCAAAGGCAAGCTGCTGTACTACCCGGCAGCCCAGAAAAACCATCATGCAGAACTTGGAGGGCTTCTCTACCATATGAAGAGGATGCTCATGACAGGGGAAAGGGTGTGCGAAGTATACGGCAATTTGAACAAAGATCTCGTTACAGCGGGAGTCATACTGCACGATATAGAGAAGATTAACGAGATAGACTCCAACGAACTTGGCATTGCGTCTGGGTATTCGTTTGAAGGGCGCATGCTGGGGCATATCATACAGGGGATCGTTTCAATCAGCAAAATTGCAGAAGAACTCGAAGTCCCGAAGGAAAAGGCAATCATGCTCCAGCACATGATATTAGCGCACCACTACGAGCCGGAGTTCGGGAGCCCTAAAAAGCCGCTGTTTCCTGAAGCGGAAATACTGCATTACCTCGACATGATAGACGCCCGCATGTACGACATGCAGGAGGCGCTTGCCTCCACAGATCCAGGCGGTTTCAGCGATCGCGTATGGACATTGGACAACAGGACGTTATACAAGGCAAAGGGTTGAATACACTGACATGGCAGAAATCAAGAAAGAAATGGGCACAATACTGAAAGAGCTTGAAGCGGAAGGGCTTCGTGCGGACGCAGGCAAGAAGCTTATCAGTGCGGCACAGGACCCAGCCGCACTCTTTGAAGAAAACCCCATGGCGATGATGCGCACCGTGAGGTTTGCGGCTGAATCGGGGTTTGACATCCACATTAAAACATACGACGCTATTCTGGAAAAAGCTGCGCTCCTTAAAGATGCAGACGTGGACAGGACAAGGGAGGAATTCGAGAAAATCCTTGTGGCGGAGTTTGCGGGAAAAGGGCTGAAAATGCTTGCGGGCACTGAACTGATGCCTTGCGTCATAGGCGGTTTAGCCGAAAAGATGACGAAAAGGGCGATGAAGCAGTTTGCCGTGTTGGCAGAGAACATTGACAAGACGAAAAGGGTGAGGGATAGGCGGGTGGTGCTTTTTTACTTGTGTTTTGAAGAAAAAGCTGCGCTTGGTGCGGTCAAGTTCCTTGGCTTCGATGCTAGGACAGCAGGGCTCGTCGCCGATGCGATGCGTTTGCTTGAACCCATGTGCTTCCTCGCAAACGAATACGAGCTCAAGCGCTTCGTTTTCCGTTGCGGCGAAGAAAAGTACCGTTACCTTGACAGCCTGTCCAAGGCCCAGCGCATAGTTTACGACATGCCTGACGTTAAAATACTTGGCAGGCACTACATGATGGAGCTGATAAAGTCAAAAGGCGACCCGATATTCATTGAAGACCTTGCGGTCGACGCAGACGACATCGTTTGCAGAAATATTGCAGAAGGAGACAAGGCAGACCAAATCCTGCTGGAGCTTCTTGACATGGTGCACAAGGATCCCAAACTCAACACGAGGGAGCACCTGCTCCGTCAAGCTGAGAGTTATTCAAAGAACGTGTTCCGCATGCCGTTTCAAAAGATGCGGTGGTTGAAATAGAGCATGGAAAAAAAACGAATCAAAGTTGCGGACGTGGTATTTCACAACAAGGAAAACGGCTATACAATTGTCATAGCAGAAAACGAAGACGAGCAGTTTACGGCTGTGGGGCATTTCCACGGGCCGCCGGCTGGCCGCGAGTTTATTTTGAGCGGGAGCTTCAAGGTGCATCCGCACTACGGCGAGCAGTTTGCGTTTTCTGGGTACGAAGAAGTGATGCCGGCTTCTGCCGAAGGAATGGAAGGTTTCTTGGCTTCGGGGCTTTTGAAAGGCATTGGGAAAAAAACGGCGAAAGCGATAGTCAGCAAATTTGGGGAAGGTACGTTTGCCGTCATTGAAAACGAACCATGGAAGCTTACGGAAGTCGACGGCATCGGTGAAAAGAGAGCAGAGGCCATAGCAGCTGCCTTTGCAGCCCACAGGGAATTCGCTGAGATTACGCTGTATTTCCAACAATTTGAAATTTCAGCAGATTATGCCATGAAACTGTACAAAACATACGGGGCAGACACGATTGCGAAAGTGAATGAAAACCCGTACAGGCTCGTCGACGACATATTTGGGATAAATTTCCGGAAAGCAGACAGGGTAGCAGAAAAACTAGGTGTGCCGAGGGACGACGAAGAGAGGGTAAAAAGCGGCGCACTCTATGTTTTGCAGAGGCATGTAAACGACGGGCACACATTTCTGCCCGATGCAGTTCTGTGCGAGAGGGCGGCTGAACTCATGGATCTTTCCACCGAGCAAGTACACGATGCGCTCGTGCAGATGACGTTTGCGGGCAGGCTTCACATGGAGGCGCTGGAGGGCAGGCTTGTCGTCTTCCTCACGCCGTACTACATTGCTGAGCAGAACGTATGCAAAAAATTGATTCTGTTCAATTCTGCAGCGTTAAAGCAGGTCGACGCGGACATCGACGAGCTGATAGGCAAGACTGAGATTCAGACGGGGACGATGCTTTCCGAAAAACAGAAGTTTGCAGTTAAGAGCTCGCTGACGAACGGTGTTTCAGTGATAACAGGAGGACCGGGAACCGGAAAAACGACAATTATCAATTCCATCATAAACATCCTTCATGACGCGGGGCTGAAAGCAGCGATAGCGGCGCCAACTGGGAGGGCGGCAAAGAGGATAACGGAGACGTCGGGGCACCCTGCGTCGACAATCCACAGGCTTCTGGAATACTACTATTCGGAAAGCGAAGATGCAATGCGTTTCGGGAAAAACGAGGAGGATCCGCTTGAATACGATGCAGTCATTATAGACGAAGCTTCCATGGTGGACATAATGCTGATGAACGGGCTTGTCAACGCAATACAGGCTGGGACGAGGCTGATCATAGTGGGGGACGCGGATCAGCTCCCCTCTGTGGGGGCAGGCAACGTGCTCAGGGACATAATCGACGGCGAGATCATATATTCCGTAAAGCTCAACGAAATATTCAGGCAGGCGCGGGAAAGCCTTATAGTCGTCAACGCCCACAAGATAAACAAGGGTGAGTACCCGGACTGCAACGAAAAGGGCAAGGATTTTTTCTTGATGAGGATCGGTGCAGAAAAGGAAATGCTCAAGACAATAAAGGAGCTGTGCGCAAGCAGGCTGCCGGGGTATTATGAGGACTGCGTTCCGGTGCGCGACATCCAAGTGCTGACGCCGGCCAGAAAGGGCTTGCTGGGTTGTGTGAGTTTGAACGCGGAGCTCCAAAGCGTATTGAACCCGCCTGCAGAGGCACTCGAAGAAAAAAAATTCGCGGACAAGCTTTTCAGGGAAAACGACAAAGTCATGCAGATCAAAAACAACTACCAGCTAAAATGGAAGAAGCTTGACGATTTCTCAGAAGGACAGGGCGTTTTCAACGGCGACATCGGGTTCATACAGAAAATTGACAAGGAGCACGGACAGGTTACAGTCGTTTTTGATGAAAACAAATACGTCACATACGATTTTTCGCAACTTGACGAAATTGAGCCTGCCTACGCGATTACGGTTCACAAAAGCCAAGGGAGCGAATTTCCTGTGGTGGTGATGCCGGTTTCTTGGTTCCCGCCGGTGCTCTCTACGCGCAACCTTCTGTATACGGCAGTGACTAGGGGAAAAACAGCGGTTGTCCTAGTCGGTTCGGAAAGCAAGATGAACGGCATGGTTGACAACAATACAATTACTGAAAGGTACAGCGGCCTTGCCGTTAGGCTCAGGTCGTTTCTGGGGAAATTATAGATGATAGCAAAAAAAGTGCTGGAATTGCTGTTTCCGTCGAACATTTACTGCATTTCTTGCGGCAGCATCATCGACAACAGCAGGATATACTCGCTCTGCGACAGCTGCATGGGACTGTTTCACTGGGCAAATGGCAGGACATGCAAGAAGTGCGGCAAAATAGTCCAAGAAAACTATCCTCACGACACGTGCACGGACTGCAGGGAAAACCACCGTTATTTTGAAAAAGGATACACCTGTGTGCAATACGGAATTTACGAGAGGGAATTGCTGCTTGCCTTCAAGTACGGCGGAAAAACATTCATTGGGGAGAAGATAGCCGACGCAATGGCCGACAAGCTGAAAATGGAAAACTTCGAGACAGACATGGTGACGCCGGTACCGATGCATGAAAGAAAACAGAAAAAAAGAGGGTACAACCAAGCTGCTATAATTGCCAGGCAGCTTGCGCAAAAACTGCCGGCGCCATATGCCGGCAAGCTGCTTCTGAGGACGGGGAATACAGCAGCTATGAGCAAGCTATCAGCAGAAGAAAGGCGCATGAACATCGAAAACGCTTTTTCCATAGCGCGGGGGGCAGAAGGGAGGATAAAAGGCAAGAGGATTTTGCTTGTTGACGACATCTACACAACCGGGAGCACCGCAGACGCGTGTTCCCGCACTCTGCTTGATGCAGGGGCTGCAGAGATACGGATAGCCACCTTTGCGGCAGGGACAAACATATTGAAACGGGATGACGCGGCCGCTCAGGTTTGTGGTTGAAAGTCCAAGCCAGCTGCGGGCAAAAGGACCCACGTAAGCCGTTCCGGCGATCATGGCGCAGTCTAGACGTAAGCCCTCCGGCAGTGCCGCGAGGCGGGTGTGGGGTCAAAGACCAGGTCAAATGAGCGGCCGCGCCATCCCGCCTCAGTTTTTCCGGCTGCCCCATGTCGGATACTGTTGTCAACAAGGCTTGTTTTGTGGTATACTAAATTAGACGCAAAAACAAACTCAAATTAGCTATTAGGAGGACGTGATTAATGAAAGTGATAATTACAAGCAAAAATTTTAACGCCAGTGACCATCTGAAGGATGTTATCGAAAAGAAATTTGAAAAATTGGGTAAGTATTTTTCAAGCGACATCGTCGCGAACATTATCATATCCATGGAGAGGGGCAAACAGAAAATTGAGGCGACGATAAACGTCAGAGGGATGATTTTCAGGGCTGAGGAGCATGCAGGGGACGCTTACGAATGCATCGACAGGATTGTGGAGAAACTGTCCAAACAGATGTCGAGATTCAAGGAGAAACTGCAGAAAAAGCACAAGGACAACAAGGAATTCTCGTTTTCGGCCATTCCCGAATACGAAGAGAGCCCTGAAGAGATCAGGGTAGTCAAGACAAAGAAATTCGACCTTTTGCCGATGACCACCGAGGAAGCTATCATGCAGATGGAACTGCTTCAACACAATTTTTTCGTGTTCCTGAACATGGAGTCCGACAGCATCAATGTTGTCTACAAGCGCAAAAACGACGACTACGGACTGCTTGAAACGTCCTATTGAGGCAAACCGAGGGCCTAAAGAACATATTAGTGCCGACGGGGCAGACGCTCCGCCGGCATTGCTTTGCATCTTGGCAAAGCGGCTTTCTATTGTAACCATTTTTTAATCATAATTGCATAGAATTTTTATTGTAAACGGCACTGTTTTTATGTAAAATAAAATGTATCGGAAAGCCAAAAAGCAAGTCGGAAAGGAACGCAATGCAGGAGTATGTAGCAAGGATTATATCGGGGATAGGGGTAACGGACGTGGTGGACGTGCTCATAGTGGCGTTTGTCATCTACAAAATCCTCGGGTTCATACGGGAAACCCGCGCCGAGCAATTGGTGAAAGGGCTGCTTATTTTAGCTGTAGCTGCGTATTTTTCCGGCTCGTTCCATCTATATACGCTGAATTGGATAATGAGAGGCGCCATGACGCTGGGTGTAATCGCGCTAGTCGTGGTGTTTCAGCCTGAACTTAGAAGGGGCCTTGAATACATGGGCAGAAGCAAAATCGTGAAAGTTCCCTTTGGATACCTTGACAAGGACAAAGCCAAAGTTTTAACAGCCAAGTTCATCAAAGCGGTCGACTCTTTTTCTACAAGCAAGACCGGCGCCTTGATAATTCTTGAAAGGCAAACGACGCTAAACGACATAGTTGAGACAGGAACGGTCATCAACTCCGAGGTATCAACAGAAATACTTCAGAACGTGTTTTACGAGGGGGCGCCGCTACACGACGGGGCAGTCATCATTCGAGGCGATAAGGTGTTCGCAGCAGGCTGCGTACTCCCGCTAACTCGAAACAACACGCTGGACAAGGATTTGGGGACGAGGCATAGGGCCGGCATTGGCATTACGGAAAACTCAGACGCCATTGCGGTGATCGTTTCTGAAGAATCAGGGATAATCTCCATTGCCGAAGACGGAAAACTGACGAGGTTCTTGGACATCAGGGCAGTGGAAAAAACCTTGTTGGACGTTTATTTGGGGAACAACGGGGCAGAGAAGATACCTTTCCTGAAAAGACTGTTTGGGAGGGACAAGGATGCTTCAAAGTAAGAATGTAACTAAAGTTTTGTCTTTGCTGATAGCGATAGTGCTCTGGGCCTACGTCATCGCCGTCGAAAACCCACCCACGACAGAAAGGATAGCCAACATACCTGTTGAGCTGCGGAACGTGGGGATGCTCACCCAGAACGGGCTAGCCATCCTTGAGGGTGAGAACGCCATGGTTGAGGTGGTCGTGACAGGGACACGCTCGGACATATCGAAATACAAGGATCAGGTAGGTGCCACAGCCAACGTGTTTGGATACGGGATCGGCGAAAACTACGTCACCGTCGAAGTGTTGATGCCTGCGCAATTGTCTCGGCCGGAAGTAAGGCCATCCAGGATTCTTGTAAACATCGAAAACTTGGTTTCTGTTTATAGGCCTGTAAGCCTGACGTTCACCGGGGAAGCGGAGCCGGGGACGGAGCCGGGGAACCTGACTGTGCAGCCTGAGCAAATCGAAGTGAAAGGGCCAAAATCCCTTGTGGAATCAGTCGCGTATGTCGGCGTAGAAGTTGATTATTCGGAAATCAGCAGGATGGGGTCAACGCTGACCTGCGTCGCATCGGCTCTTGACGCAGATGGCAACGTCGTTCCAAAAGTCGAGCTGTCTTCTGAGACGGTAAGCGTCAAAGCAACTATGTTCAACACGAAAACTGTGCCTTTGTCGGTGGACATAACGGGCGAGGTGAGCGGGATATTCGAGGTGACAGGCATCGAGGTGCCGCCAACGATAAAAATCAGGGGGCCAAGGAACAGCTTGGCAGAAATAGCTTCTGTCAAGGGGGAGCCGATTGACATAAGCAGCGTCGATACGACCTCTGAATTGCGGATACACCCAGTGCTGCCAGATGGTGTAGAAATTGCAGACGATTCGCGTGGCTTAAACGTTAAAATCGGCATCAAAGGCATAACGAAAAGCAGCCTTGAGTACTTTTCGCCTGAAATAGAGATACTGGGGCTGCCTGAAAGCCTCGGGGCGTACATAAACACTCCGTCGCTGATGCTCAACATTGCAGGAAAGGAGGCTGTGGTTGAGCAGGCGGGAAAAGACGATTTCGTGCTTACCGTAGATGTGGAAGGCTTGGAAGAGGGCACGCATGTGGTTCAGGTTTCTGTGGTGCACGATGTTGCGCTGAACAGCTTGGAATTAATTCCAGAGGAAGTGCATATAACGATAAACGCTGTGACAGTTAATGAAAAAGAGATAGATGAAGAGATTAATGAAGAGGGGGAAAGATAAAATGGGGAAACTGTTCGGTACGGACGGAGTGAGGGGGGTTGCGAATTCCGAACTCACAACCGAGCTTGGGTTTAAACTTGGCAAGGCGGGGGCCTTTGTCCTCAGCAAGGAAAAAGAGAGGCCTGCCATATTGATAGGCAAAGACACGAGAATTTCAGGTGACATGCTGGAGGACGCTATCAGCGCGGGCATACTATCGATGGGGGGTGACGTCATCAGGGTTGGCATCCTGCCTACTCCAGCCATTGCTTACCTTGTGAGGCACTATGGCGCAGACGCAGGCGTTGTCATATCTGCGTCCCACAACACTTTTGAGTACAACGGGATTAAGTTCTTCAATGGGGAAGGATTTAAGCTTGACGACGAAATAGAGGACCAAATAGAGGAAATCATAATTCGCGACATCGACGTCAACAGCCACATCACGGGGAGCAGGCTGGGGAGGTCGTTGACAGCCGAAGCAGAGGCGCTGGGCATTTATGCCGATTTTTTGAAATCTAAAATGGACGTAGACGTGCAAGGCATGAAAGTTGTCTTGGACTGCGCCAACGGAGCGGCGTACAAGGTTGCAGAAAAAGTGTTTGAAAGCCTTGGTGCCGAGATTGCAGTGATTGCAAACGAGCCGGACGGGCTCAACATCAATTTAGGCTGCGGGTCCACGCATCCTGAGATGCTGCAGCAGGCGGTTGTTAACCAGAAGGCCGACATCGGGCTGGCTTTTGACGGCGATGCAGACCGACTGATCGCTGTTGACGAGCTTGGCAGGATCATGGACGGGGACAAAATGATGTACATATGCGCCAAAATGCTCAAGGACACCGGCGAATTGACAGGCTGCAGGGTTACAGCGACAGTGATGAGCAACTTGGGGTTCCACAAAGCAATCGCGGCAATGGGCTGCAAGGTTGACGTGACAGCGGTGGGCGACAGGTACGTCCTCGAGAGCATGCTTAAGACGGGCTGCGCCATCGGCGGGGAACAGTCGGGCCACATCATATTTTTGAAGCACTCAACCACAGGCGATGGTATTTTGTCGGCTCTGCAGCTGCTGAAATCAATCAAGCTGTCAGGAGAAAAAGCGTCTGCATTGTCAGATAGGATCACAATATACCCACAAGTGCTTAAGAACGCCACAGTTAAAAACGAAAACAAAAAGAAATACGCAAGCGACCCGGAGATACAGGCAGAAATCGCAAGGCTTGAAGAATTGATGTCAGGGGAAGGGCGCGTACTGATAAGGCCTTCTGGAACTGAGCCTCTCGTGAGGGTGATGATCGAAGGCAAGGATCAGCCCGCGATAACGGCGCTTGCAGGGAACTTGGCAGCGAAGCTGACGGCCAAATTCAGTTGAGTGGTGGCATGATGAGAATACGTTCAATAGCAGCGGTATGCCTTGTAGCCGCTCTTTTAGTCGCTGCGGTTGTGTTTGCATATGCAAAAAACGCAGAAAACGCAGCAAATGAAGCATCTCGCGCTGCCGAAACAGAAGCAAGGATTGGCACCTTGATTGCGGAAGCGGATCGGCTTGCGCTGGGGCACTTCTACGCCGAGGCGGTGGAGCTTCTAGAAAGCGAGCCGGAACTGGTCACATATGACGGGCACTCCGGCGGAAACGTCACAGGCAGCGCGATTACGTTGAAAATAGACGAAATAAAAGAAAAAAAAGGCGTCTTAGTGAGATATGAAGGGCATGTGGAGCACATTTTTTTTCACAGCCTTATCATCTATCCAGAGCTTGCGTTTGACGACTACGGGCACCCGGCAAACGGGTACAACATGTGGATGGCGACGGTTCGGGAATTCAAAGCCATGCTTCCCGAACTGCACAGCAGAGGGTATGTGCTGTACCCGCTCAACGAATTCATTGAAGGCGATCCGGACAACCCAGGCAAAGTGAAGCTCAAGGACATATATCTTCCTCCTGGCAAAAAGCCTCTCGTAATATCTGTGGACGACGTCAACTATTACGATTACATGAAGCCGGACGGTTTTGCGAACAGGCTCGTTCTCGGCGAAGACGGCAGGGTGTGGACTGAAGTTGTTACGATGGAGGGTGAAACGGTACTGACCCGCGACGGGGACGTGATGCCGATCCTTGACGATTACGTGGCGATGCATCCTGATTTTTCGTGGAGGGGAGCAAAGGGCACTCTAGCGCTCACTGGGTATCAAGGTGCGCTCGGGTACAGGATAACGGACGACCTCCCTGAGGAGGCTGTTTGGCAGGGGCAAGTCAAAGCTGTAGCAGATGCCTTGAAAGCAGACGGCTGGCTTTTTGCTTGTCACAGCTATACGCACAACGGCTACTTCAGGACAGGGAAGGTCACAATGCAGCAGATGCAGTACGACACTGACCGCTGGAAGGAGAAGATAGCGCCTTGGGTCGGGGAAACGGACATATACATATCGCCTTTTGGGTGGAAATACAGCAATGCGGACGCTATTCACAGGTACATACCTGATTCCGGGTACAGGTTGTTCTGCCCTGTGGGGATGAACAGCAGACCGGTTGTCTACGACGACATTGCAGTCATGTACAGGGTAAACATTGACGGGTACACGATGAACACATGGGCGGCAAAGCTGAGCGAGGCGTATTTCAACGTAGAGGACGTCATAGATCCGGCAAGACCCCCGCTTATATTGTAGGAAGGAGAGAAAAATGAAGAGAATTGCCATTATAGCACTGATGCTTTCGATGGCCTTTTTTGCTGCGGCTTGTGGAAGCAACGAGACAGGCAGCGGCGACGGTGAAGTGGGCGGAGGCGACAGGCTGTACATAGTGAACCTGTGCTATGCCGACAAGGAGTACATCGCAACAGGCAACGAAAATCTGCCTGCGGTCCGGTACTATAAAAACCATAACCTCTACTGCTCAGAAGGAAACCAGTATTTCGCGCTTATAGACGAGGCGCTCAGGGAAAACTCGCTGGGGATCGAAAGCATTGAGACAATGGTTACTGATCAAGTTAAATTCAAATCAGTAAAAGTCAGGGAAGGGATGGCGTTTGTCGACATGATCGGCAAGGGCTTGTCGGGCAGCTCGCTGGAAGAAGGGCTCCTGATAAGCCAAATTGTGTATTCGTTGGTGGGTAGTTTTGAAGAAGTGGAGCGTGTCCAGTTCCTCGTCGACGGGAAAACAGCGGAAACCCTTATGGGCCACTACAGTGTTGATGAACCTTTTGAGACGGGGGTATACCCGATGGACATGTAAGGAAAGGAGATGTGGCGAAAGATGAAGCAGTGCGAAATACGTGACATTGCCCTTGCCCAATCAGGGCACCGGAAAATCGAATGGGTTAGAAACAACATGCCTCTTCTGCGCAGGCTTGAGGAGGAGTTCAGCGAGAGCAGGCCTTTCGAAGGAGTCAAGGTGACGCTGTCGATCCACCTTGAAGCGAAGACCGCCTACCTGTGCAAAGTCCTTGCTGCGGGAGGCGCCGACATGGCGGTTACCGGGAGCAATGTCCTTTCGACTCAAGACGACGTGGCGGCAGCGCTGGCTGATTCCGGCATGAAAGTCTTCGCTGTGCATGGCGCAAGCGAAGAGGAATACGAGAGGCATATCGAGATGGCGCTTTCTCACAAGCCGAACATTATCATCGACGACGGGGGCGACCTCGTAGGCATGATCCACGGAAAAAGGCCGGACCTTGGGGAAGAAACCTGGGGAGGCTGCGAGGAAACGACCACCGGAGTCATCAGGCTCAAGGCGATGGAGCGCGAAGGTGTGCTGAAATTCCCCATGGCAGCCGTAAACAACGCGAGGTGCAAGTACTTATTTGACAACCGCTACGGCACGGGGCAGTCCGTATGGGACAGCATTATGCGGAACACAAACCTGATCGTTGCGGCTAAAAATGTTGTTGTGGCGGGATATGGCTGGTGCGGCAGGGGGATTGCCATGCGGGCAGACGCCCTCGGTGCACATGTGATTGTCACGGAAATCGATCCTGTGAAGGCCATTGAAGCCAAGATGGACGGGCACGATGTGATGAAGATGGATCAAGCTGCCGGCGTTGGAGACATTTTCGTTTCTGCGACGGGGTGCAGGCATACGATAATCGTCGAACACATGCTGAACATGAAAGACGGGGCAATCCTGTGCAACGCGGGGCACTTCAACGTTGAGGTGGACATGGCGGGAGTTGAGGCGGCTGCAATTGAAAAAAAAGAAACCAGAGTGAACATAACCGGGTACAAACTAACAAGCGGGAGATGGGTCAACATCATCGCGGAAGGAAGGCTCGTGAACATCGCGGCAGCCGACGGCCATCCTGCTGAGATCATGGACATGAGTTTTGCGGTTCAAGCACTTTCAGCCATATACGTCATGGACAACTACAAATCATTGGGGAATAAAGTCGTGGATGTGTCGGAAGGGATAGATTTTGAAGTTGCCGGCAGAAAATTAAAGAGCTGGTCTGTGGAAATTGACAAATTGACGGAAGAACAGGAAAAGTACTTGAACAGCTGGAGGGTGTAGGCATGCTGGAAGATTTGAAGTCAAAGCTGGTCAGTACAGCTAAAAAAGCCGAGAGTTGCGGGCTTTGTAAGCACAAATCAGGAAATTTCAGCGTGATGGACAGAGGGAGCGGCCTAGTTGTGATAACACCGTCCGGCATTTCAAGGGACGATCTTACGCAAGAGCACATGTTTGTCGCAGACATTTCAGGGGAGATAGTTGAAAAAGGGGTGGAGAGCACCCCTACCAAGGAAATCCACATGCATTTGCAAGCATACAGGTGCAGGGGCGACGTTACTGCAGTGATCCACACCCACTCCCCCTTTGCGACGGCTTTTGCAGCGAAAGAGAGAGCGATTAAGCCTGTCGTGTCCGATGCTGCAGTGTACGGGTATACCACGCTGGTCGTGCCCTATAGCAAGCCAGGCTCAGCAGAGCTTGCAGCAAGCCTAGCCGCGCCCTTGCAGCAAGCAGACGTGTGTCTGCTTGCGCACCATGGCGTACTGGTGGTGGGGGACGGCCTTGAGCAAACGCTGCTAAAAGCAATTTATGTCGAGGACGTGGCGAGAATATACCTTTTCACGCTGCAGTTTGGCGGTGAACCCAGCTGCATCTGTTGAAATCCGGTTATGGTTTTTTCTTTGTTGGGAGTTTGAAGTATACCCCTTCTGCAACGAATTCGAGGAATGTTTCCCTTAGAGCGGCTGCGCGGAAGCCGACGTACTCCGTCTCGATTTGCGTTGCCCCGGCAGACAATGAAATAATCGAAACGCTTGTCACCTCGCCTGCGAGCATCAGGTATTTCGTGTAACGGAGCCTGTCCGCTTCGTCCTTTGTCTTGCACTTGCGCAGCTCCCGTTTGAAAGAATCACGTTCGTTTTCTATCATGACGGTTTTTTGATACAGCGCAGGGTCATGCCCGCGCAAATATTCTTTTTCGCTTGGCGTAAGACGTTTTCCGGCATAGAGTAGGTTGTAGATTGAGGACATCCTCTGCTCCTGCCTGGCTTTTGCCATCTGCTCCATGAGGGAATGGTCTTCCAATTGCTTGCCCTGTATAGCCCATTGCCGTTTTAGCTGCATCACCTGTGTTTGCCGCTGAATCGTTCCAGATTGAAATTGCATGGCGAGGCCTCCTTTCCTGTGGTAGCTGCGTAATTAAAAATATCGGCAGAAAAACCGAAAAAATAAGCAGCAAATTGTTGACCAGCGGCAAAAATAGTATTATCATAAATTTAACAAAATAATATGAAAGAGAGGCTGTATTAGTATGAATTACAACTTTCCGGTTACAAAAACCGATAACCCGAAAGCGAAACCCAATCCGGACACTTTAAAATTCGGGGCTGTTTTCACAGATCACATGTTCATCATGGAATACACTGAAGGGAAGGGCTGGCATGACGGAAAGATAGTTCCCTACGGTCCGCTTGCCCTTGAGCCGGCGACAGTGGTTTTCCATTACGCGCAAGAGATGTTCGAGGGCCTAAAGGCCTACAAGACAAGCGAAGGCAAGGTGTTGCTCTTCAGGCCGGACATGAACGCCAAGCGGACGAACAGCACAAACGAAAGAATGTGCATACCGCAGCTTGACGAGGAACTTTTTGTAGAAGCGGTCAAAGCGGTTGTAAACGTCGACAAGGACTGGATACCGGAAAAAGAAGGTACTTCCCTGTACATCAGGCCTTTCATCATTGCCGACGAGCCATTCCTAGGGGTCAGGGCATCAAACCATTATTTATTCATCGTGATTCTTTGCCCGGTTGGCCCTTATTATGCAGGCGGGCTCACCCCAACCAAGCTTCTTGTCGAAGACGAATACGTAAGAGCGGTTCCTGGAGGGACAGGCTTCGCGAAAGTCGGAGGGAACTATGCAGCTGCCTTGAAAGCCCAAGAAAAAGCCCATTCAAAAGGGTGCGAGCAGGTGCTTTGGCTTGACGGAGTGGAGAGGAAGTACGTCGAGGAAATCGGAACGTCAAACGCGTTCTTCAAGATAGACGGCGAAATCGTAACTGCGCCTCTTGGCGGAACCATTCTTCCGGGGATAACGAGGAATTCGGTCATCGCCCTCCTTGAAAAATGGGGTTACAAAGTGTCGCAGAAAAGGCTTTCGATAGACGACGTCTTTGCGGCCGGCAAATCCGGCAAACTGAACGAAGTGTTTGCGACCGGCACGGCGGCTGTTATTTCGCCGGTAGGGGAGCTTACATGGAAAGACCAGAAAATAGCCATCAACAACGGGGAAATCGGAGAGCTTTCACAGAAGCTGTACGACGAACTGTACGGGATACAGACAGGCAAATTGGAAGACACCATGGGGTGGACCACAGAAGTGTGACAAAAAGGTGTGACAAAAGGGGACGGTTCCTGTGTCACGGACCTGTGACATGTCGGGAGGCTGCTGATAAGTTTGGCAGCCTCCTTTTTTAGTGCGCCTGGCGGTTGATCGGCATAAAATTATCTGCAAATTGAAAGAAATGGTTTGACGCATTTTGTCAAGAATTATACAATAGGAGTAACAATAATTCGAAGACAAGAAATAATCAAGAAGGAGGTGGAGCAGTCGAACCCCAACGACAAAGCAAAAGGGGCAAATTATTTCTTAAGGAAGGAGATCAAGTAAAAATGAAAAAGTCAAGAACACCTAAAAGAATCCTAGCAGTCACCGTTGTTTTGGCATTGCTGTTCACATTCCCCGTGGGAATAACGGCATTCGCCGACGACCAAGCTGGCTTCAACGCCTCAAGCGAGTTTGTTGGCATTGTGGGAGGCAGCGCAAGCGATTTCGGCATAGACATCAAGAGGGTGCAGGTAACAGCGAGCGGGAATGTACAGTCAGTGTACAGAGACGCCGAAAACTACGACGTGAGCTCATACACCGTCTACAAAGGGGATCATGCAACCCTTGCGGTTAACGGGGAAGACCCTGCGCTGTACTATACGACCGCTCGCAGCGCTTCGATGACCGACCCGAGGATTTTCACTGTCGAGCTCAGCCTGCCCCAGGGAAGCTTCACAGGGATAGGCACTGGTGAAAACGAGTTCGACGCCTCAAAAGTCAGCTGGACATACGCAGACAGGCCGCTCTCTGGTGGCGGGACTAATGCCTGGAGCCAAATCAGCAGGGTGGGCAGCCCGGTTGCCGTCATCGCAGGCGACAGCATCGTCGTGACGCAAAGTATTCAATTCAATGCATTTGTAAGCGCAAGCAATTCCACCGGCGACAACATACCATACACGCCGTACTACCCCATGTCAAGCCCCGGAGCGACAAATTTGGGCTATATGGGCGATTGGAACCTGAAAGCCTTTTACGACGGCGGCGCGGCAGCTGTGGGCTCAAAGATGATCAGGCTGTGCATGAACGACTCTTTCGTCAAGTATCAGGAATTGGATGCATTTGCCAAAGACTACATAGCCACGCATGGTTTGGACGGCGGTATCTACGGCACAAAGGGCAGGTACCTGAAAATGGAATCATTTGGCAAGACTTTTGAAGGGCTCGACATGTGGGCGGCAGTCATATCGGATTCCAAGGAGTCAATCGACAAATACCTTGACGTGACGAAGCCGATGATGAACGCGGATCCGGCAGCCCTACTCAAAGAGATTTCAGGAGGCGGCCACAAGGGTGTGCTGTTCTTCAACCAAATCCACGGCGGCGAAGTCGCCGGCCCGGCTATTTGCAACACTCTGTTCAACCGGCTTCTCAACGAGGACTCTGTCAGGTTCACAAAGAGGGAGATGGGGCTGCAGACCGAACGCATCCTAACGACGTCGCAGACCAGCACAAGCTCCGGGGGCACAAGGGCATTGGCAGGCTCCGGTTTCACGAACCTGGCGCTTGACATTGACGATTTTCTGGACAGGTACATCGTAATACTTACGTTTTCAAGCAACCCGGAGGGATATTCGAAATCAAACAGGACCAACCATTACGCCTTTGACATGAACCGCGACGCTGCCTACATGACACAGGCTGAAACGAGAGCCGTAGCCAAGGCGTTTTCCAAATGGGATCCGATATACATGGTGGAGTTCCACGGCTACTACGCCAACTACATCATTGACGGGACGACGCCCCCCTACGAACCGAACCTTGAGGTGGATCTGATAGAAGAATACATGGGGGGCCTGTGCGACTCTATCGGGCTGTCAATTATCGGCAACTCCCCCCACAAAAGGTACGTGCACCCTTCAAGGGACGTGGTGTTTGGCTGGGACAACGGTTCCACCATATACACGCCTTCCATGTCGATGCTTTTCGGCTCGCTTGGTTCGACGATAGAGTTCCCCAACGCAACCCAGGATTCGGTGGACGCAGGGGTGCAGGGCATGTTCGGCTTGTTCAAGTTCTGCCTTGGCGAATGGGAAGGGCTTCTCAGGAACAAGGTGGAGTTCAAGCGGCGCGGTGTCGAAAATGAAGACAGAAAAGACTTGGTTGACCCGCTTCTGGTGAACGTCCATCCGCTCATTGAAGAGGTAAGGAGCCAATTGAGGTTCACTTTCGCAGCACAGTTCCAAGTGGGCCGCCCGAGGCAGCATGACGCTGACGGCAGCGAACGGAGCTTTTTCCCCGAGTACTACTTGCTCCCGGTGGACAAGGACCACCAGTCAAACATACCCGCTACGATCGAAACGCTGAGCTGGCTTGAAGAATGCGGCGGCGTCAAGCTGGAGAGGACGACGGAGACAGTCGCATGGGACGGGGTTGTCTACCCGGCTGGCACGTATGTCATTGACATGCACCAAGCTGCCAGGAGCTTTGCGAACACCCATCTGTATCCTGGCTACGACGCTTCGATATACCCTGACCTATATTCGTGCTGTGTGGTGTCCTATCCGGAGATGAGGGGCTTTGAATGCGTCTCGGTTCATGAAAAAGGCTTCTTGTCGGGTAAAACGGCAGCTGTGTCAATGCCGGCAAGGCCGGACACCTCTATAGACGGAGACGGGGAATACGTGGTTTTCAGAAACAACAACCATGACGCGACGAGGCTTGCAAACAGACTGCTGGGCGACGGCAAGGACGTGTTCATGATTGACGGGTACGTTCCAGGCGCCAAGCTCGGCGACTTTGTGGCAAGGCGGGCAGACGTGGCTGACAAAATCCTTCCACGCGAGAACATCGTGCTGGGCATGCTGCCCCTTTACATTGAAGGCTTCGACGCCGGGGACGCAGTGCCTGCCAACGCAAAAAAACTCGTAAAGCCAAGAGTTGGCATTTTTGGCAACGGCTACAACGAGAACATACAGTATGGGCTTGATTTATTGGAATTCGACGACGTGAGGGGGATGACAGCAGCTTCGCCGAGGGCCGACGCAACCGTGTTCCTGTCGTACTACGGCAGTGCTTCCGGTAACATGGCAACCGCAATAAACAACGGGATGCCGTACATCCACTGTGGGCCGATTGCCGCAATGAACACAATACTCGGGAACGGCGCAATAACCTCCCAGCGCCTCTCCGGCGGCGAGGACGGCGGCGAGGCGCTCCTCAAAGGCTCGTACTCCGGCTCAAGCCTGCTGACGTCAAACTTCGAAAACGTCAAGTCGGTCTACACCGAATACGGCCTGTTCATGACCGGGCTCCCCAGCTACATGAAGCCTTTGGCTGTTGCCAGCACAGACGACGACTTCTTCATTGCCGGGCACTGGTACTCGACAAATGCAAACACTGCCGCAAGCCGGCTTAAAGGGTCCAGCTTGGTAGCGTCAGGCATTGTCAGCAAAGGCAGCGTGAACGTTCCAGTCACTTACCTTGCCGACTACGTCTACGCCAAGGCAGGTCACCAGATAGCGTTCAGGATTGTTTCAAACGCCATCTTTGCAAATTCTGCGGGCATCTTTGACGTGCCCAGACCTGCCGTGACGCACTCGGCGGCGGCAGGGGACGGCCAGCTCCAGGTTTCTCTGAGCTACTTGGCAGAAGACACGGCGGCGACAGCCGAAACGGCCACAGTCAAAAAGTACAAGGTTACGGGCAGCGAGTTCGAGCCGGCTTATGACGGATCTGCAGGCTGGAACGACTATGCAGCACCCTTTGCTGTGCCCGAAAGCACTACGCTGCCGAATTACGTACACTGGTACGCAGAGAATTCAGCAGGTGCAAACAACCAAGGGTTCTTCAAGCTTCCGCAGAGGGAAATCAAATATGTAGGCGCCAGCCTCAGCGTTGACGCAGAGAGCGACATTGACAAGAACGTCGAGGTTTGCCTAAGGCTTCACAAGGCGGAAAATGTGCTGTCAGCTGAGCTGGAATTCGAAGTGGACGGCAACATGCTGTCAGGGGTTGGCATAGAAACCCTTGCAGGGTTCACCGTCATCGACGGCATTATCTGGAGGTATGCGGGCGGCAGCACTTGGAAAGGCTCCGTCACCATCGGATACCCGGCTGGAAGCTCGACAGGGCTCACCTCGACCGAACCTGTGGCTGTGGCGAAATTAATATTCGCGCCAAGGGCGGCAGGCGACACAACCATTAATCTGACAGGCTTCAGAGCTGTTGTGCTTGATGGTGAGCATACAGCTTATATCGAGTCTGTTATTATCGCAGGCGAAGCCGTGACCAACATCGACCAGAGGGTGTTCTCGAAATACGACCTGAACAGGGACAACAAAGTCGATGCACTAGACCTAGGCATCATGCTGCTGTACTGCGGGTTTGACAGCGGCAGCCCGAACTGGGAGACCCTTGTGAAGGTCAACGACTCCAAGGGGAAGGGCGTCACGGCGAGCATGTGCGACGTCAATTCGGACGGCGTAATCGACATGCTGGACCTGCTCGACCTTTTCATACACTACACCAAGTAAAGGGGGAAAAATGCAATGAATAAATCTAGAAAAATAAAAAGAATACTGTCAGTGGCCATTGCAGCCGCACTGCTGTTGACGCTTCCTGTTGGCATCTCAGCCGGGGCAGTCTCGCTGGACGATATCAGTGCCGCAAGCGAGTACTTCGGCTTTGGCAGCGGCAACGAGGGCGATTTTGGAATAACCGTCAAAAGAGTACAGGTGCTGGCAAGCGGAAACATTCAATCGACCTACAGGGACGCCGAGAACTACGACGTAAGCAACTACACAGTGTACAAAGGCGACCATGGAGTGCTGGCTGTGAACGGCGAGGACCCGAGCCTGTACTACACAACCGCGAGGGGAGCTTCGATGACCGACCCGAGGCTGTTCACATTTGAGCTAAGCATCCCACAGGGCAGCTATACAGGGCTGGGCACAGGCGACGGCGAATTCGACGCATCAAAAATCCGCTGGACGTACGCGGACAGGCCACTGTCCGGCGGGGGGGCAAACGCTTGGAGCCAGATCAGCAGCGTCGGAAGCCCGGCAGCTGTCATATCCGGAGGCAACATAGTCGTGACCCAGGGCGTTCAGTTCAACGCATTTGTCAACGCAAGCAATTCTTCGGCTGACAACGTGCCGTACACGCCGTACTATCCGATGTCGAGCCCCGGCGCCGATAATTTGGCGCTCATGGGCGATTGGGAGTTCAAAGCGCATTACGGCGACGGCGCAGAAGCTGTCGGTTTAAAAATGATCAGGCTTTCCATGAACGACGCTTTTTACAAATACGAGGAAATAAACGATTTCGCTAGGCAGTTCATAGCGGTGAACCCGGAGGGCGGAACATACGGTTCGAAGGGCAGGTACCTGAAATTCGAATCCTCAGGCACCACTACTGAAAACCGCGAGATATGGACGGCGGTGATTTCGGATTCCAAGGCGTCCGTTGACGAATACCTCAACGTGACGAAGCCAAAGATGAACAGCGACCCGTCAGAGCTGAAAGAGGCGCTGGCACCCGGCAGCCAAAAAGCCGTGCTGTTCTTCAGCGCGATACACGGCGGCGAAGTCGTAGGCCCACCGCTTTGCCTGACCCTATTCGACCGCCTTTTGAACAACGACACCGTCAGGTTCACAAGAAGGACTGAAGCCGACACGGAAAGGCTGTACCCCACGTCGGTGTCCGATTCGAGCAACGGCAGCAGGAGGTCCCTGGGCGGAACGCCGGAAGACCTTGAGTTCAAAGTTTCGGATTTTCTTGACAAGTACATTGTTGTGCTGACTTTCCACGGCAACCCCGACGGATTTTCCAGAGCCGCCAGGGTGAGCGCCTACGGTTACGACATGAACCGCGACGCGTCATATTTCTCACAGCCGGAAACCAGGGCGGCGGCCAGGGCTTTCAACAAGTGGGACCCGATATACATGGTGGAATTCCACGGCTACTACACAAACTACATTATTGACGGTACGACGCCGCCTTACGAGCCGAATTTCGAGGTCGACTTGATTGAAGACTACTTAGTGAGGCTTTGCGATTCTATCGGGATGTCGGTAATAGGCAAATCGCCACACAAGCGATACGTGCTTCCGACGAGGGACGTGGTCTCAGGATGGGACAACGGCTCGACTATATACACGCCGCCTATGTCGATGCTCTTCGGGTCGATAGGGTCGACTATCGAGTTCCCGAACGCAACACAGGACTCGGTCGACGCAGGCGTACAGGGCATAATGGGGCTGTTCAATTTCTGCATAGGCGAATGGGAAGGCCTCGTGGGCAACAAACTGGAGTTCAAGAGGCGCGCAATAGAAAACGAAGACCGGAAAGACTTGGTCGACCCGCTCCTGGTCAACGTCCACCCGTTAATCGAAGAGGTTAGGGGCATCCTGTCGCAGCGTTTCACGGTTCCTGAAAACATGAACGTGGGCCGCCCGAGAAAGGTTGACGCTGACGGCAATGAGTTGAGCTTCTTCCCTGAGTATTTCGTGATTCCAGTTGATCCTGAACACCAGAGGAGTTCAGGGGCGGCATTTGAAGCACTGGACATCCTCAGCAGCTGCGGGGGCGTCAAGCTGGAAATTACAACTGAACCAGTTTTGTACAACGGGGTGGCGTACCCGGAAGGGACGTATGTGATCAACATGCACCAAGGCGCCAGGACTTTTGCAAACACGATGCTGTACGAGGGCTATGACGCATCGATTTACCCAAGTTTGTACGACAGCATTGTGATAAGCTATCCCGAACTCAGGGGCTTTGACCGCGCCACCGTCTATGAAGAAGATTTGTTCAAAGGGAAAACCAACGACGTGCCGTCGCTTTCGCTGCCGGCTGCCGGTTTCCCGGGAGACGGCGACTATGTTGTTGTAAAGAACAATAGCGCCGATGCCATCAGGCTGGTAAACAGATTGCTGGCAGACGGCAAAGACGTATATTTGACAAATGGATACGTGCCAGGGGCGTCCCTCGGCGATTTCGTCGCAAAGAGGGTTGACGCTATTGACAAAACAGCGGCACAGCACAATAAAATATTCGGAATGATGCCGCTTTACGTGGAAGGGTTTGGTTACGGAGACGCGCCTCCCGCCAATTCTCAAAAAATAGTCAAACCTGTCATCGGCTATGCAGGAGGGACGGCCGCCCAATACTACCTTGACCTGTACGAATTCGACGACATCGGAACTGTCAGCGCAAGCACGGTGAGGAGCGGTGCCAACGTGTACATGCTGAGCAACACAAGCCCGAGCGGTGCGTTGGCAACCGCAATAAGCGGCGGCGTGCCGGTTGTGCTTGTTGGCAGCAGCAATGCGAACGGCATTATCACTGAAACCGCAAATCAGATAACAACAGGGTCGAGGAGCGGAGAGGCGCTGCTTCGCGGCACATATGCCAACTCCAGCTTGATACTGGCCAATATGGAAAAGCAGAACACCATATACACGATGAACGGCAGCAACCGGTACATCAGTTACCTGCCGGGATTTATGAAGCCGCTGGCCGTGGTGGCTACCGGCGATGATTACTTCCAGGCTGGCAGGGTTTACCCCCTCGGTTCTGCGGCAGACTATAAAGGCAAAACCATGATAGCGTCGGGCATTTACACCAAGAATGGCGTAGACATCCCAATGACGACAATAATGAACAACGTCTTCAGCAAAGCTGGAAGCCAGCTGTATTACCGCATAGTAGCAAACGCGATGTTCGCTTATGCGTCGGGCGTCATGGACGTGCCAAGGCCGACGGTGACCTACTCGGCTGAGGCGGCTGGAGGCCTGCTGGAGGTTTCTTTGAACTACTTGGCAGAAGACACGGCAGCGACCACCGAAACGGTTGCGGTCAAGAAATACAAGGTTACGGGGAGCAAGTTCGAGCCTGCCTATGACGGATCTGCAGGCTGGAAAGACTACGCCGGCGCCTTGGAGGCGGCAGCAAACGCCGGATTGCCGAATTACGTGCACTGGTATGTCGAAAACTCAGCCGGCGCAAGCAACCAAGGGTTCTTCACGCTTCCGCAGAATGCAGTCAAGTATGTGGGCGCAAGCCTCAGCGTAGACGCAGAGAGCGACATTGACAAAAATGTCGAGGTTTGCCTAACGCTTCACAAGGCGGAAAACGTGCTGTCGGCTGAGCTGGAATTCGAAGTGGACGGCAACATGCTGTCAGGGGTTGGCATAGAAACCCTTGCAGGGTTCACCGTCATCGACGGCATTATCTGGAGGTATGCGGGCGGCAACACTTGGAAAGGCTCCGTCACCATCGGATACCCGGCGGGAAGCTCGACGGGGCTCACCTCGGCCGAACCTGTGGCTGTGGCGAAATTAATATTCGCTCCCAGGGCAGCAGGCGACACAACCATTAATCTGACGGGCTTCAGAGCTGTTGTGCTTGAAGATGAGCAAACAGCCTTTATCGAGTCAGTTATCATTGCAGGCGAAGCC
>Ga0082212_10001755_pt1 | contig 30402 bp, 25 predicted proteins | sample TergutNt197P3_FD_71548 | JGI IMG/M metagenome (GOLD analysis project Ga0082212, IMG submission 71548) | Neocapritermes taracua P3 segment gut microbial communities from Petit-Saut dam, French Guiana - Nt197 P3 | ecosystem: Host-associated > Arthropoda: Insects > Digestive system > Gut ...
TCGCGACCTGTTAAAACCGCTTGGAGAAATGCGTCGAATATGTATAATGGGATGAGTAACGTTTTGCAATTTCCAATTTATACAGATAAAAACAACAGAATTACAGGAGGATTAGACCCATTTGCCCTTGGCATATCAGTAAAAGGGGCACATAGGGTAAATGATAATATCACTGTCGGCGGCAGCGTCGGCTATGGACTGTATCAAGGCCCGTTCGGCAATTTCGGTGGCGCTTATAATTTTAACGATCATTTATCGGTTGGATTCGGTTTCGGAGGCGGGCAGAACTATTGGGGATGGAACGCAAGCGCAACTTATGACGGTATCGGGGCAGGTTATGGACAAACTCATTACGGAGGGGAACATGCACAAACGACAGGGACTGCTACTTTATATTTTCCAAATGGCTCTTTTCGTTTAGAAAATGATTTTTTGAGATTTAATGGGCAAGATCGCTGGCGAACAAATGCTTGGGAATTAACTGTTGGAGATTGGAGTATAGGATCATATGTTTATACTAATGATCCTTTAGGTGAAGGAAGTGGGGTTAATATGGAAGGAACTAATTTATTAGGACAAAAGAATAAACATGGGAACGGAGTATGGGAAAAAGGACAAGTTTTTTCTTCACCACTTTGGATAAGTTTAAGGACTGGTAATACAATGTCACGATTTGGATATAGTCATCCTATGGTGCAAGACAGATCACAAAATTGGGTACATAGAAATGGATTCTTTTATTTACCTTTCGGTTATCAGAATTTTTATAATCAATACAATAATTTTCAACGCGGATATTATCGCTATTCTGGTTATTTTAATCCATTTTCATTGTATTAATTGATGAATAAAATGAAGAAAAAGACTTTGGTTATTACTATTGCTTATGTGTTTTTTTATGGTTTTACATATTCTCAATCAATAAATAAGAAATATAAATTTCCAAATACTGCCATAGGTAAAGAAGCCCTCAATGTATATGCAGGATTAGGCTATATGCCCAATTCGGGAAATTTATCAAAATATTTCAAACCGTCTTATGGAGGCACAATGTCATTAAGTTATTTTTCTTCAAGCAGTATGGCATATTTTTTATCATTAAATGGAATAAATACCAATCTAAAACAAAAAGTATCAGATATTTGGCAATCAGGCGACAGCGTGACGTTTTATTCTTTTGGACTTTCTGTGGGCTATTCAATCATAAATCATGTGCATTGGCGAATAACTCCTTTTTTCGGTCTTCCTTTTTCAGAATCAAAACCAAGAAAACCGACCGTAAAAGAATATCCTGAATTAAAACAATATAAAACAGGGCTAAAATTGTCACCTGAAATAGGAATGAACATAACATATAAAATCATTAAACCTCTATCTTATAATAATTTCAGTGGAAGTTCAGGTTGTTTTGCTCTCAATATGCGAATTAATTATTTGCCATTTGCAGTGAATCAAAAAAATCTTCCCTATCATGGTGGTAATTGGTGTTTGACCATAGGAGTTTGTATGGAAATTTTCAATGCTTATTCCAATCGGTGATCGGCAAATTTATACTTATGCAAAAAAGAAACAAACCCGAAAAATCATTGGACTTGTTTCTTTCTTTTCATCTGCGGTAAAGAAATTTTTTATATCTCATTTTCTTATTTCCAGGAAATTGCTTTACTTTGCGGTAAAATAACGATGTATGCTTGAGATTGAAAGTAAAATAAAACAACTCCGCAAGGAACTCGAACAGCATAATTACAGGTATTATGTTTTGTCGGCGCCCACGATTTCCGACAGGGCTTTCGATGAGATGATGCACCTGCTGCAGTTGCTCGAAACGCAATATCCTGAATATTTCGATCCGTTCTCCCCTACGCAACGGGTAGGCAGCGACCTGTCAAAAGAATTTGAACAGATTGAACATCAATACCCTATGTTGTCGCTTGGCAATACTTATTCAGAGAGTGAAATACGTGATTTTTACGAACGGACAGCCCGGAATTTATTGGAACCGTTTGAGATTGTCGCCGAACTGAAATTCGATGGGTCGTCCATCTCACTCATCTACGAACAGGGAATGCTTCATCGTGCGATCACGCGCGGAGACGGCGTTCGTGGCGACGATGTGACGGCCAATGTGAAAACGATTCGCTCCATACCACTGAAACTACTCGGTAACGACTATCCCGACAAATTCGAGATTCGCGGCGAAATCCTTTTACCGTGGCAGGAATTTGAACGCCTTAACAAAAAACGGCAACAACAGGATGAACCCCTGTTTGCCAATCCGCGCAATGCGGCTTCGGGCACGCTCAAACAACAAAATCCGGCCATTGTAGCCGAACGGCGCCTGGATGCGTATTTCTACTACCTGTTGGGCAAGTCGCTACCTGATGATACCCATTTTGGAAATCTTGAAGCTGCGCGAGCATACGGCTTTAAAGTAACAAATGCAGTGCAAGTTTGTTCCAACCTGCAGGAAATTTACGATTTTATCAAATATTGGAATACTGAACGCAAAAATCTGCCTGTTGCGACCGATGGTATCGTGCTGAAAGTAAACTCTTTACGACAACAACGTTTCCTTGGTTTTACGGCTAAAAGTCCCAGATGGGCGATTTCATATAAATTTCAGGCCGAACAGGCGGAGACGCGCCTCAGTTCTGTTTCATATCAGGTAGGGCGAACAGGCGTCGTTACACCGGTAGCCAACCTCGATCCTGTCCTGCTGGCGGGCACGGTCGTCAAGCGCGCATCGCTGCATAATGCGGATATCATTGCCGAACTGGACCTGTACGTGTATGATAATGTCTACATTGAAAAAGGTGGCGAGATTATACCCAAGATCGTCGGGGTTAACAAAGATGTCCGTACAATGTTCATTGGCGAAAAAGTAAGGTTTATCACCCATTGCCCCGAATGTAGCACACCGCTCGTAAGAGAAGCAGGCGAAGCCGCCCATTACTGTCCCAACGAATGGTCGTGCGCGCCACAGATAAAAGGTAGAATTGAACATTTTGTTACACGGCGCGCGATGAACATCAATATCGGCCCGGAAACGGTCGAAGACCTTTATAATGCTGGCTTTGTTCGTAATGTAGCCGACTTGTATACAGTCAGGTTTGCCGACCTGATGAGGCTTGAGAGATGGGCAGAAAAGAGTGCGCGCAACTTCCTTGAAAGCCTTGAAGCATCCAAAAAGACACCGTTTGAACGGGTTCTTTTTGCTTTGGGAATACGTTTTGTTGGAGAAACTGTTGCCAAGCGTTTGGCAAACGCATTTATTTCCTATAGCAACCTTGCGATTGCGTCTTTCGATGAATTGACCGCAGTCGAAGAGGTTGGCGAAAGGATCGCGCAAAGCGTGGTCAACTATTTTTCGGATGATCGCAATACGAAACTGGGAAGCCGTCTGACTGCATACGGTCTGCAAATGCAACTCAGTGACGAACGCCAAACAGTTCGCACCGACAGACTGAAAGGACAAACAGTTGTCATCAGTGGTACATTCACCCGCCATTCGCGTGATGAATACAAAGCGATGATCGAACAGCACGGCGGTAAAAATAGCGGTTCGGTATCCGGTAAAACTGATTTTCTGCTTGCAGGCGATAATATGGGACCGTCAAAATTAGAAAAAGCGATTAAAATTGGCGTCAAAATAATGAATGAAACAGACTTTTTAAAATTACTCATCGATCATGGTACTGACTAATTATTTTCTTAAAAAAGAAATCCGAAAACTGATAGGCAAAGCATCGGAAAGACCACATCAATATCGTTCCCTAAACGACATCAAACATATTTTATTTGTTTGTGATTCAAAAGACTGGGATGTCATTCGACATTGTATCGAAAAACTGAAAACAATGAACAAAACAGTTCATACGGCTATTTTCGCCATTTCAAAAAAAGATTTGCCAACCTGGTATTCCAATTACCTGCTACTGCGCGCCGATCAAGACGTGGACTTCTTTGGATTCCCCGACCACGGCCTTCAGAAACAGTTTTATAATCTGCCGGCTGACTTGCTCATTGACTTCACAAGTTCGCAATCGTCGCCTTTGTATTATATGCTTTTGAAACATCCCTCAACGTTTAAGGCAGGTATTAAATATTCAGACGATTCAGCCTATGATTTTTCAATCATTCCTCCGAAAGAAGAGCATCCTTTACCGTATTTTTTCGATCAACTGATAAATTACTTAATGACAATCCATTCGAAAACTGAGGCGACGGCAGTGGACGCGGATTTAATTTTCTCAAATACATAAACAAATGAAAGTATTGAAATTTGGCGGAACATCCGTAGGCTCTGTGGAAAGTATCCGGCGTGTTAAAAAAATTGTTGAAGCTGTTGATGAGCCTGTAATCGTTGTTATTTCAGCGTTCGGAGGGATCACTGACAAACTGATTCATACGTCAATAATGGCATCACAGGGAGATAAATCATATAAAAAAGCTTTTTTCGAAATGGTAGATCGTCATCAATCGACGATAAAAAGTGCAGTTCCCAAATCCAGGCAAACAGCGGTCATAAAACAAATAATGGAAACGTTCGATGAACTGGAAAATATTTATAGGGGCTTGTTCCTGATTAAGGATTTATCGACTAAAACATCCGATACAATCGTCAGTTATGGGGAGCGTATTTCTTCGTTTATCCTGTCGAACGTAATTATGAATGTAACCTTGTACGATTCGCGTCAGTTTATCAAAACGCACAAACAATTCAACAAGCATGTGGTTGACTTTGAAAAAACAAATCAACTGATTCAAAAAACATTCGATACGGTAACCGGTGTGGCGTTAGTGCCCGGTTTTATATCGTCAAGTAGGGATGACGACGAAGTGACGAACTTGGGACGCGGCGGTTCGGATTATACGGCCTCCATTATTGCGGCGGCGCTCAATGCTTCGATGCTTGAAATATGGACGGACGTGGACGGTTTCATGACAGCCGACCCACGGGTTATCAATTCGGCTTATGTCATAAATAACCTGTCGTTTACCGAGGCGATGGAGTTATGCAACTTCGGAGCAAAAGTGATATATCCTCCAACCATATACCCAGCCTATCACAAAAATATTCCGATCCGGGTTTGTAATACCTTCAACCCCAAAGCGCAGGGAACGCTTATTTCAAATGACAACGGTAAAAAGGAGAATAATAACGAAAATAGGGCAATCATTAAAGGTATTTCATCGATCAATGATACAAGCCTAATTACTGTACAGGGTTTGGGTATGGTAGGCGTGATTGGCGTTAATTACAGGATATTCCGTACTTTGGCTAAAAACGGGATCAGCGTATTTATGGTATCGCAGGCAAGCTCGGAAAATAATACGACGTTTGCTGTAAAGAATGAAGATGCTGCTTTGTCGGTCGAAGTTCTTAACGAGGAATTTGCGCCGGAAAGGTCACGCGGCGAAATCGACGAAATTTTTGCTGAAAAAGAACTGGCTACCGTTGCTATCGTCGGTGAAAACATGAAACATACCCCCGGTATAGCCGGTAAATTGTTCGGCACGCTGGGTCGCGCCGGCATCAGTGTAATTGCCTGCGCGCAGGGAGCTTCGGAGACCAATATTTCGTTTGTCATCAAGCTCGAATATTTGCGGAAAGCGCTGAACTCCATCCACGATTCCTTCTTTCTTTCGGAGTATAAAATGCTAAATCTTTTTCTTGTCGGAGTCGGAACTGTTGGCGGACATCTGATAGAACAAATCAAAAGTCAACAAGAAAAACTGATGAAGCAGAATGGCGTAAAACTGAATGTGGTAGGCATAGCAGATATCAATAAAATGTTGTTGCGCCGCGAAGGGCTTGATTTGACAACCTGTATGAATGACCTCCAAATACATGGCGTGGATTCGTCAGTCGCTCTGATTAAGGATGAAATAGTTAAAATGAATATCTTCAATTCCGTTTTCATTGATTGCACTGCGAGCGACGAGATAGCCGGACTATACGAGACATTGCTCAACAAAAATATTTCAATCGTAGCAGCTAATAAAGTTGCGCCTTCATCGTCCTACAAAAATTATTCCTCACTAAAAGAAACAGCGCGAAAACGTGGTATAAAGTTCCTGTTCGAAACCAATGTAGGAGCCGGGCTGCCCATCATCAACACAATGAATAACCTTATCAACAGTGGCGATCATATTCTGAAACTGGAAGCCGTCCTTTCGGGAACTGTGAATTATATCTTCAATACGATTAGTGAAGAAATACCGTTAAGCAAAGCCATTCAAATGGCAGTAGAAGCAAAATACGCCGAACCTGACCCGCGTATAGACCTGAGTGGCAAGGATGTGATTCGTAAATTAGTCATTCTTGCACGCGAAGCCGGCTATCAGGTGGAAGAACGCGATGTTATCACAAACCTGTTTATACCCTCGAAATATTTTGACGGTTCCATCGACGATTTCTGGCAACATATCCCCGAATTAGACGCCGAATTTGAAGAAAAACGTAAAAATCTGGCAGCCAAAGGTAAGCGCCTACGTTTCGTGGCAAGTATGGATTACGGCGACTGTCTGATCGGACTGATGGAGATCGACAGTCAGCATCCTTTCTACGAACTGGAAGGAAGCAACAATATTATCATGATCTCGACAGAACGTTATCTCGATTACCCTATGATTATCAAAGGATACGGGGCAGGCGCAGCAGTGACCGCAGCAGGCGTCTTTGCCGATATAATTTCAATTGCCAACATAAGATAATAAAGATTCATTTATCAATTAACCCTGGATTATAATCTTTCTTAATGCCCTAAAAGTGCTACGCCTCAAAATTATTGCAATCTGATGGAAACAGCATTTTTATGGGCTTCGAGTAGTTCAGCTTCTGCCATAATTTCAATGCTTGGCCCTAATAGTTGTAATCCTTCCCGTGTTATTTCCTGAAATGTGATTTTCTTGACGAAGCTATCCACATTCACTCCGCTATACATTTTTGCATACCCTTTCGTAGGTAATGTATGATTTGTCCCGGATGCATAGTCGCCTGCGCTTTCCGGCGTATAGGAGCCTAAAAAGACACTTCCGGCATTCACGATTCTTTCGCCAATTTCCGCATAATGAACAGTCTGAATAATCAGGTGTTCAGGTGCATATTGATTCGTGAAATCTACAATATCATCATCATTTTTAAGAATTACCATGCAGCTATGTGACAATGATTTTTCAGCTAAATCACGGCGTGGCAGTTTGGCTAATTGTTTGGTGATTTCCACTTGAACCGCTTCGGTTACCTTTTCAGAAGCGGTAACCAAAACAGACTGACTGTCAGCCCCATGTTCTGCCTGCGAAAGAAAATCGGCAGCAATAAAAGCCGGATTTGCCGCATCATCGGCAATAATTTCTACTTCTGAAGGGCCTGCCGGCATGTCGATGGCCGCATCTTGCAGACTAACAAGTTGTTTGGCTGCTACTACATATTGATTGCCCGGCCCAAATATCTTGTATACTTTCGGGACAGTCTCCGTTCCGTAAGTCATGGCTGCAATTGCCTGAATACCACCAATTTTGAATATTTTACTGACGCCGGATATTTTGGCGGCATATAAGATCGCCGGATGCACTTTACCTGCCCTGTTTGGAGGCGTACACAGTACAATTTCTTTACATCCCGCAATGGAAGCCGGAACGGCCAGCATTAACACGGTAGAAAACAAAGGCGCAGTGCCTCCGGGAATATACAAACCTACCTTTTCAATAGGAACAGCCTTTTGACGGCATATTATACCGCGCATTGTTTCAACTGTAAGTTCCTTAAAATGTTGAGCAGCATGAAATTGCTTAATATTTTGACTGGCAATACGGATCGCCTGCTTCAATTCATTCGCAAGTGCCGATTCGGCTTCGCTGATTTCGTTTTCAGGTACTTGCAAACCGGCAATACGTACCTTGTCAAATCGCTCTCCATAGCGACGAACGGCCGCATCGCCTTCAGTTCGTATATCATTCAAAACAGTTCGAACTGTATCAAAGAGCGACGATACATCCAACTCCGGCCTTTGCTGAATAGCTTCCCAAGCGGCTCTGTCGGGATATTTATACTTTTTTATTTCCATAGAACTAAAATAATCTTGATCTCAATTTCAGTTCGCAAAAGTAGTTAAAAAAAAACAATTCCGCCATGCTGGGTAGAAATCTCTACGGTTGCCGGAGGGTCGGCGATATTGCCGGCAGTTCCTGCAACAACCGTTTTTTTCTGCATACTAAAATCATGAAAAACCACATTTCCGGTGTTGATGTTCCCAAATTCGGCGTATAACATGGCTTTAAAATTATGATTTTTGTTAAGCGCAACTTTTACCGTTGTAAACTTTGCGTCTATCCTGATTTTTGAAAAATTTTCATCCACTTTTTCAATCTTCAAGGAACCGTGCGCAATATTATTCGTGATAAATGATTGTTTCAGTCTACTAATTTCCAGGTTTGAAAATTCCGATTTTTTCAAGTCAGCGCTGCCAAGTTCATCAACTTTCAATCCGCTATGTGCAAAACTACCGGATATAACGCCTATTTCGCCCAATTTATACTGCGAAAAACCTGTCTCTATCTGCATCTTTTCGCATTTGTTGATTGTTGCCCCGCCATGCTGAATCTTAAGATTTGCATCCGACAACTCACTGGCGTAAAGTTTACCGAATGAAAGGTTGATTTCCAAAGGCTCCGCGACGTTATGAAGTTCAATATCGCCGTGCTGGTTTTTCAATACCTGTTTCGTATTTTTCGGCACGGTTACTTCATAGTCGACGCTTCGTCCGCAATTATTACACTGTACTCGCCCGTGCTTCGTTTCGGCAGCTATTCTATTGCCGCTGTGGTTGAAACTGACGTCAATCGATTCGGCGATCAATTTAGCCTCGCTTTCATTTTTTCCTTTTCCGGTGATATTAACCTTGAAAACAATCTGATCATTCGCGCCTTCAATAATCCGGATGCGTCCAAACTGATTACTGATTGAAAGCGTAGGCGAAGAACTAACCGAAAATTCTTTTTTCATCTCAATTTTAAATTCGGATAAGGCTGTTTGTCGTCCTATCCATTCGCTTAACTGCTCTGTTCGCAAATTATCTCGCGCCGCCAGCAATATTTCACGTTGCCTTTGCTGTTCGTCTCGCGCTTTTTGACGCTCTTCCTGCATTTTTCCCCGTTCTTTTTGCTGCTCAGCTCTTAATCGGTCTCGCTCTTCCTGCATTTTTTCCCGATTTCTTTGCTGTTCGATTCGTAGTTTTTCACGCTCCGCTTGCATCGTATTCTGCGCTGTTTGTGCATTGGCGCCCCCTGAAATAATCATCGTCAGTATGATAACCATACTCAACTTTGAAAACATTTGTATTATCCAAAAATTTTCCACTTTCTTCTGATTATTCGGATTCGCCTCGTTTTCAAAATGTTTTCTTCTTTCCGTTTCGCTGTCAAAATTCCTGTACTGTACCATAAAATTAGTTTTTTAGTAAATAAATGATTCTGTTTCATTAATTAAATCCTGTATATTTTGCAGAATTTCAATTTTATAAGAGTAAAACCCTGCAATCAGTACGATATATTCATCATCAGGCATCTGCACATCCGGTAGAGAATCATTTTCAATTAAATCTACATTAACAAGCAGTATTTCCCGATTTATTTCATCGACTTGTTGAATCAGTTGCCGTGTGGCTTCTGCCTTTTCCTCCAATTGTATGCTGTAAAAACTGCGTACCTCTGCAAGTGTCGGGTTTTGTTGTTCAAAGGCAAACGGGTTTAATAGAAAAACAAACCCGACAAGAACTGCAGCGGCAGCAATGGTCGTGATTATCCATATTTTCCGGTTTCTCGTCGTAATAATGGACTGCTTAGCCGTTACACTCCCCGCAATGTCGTACTTGCTGTTATTACCGTCTGTTTGTGATTGATCGTCAGCCACTCGCAACGAAAAATCTTTCAGCCGTTGTTCAAACCGTTCACGATGTCCGGCAGGCGGTTCTTTCTCCTGCCCAAATAATTCTTTGGCATGTTGTTTAAGCCTGTCTTCAAGTTGATAACTACTCATGACTTCTCCTTTTAATCAAATAATTCTTCAATTTTGCTATTCCCCGCGTATATTGCACACGTACAGTAGAATAATTCACTTCTAAGAGTTCCGCCACTTCAGCAAAACTCATCTCTTCAAACAAACGAAGCGCAAGCACGTTCCGTAGACAATCGGAAAGTGTCGCTATCGCTTCACTTATTTCCTCTATGCTGAAATGAAATCCGTCGTCTTCGATTGCCGTATCCTCACAATCCGGTATATCTTCGCATGAAAAAATAAAATCTTTTCGCCGTCGCATCACGTCAATCGCCGCATTCGATGCGATACGCCGCAAAATCCGTTCCATATCACCGACTTCATCATGTAATAATTCTATCCGGTCGAACACCTTCAACATCGTATCCTGTGCAATTTCTTCCGCTTCGTTTTCATTGCCCACAATTGCATAGGCTGTCCTGAAAACCGAACGGATAAACAAGTCATAAAACATCAGTTGCGAGTGCGCATGGCGTTCGCGAACTCCTTTTACTATATGTAGATAATTGCTCATTCTAACTGTATAACGCAGCAACTCCGAATTTGCTACATTCGATAGAATTTTTTGAAAAAAAAAGAAAGATTTTGAAAGAAAATACAAGGTTTTTTAAATGTCAGTATGCCCGAGCAAAAATTACGCGCCGGGCTGATGGATTGCCTGTTACCATACATTTTCCGGACGTTTTATCGCCTTCAAATGGAATACAGCGAATTGTAGCTTTTGTTTCATTTTTTATCTTTTCTTCTGTTTCTGCTGTTCCATCCCAGTGTGCCAGCAGGAAGCCGCCTTTTTCGATTTCGACCTTAAATTGTTCGTAGGAATCAACCGGACGTGTTACGGATGTGCGGTAATCGTATGCCTTTTTAAATATATTTTGCTGGATGGCCGTCAATAATTCTTTTACATACATTTCTATATTATCAGTCGAAACGGTTTCTTTTGTCAATGTATCGCGGCGTGCGACTTCAACCGTGCCGTTTTCGAGGTCGCGGGCGCCCATGGCCAAACGTACCGGAACGCCTTTCAGTTCGTATTCCGCAAATTTCCAGCCCGGTTTTTTATTGTCTGCATTATCATATTTAACGCTGATACCCAATGCTTTCAGTTTTGCAATGATTTCAGACGCCTTTTCATTGATCTGTGCGAGTTGTCCGTCATTCTTGTAAATCGGGACAATAACCACCTGATAAGGTGCGAGATTCGGCGGGAGTACCAAACCGTTATCATCCGAATGGGTCATGATCAGTGCGCCAATCAGGCGCGTGGAAACGCCCCATGAGGTAGCCCAGACATATTCTTCACGGTTTTCATTGTTGATAAACTTCACATCAAAGGCCTTGGCGAAATTCTGTCCGAGAAAATGCGATGTACCTGACTGCAAAGCCTTTCCGTCCTGCATCAAAGCTTCAATACAATAGGTTTCCAAAGCGCCGGCAAAACGTTCACTTGCAGTTTTGATCCCTTTTATAACCGGAATTGCCATGAATTTTTCTGCAAAAGTGGCGTATATATCTAATATTTTGAGCGTTTCCTCCTCTGCTTCCTGCCGCGTGGCATGGGCGGTATGACCTTCCTGCCACAGAAATTCGGCTGTCCTTAGAAACAAACGCGTGCGCATCTCCCAGCGCATCACATTGGCCCACTGGTTGATCAGAATAGGCAAATCGCGATACGACTGAATCCAGTTTTTATAGGTGTTCCAGATAATCGTTTCTGATGTAGGGCGGATGATAAGTTCCTCTTCCAGTTTGGCCGCCGGGTCGACGATGATGCCGCTTCCGTCGGCGGCATTTTTCAGCCGGTAATGCGTTACGACGGCACATTCCTTGGCAAAACCCTCCACATGGTCGGCCTCGCGGCTCATAAACGACTTGGGTATAAGCAAAGGAAAATAAGCGTTCTGATGACCTGATTCCTTGAACATATCATCCAGCGCACGCTGCATTTTTTCCCAGATTGCATAACCGTAAGGCTTAATAACCATACAACCCCGAACAGCGGAATTTTCCGCCATATCCGCCTTTATCACCAAATCCTGATACCACTGTGCATAGTTCTCACTTCTGGATGTCAACTCTTTTATTTCTTTTGCCATGTTTAATTAATCTCTAATCTCTAAACTCTAATCTCTAATTAATACTGTTCCTTTTCATTCGGAAAATCGCCTTTTTTCACGTCATTAATATAGGCATGTACGGAATCGGTAATGACTTCATACAGATTCGCATAGCGACGCAAAAAGCGTGGTGAAAAGTCCTGATTGATGCCCAGCATATCGTGCATAACGAGTACTTGTCCGTCGACGCCGCCACCGGCGCCAATGCCGATAAGCGGTATTTTCAGCTCTTTGGCAATCTTTGCTGCAAGCTGAGCCGGAATCTTTTCCAGTACAATAGCAAAGCAGCCCAGTTCTTCTAACAGATGCGCATCATCGACTAACTTCTGCGCTTCCGCTTCATCGCGCGCACGCACAGCATAGGTACCGAACTTATTGATAGACTGCGGCGTCAGACCCAGATGCCCCATGACTGGAATACCTGCGCTCAAAATGCGTGCGACCGATTCCCTGATTTCAGCCCCTCCCTCAATCTTAATACAATCGGCGTGTGTTTCTTTCATCACGCGAATGGCCGATGCGAGCGCCTCTTTCGAATTGCCCTGATACGTGCCGAACGGGAGGTCTACCACCACCAGCGCCCGTTTGATGGCTTTCATCACCGACTTGCCATGGTAAATCATCTGGTCAAGCGTAATAGGCAGGGTAGTCAGATTCCCTGCCATCACATTGGAAGCGGAATCGCCTACTAATATCACATCCATTCCTGCATTATCAATGATCTTTGCCATCGAATATTCGTATGCAGTCAGCATGGAAATCTTCTCTCCGCGCTGTTTCATCTCAATAAGACGGTGAGTAGTAACCTTCCGGTTGTCATCTTTTATTACTGCCGACATAATTTTTCACTTTTTTCGGGTGCAAAGATAACAAATTAATGTGAATTGGTGAATTATCATTCAACGGGTGCATCTCAACCCTCTGCCCAAAGCAGTATCTTGGCTTAACATTTATTTATTTGACTTTTACGCCTGTTTGATTGCAATTCATACTCCATTACCATTGACGCAACAGATTGAAAAAACCTTTTTTTCGCTCGGAATTGATTCCCCAGTCGGCAGGTATACTCTGATAACCCTCTATAAATGATTCGTCTTTCATGCGATAGTCAAAATATCCCCACGATGCACCGGCGCCCGTTGCGGCAACAAAGTTATTCATTGGCTTGTCGAAATCGAAATGATCGTCTTCGTTAAACAGTATCGGCTTGGGCGTATATCCTTCGATTTGCTTCGTTTTTTTGACCATTTCGACGATTTTTTCCGGATTGCCAACCCCATTTCCGTGTATCAGAATGAAATCGGATACTTTTACTACCTCTGCTCCGGGGATGACGCCACCGGCATAGCTGGTACCAACCAGCAGCCTCCGACCCTCAATTTCAATACCTTTCGCATAACTGATGGCTTCGTGAACCCTGTCGGCATGTAGAATCGGATGTACTTTATACAGGTCACACTCATTGTTGATCTCAATGAGTACATGGGTATAGCCGTTGCGGATGACCCATTCAACCGTATTCCGTATGCCGTTCAATACAGCCGTTTCGTCTGCTATGCTTTTCTCCTGTCCGAAATAATAGATACCGAGAATAACGGCCATGCCCAATTCGTCGGCTTTATCAAGAATTTTGGCAAGACGGTTCATGTATGCCGGCTTCAGATTTCCCTTTTCATCAAGCGCGCTGTTTGTCCATGGCTGAGCGCTTGAGTATCCCTGCGGGCTTCCTCCCTGCAGGTTAATGGTGAAAGCCAGTAATCCGTTTTGACGCCAGAGCGGCATATTTTCAGTAAACTCGCGCGTATTTCTTTCTGCATCCCACGTTTTTGTGTCGGGATAGTTCCATTTGTACCGGGTACTGTCGGTTTCGTCGTCAAAAATACCGTTCACCATACGGCTGTTGGGAAGAAGTCCCTCAATTGAATAGCCGCGCCATGTTTTTCCTTTGAACGTGATGACCCCATTGATAAGGAAAGACTCGCCGTCAATGGTCACTGTGGTATTACGTTTGGGCGGCGAGGCAAATCCGTTAACAGATGAAACAGACAGTACGAAAAATATCAGGGCGGTCACCAATGCGCCATCCCGGATGATATTTACAATTAAATCCCTATGTTTCATTGAACACAAATGTTAATCAAGTTCGAGCATGACTACCGATTTCGAAGGCAACTGTATGGATAATGTACCCCTGTCGATTTTTGCGCCTTTGAAATCCTTTACTGTTACGTTGTCCGGGTTTTCAAAAGTATTGTGGTCGTTGATTCTGGCAGATGTCAGTACTTTTCCGGAAATGTTCTTCACCGTTACTTTTCCCAGATCGCACTCCACGCTTTGTTCCCTGTTGGGATCGGCATTGACTATCGTGATGTGGATCCTGCCCGAGGCGTCGCGTGACGCCGAAACGCTGACTGCATCAACAGACCTTCTGCCGGCCATACCGCCCTGGGGAGCGCGGGGCGACCCATCACTGCCGGGCATTTCATATCGGTTACCTGTAAAATGAACGGGCAGCATGGTTGCTTCCTGATGAACCTGATACATGTGGAAAACCCAGTAGGTGGGCGTAAGTACCATCTTTTCGTCCTGTGTGAGGATAACAGCCTGCAACACATTAACAGTCTGCGCGATTTGTGCCATTTTGACGCGATCGCAATGATTGTTGAATATATTCAGGTTGATACCTGCCACAATCGCATCGCGCATTGTATTTTGCTGGAAAAGGAATCCGGGATTGGTGCCGGGTTCAACGTTATACCAGGCGCCCCATTCATCGGGAACGAGCGCGATGCGTTTCGCGGGGTCGTAGCGATCCATAATGGTCGAATGGCGCGAAATAAGTTCTTCCATGCGATAGGTATTGGCAATGGTAGCAAAATATTCGGCCTCGTCGAATTGCGTGGCCGAACCCTTGTCGCTCCATGTCTTGGGTACGGTATAGTAATGAAGCGATAAGCCCTGCATCCGGCCGCCGATACTCTTCATCAGCGTTTCCGTCCAGTGGTAATCGTCGGAATTGGGGCCGCCGGCAACTTTGTACAGGCGGTTATCTCCGTAATTACGGCAATAGGTGGCGTAACGGCGATACTGGTCGGCATAAAATTCGGCAGTCATGTTTCCGCCGCAGCCCCAGTTTTCATTTCCAACGCCCCAGAACCTTACTTTCCATGGCTGTTCGCGCCCGTTCTCCCTACGCAGATTCGCCATCGGGCTTTCACCGTCGAAAGTCATGTATTCCACCCATTTCGACATTTCCTCCACGCTGCCGCTGCCCACGTTTCCGCAGATATACGGTTCGGCTTCAAGCTGTTCGCATAGGTCTAAAAATTCGTGTGTTCCGAAACTGTTATCTTCCACGACGCCCCCCCAATGGGTATTTACCATTTTCGGGCGTTTGTCGCGCGGGCCAATCCCGTCCATCCAGTGGTATTCGTCAGCAAAACATCCGCCCGGCCATCGCAGGTTGGGTATTTTCATATCTTTCAACGCTTTAACCACATCGTTGCGGATGCCCCGCGTATTGGGAACCGGTGAATTTTCGCCTACCCAGAATCCGCCGTAAATGCAGTGCCCCAGGTGTTCGGAAAAGTGTCCGTAAATATGTTTGCTAATCACATGCTCGCCCTGATCGGCGTTCAGGATCAATTTGTTCCGGGCATAGAGACTCACACCCGTACTCAACCCTATTATCGTTAATAAAATTCTGATTTTCATATAGTTAAAGATTGATTACAAATACGTTTCCACGTCATTGCCATAGACAATGACGTGGAAACGATGATTGATGATGAAACGGTTTTTAAATAACAGCTTTAATTCCTTATTTCATCCTTTTTTCAAAAGCAGCCCGCAAGGTAAGGGTAGCGTACCCGAATATAAGGCCTATGATACAAAAAACGATCTCTGTGATAACAGCATTTGTGAATGTAGCGCCCGGAACATAGTTCATAAAAGCAAAATATGCGCCTGCACCAATAAACATGGCAGGAATAAAACTAAACCAGCCTGCTTTTTCGAGGAAAATCAAAGCGCAAGCTACCAAAGAAACGGCCAAAGGAACAGCAAAGAACCCCAAACAACCAAAAACACCGGCCAAATTCATTATCAGAATGGAACCGCCAATACCGATTGAGTAACCAATTATCGATTTAACGCCGCCCTGTACAGTACCGCCTGCCAGGAAATAAACAGCCCAAGACTGAAAAGCAATCCAACCAAAACCTTTTACACAAGGAAATTCAGGGTTTAAATTCAACAGGGAATTCATGAAAGGACTCAACAGTTGATCAATAATTTGAATCAAAAATGCTAAAACAGCAACAATCAACGGAAAAACTACATTTTTTTTAAGTGACATAATAGATAAATTTTAATTATTAATAATGAAATTTTGTGAGCGCAAAAATATAAAATTATTGATGGAAAAACAAAAACATTGTTTGGAAAAGATTATTATTAGATATAATAACGATCTTAACCGTGTTTCATTACCTCATCCACGGCTTCCGATTCGAGATGGTCGCCCACCTTTTTGTCGAAGGTGATTTTGAACGAATACGCAAAGTCGCAGGGTTTCCTACCGGGAAATGACAGTTTCAGTCCTTCGCCGGTTTGTTCCCATGCAATCTTTTCATTCGATCCCAGCAATTGCACATTCAGAATTATTGCGTCGGCAACTGCGTCTCTGTTAAGCGATTTTACTATAACGCCTGCATCATTATCCCAATTCAGTACAATCGCGTAGAAATCGTTACCTTTGGTCGTGAAACGCATGTCGCGCGTGGTATAGGCAGTAGCTGTATTATCAGTGAAAGAACCTTTTGTGGGTTCAGCATCGCCTTCGCCAAATTTTTTCCAGCAGCGGGTTCCGTAAATAGCATCGCCGTTTATTTTCAGCCATTTTCCAATGTCAAGCAGTACGGCCTGCTGTTCGCTGGTGATGGCGCCGTCGGCTCTCGGACCGATGTTCAGTAACAGATTGCCATTCTTGCTTACAATATCAATCAGATCATGTACGATCTGTTCGGCTGTCTTATTTTCTTCGCCGTCGATGTAGCACCATGACTTTTTACCGATGGAAGTGTCGGTCTGCCACGGAAACTTCATCATCTTGCCGGATTTGCCGCGTTCCACATCCCATACCTGAATATTCGTGGGATAACCCTGCTTGGTGTTCACAGCCACCTGCTTACCCCAATCCAGCGCATTATTATAATAGTAGGCCAGGAATTTGTTAAAATAGGGCATCAACACGGGATTGTTCACCGTCCAGTCGAACCAGATCAGTTCCGGCTGATATTTATTAACCAGTTCGTATGTGCGTGTCAGCCATTCGCGAGCGACACTTTCGTTGTAGGTTTGATCGGATGCCCTTCGCCCGTAAAGGGTAATGGTTGTATCCTGCACATCCGACGGAAACGCCATACCGCCATTGTAAAACCACGCATTTTCGGCGCGGTGCGTCGACAGACCGAAAACCATTCCTTCGCTTTCGACCGCCTTTTTCAGCAAACCTACAATGTCTTTCCCAGGACCCATCCTTACGCTATTCCAATCGTTCAGATCGCTGTCGTACATCGAAAAGCCGTCGTGATGCTCCGCCACAGGTACCACATATTTAGCGCCGGCATCCTTGAAAAGTTTGGCCCATTCTCCGGCATCAAATTTCTCGGCCTTAAACATGGGGATAAAATCCTTATATCCAAATTTGGTATGCTCCCCAAATGTTTCAACATGATGTTTGAATTCTTTTGAATCCGCCCGGTACATGTTGCGGGGATACCACTCATTGCCAAAAGCGGGTACGGCATATACACCCCAGTGAATAAAAATGCCGAACTTGGCGTCGCAGAACCATTCGGGGAACAGGTAATGATGCGCAAGGTTTTCCCAGTCGGGCTGGAACACCTCTGTGCCTTTTAGCGAAGCAACCGAATCAATGTCAATACTTTGTTTCGGATTGCTTTGACAGGATGCGAACATCCACATTACTAACAAAAAAACGGTAAAATTCTTCATATTATTAAATTTAAGCGCTTCAAAATTACACGCAATAATTGACTTTTACAAATACTTTTACGTTTTTTTTGCTTTGGTCGCAACTTGCACTATCTTTGCACCACCATTCACATTTCTCGACGCGCACGCTTTTGTATTGCACGATAATAATGGAGTAAAGCAAATTTTTAAAAATGTCAATAACAGGTAAAGAAAGGGAACGGGGTATTTATAAGGTTACCATCATCGGAAGTTTTACAAACTTCCTGCTGATACTGCTCAAATTTATTGCCGGATTCTTAGGCAACAGTTCTGCCATGATTGCAGATGCCGTCCATTCGTTTTCCGATTTTATAACGGACATGATTGTCATTGTTTTAGTGCGTATATCGAACAAACCCAAGGATAAAAACCACGACTATGGACATGGTAAATTTGAAACCCTTGCAACGTTAATTATCGGTTTAATCTTACTGTTAGTGAGTATTGGCATTGCCTGGAACAGCATTTCCCGTATTGTTTCCGTCATCAGGGGAACGGCGCTGGAAAGTCCGGGCATGTTAGCATTGGTCGCAGCCATTGTTTCCATCGTTTTCAAAGAAACGCTTTATCATTATACCATTAATTTTGGAATAAAATATAAATCGGATGCCATCATAGCCAATGCGTGGCATCATCGCAGCGATGCTTTCTCATCAATTGCAACAACCATAGGCATTGGCGGCGCTATTATTCTGGGTGAGAAATGGACGATACTCGACCCGCTGGCTGCCTTGTTCGTCAGTTATTTCATTGCCAAAGTTTCCATTAAACTGATGAAACCCAGTTCGGATGAACTGATGGAAAAATCGTTGTCAGACGATGTGGAAAACGAGATCAAAACGATTGTGGATTCTTTTGAGGATGTATACCAGTTGCATAATCTGCGTACAAGAGAACTGGGTAATGATTACGCCATCGAGTTTCATATCAGGATGGACGGGACAACGCCATTAAGCCGGGCACACGACAGGGTTACGGAAATCGAACAGCGGTTGATAGAACGTTTTGGAGAAGGAACGCATGTGATTATCCATACAGAACCGGTGAAACCATAAAAAACTTTTCATGGAAACATATAAACACTGGGCAATAGAAACGTTACAAAAACTGATTGCGATTCCATCCGTCAGTTGCGAAGAGGCGGATGCTGTCCGCTTTTTTCAGCAGGCTCTTTTGAAAATTGGGATCAAAACGGATAACGACCGGTTAAACCTGATTGCCACAAGCCCTGATTTTGATCCGTCGAAGCCAACTATTCTTCTTAATTCACACATAGATACGGTAAAACCGGTAAGCGGGTGGTCGTACGACCCTTATACTCCTACTTTGGTTGGCGACAGGTTGTATGGTCTGGGAAGTAATGATGCGGGCGCAAGTCTTGTTTCGCTTGCAGTTGCTTTCGCTTGCCTGACTAACCGCCCGCAACCGAACAATTTTATCTATCTGGCGACTTGTCAGGAAGAGATTTCAGGCCCTGAAGGAATGGATTATATGAGTAAGCGGCTTCAGCCGGTTCATTTCGGAGTGATTGGCGAACCGTCCATGATGCAGCCTGCAACGGCTGAAAAGGGGTTAATGGTTCTCAATTGCGAGGTGAAGGGCCGTTCCGGACATGCAGCGCGCAAGGAAGGTGAAAATGCCATCATGAAGGCGCTTCCTGTCATTCGGGCGATCAACGGTTTCCCGTTCTCTAAAATTTCCGAACTTGTCGGTCCCGTAAAATGTACCGTGACACAAGTCGAAGCAGGTACGCAACACAATGTGGTTCCGGATTCATGCCGGTTTGTTGTTGATATCCGGACAAATGAACTGTATCGCAATGAAGAGATATTTGATACGCTTCAACAATCTTTTCCCGAATGTGAAATGAAAGCCCGTTCGTTCCTTTTGAATGCTTCTTTCATTGAACATGAACATCCTTTTGTGCAGCGGGCAATACGACTGGGACTAACACCTTACAGTTCGCAAACAGTATCCGACCAGTCCTATCTTGATTGCCCGACTTTAAAAATGGGCGTGGGTGATTCTGTTCGATCACATACCGCCAATGAATACATAGAACTCAGGGAAATCCGTGAAGGAATCGATATATATTGTACGCTTTTGGACAACCTGAACTTATCCTGTCAAAAATAATAGTATCTTTGCGCGTTTTTTAATGGTTGTGAAAGTATATGCACTATCTGGTCGAAAGAAAGGATTTAATGTTCGGTAAAAAGGGAATTTTCATGTCCCTGTTTGCAAAAACCATCATGAACGTCCTGGACATCGATAAAGTAAATAAACTGTACGACGATGTGTATGATTCGGGCGATGCAATTACGACAGATGCACTTCATGCGTTACATGTAGAATTAATCGTTTCGGAAAACAGCCGGAACAACATACCTGCTACAGGAGCAGCTATTCTGATCGCCAATCATCCTACCGGTGCACTGGATGGGATCATGATGCTTGACATTGTCGCCAAAATTCGCAAGGATGTAAAATTTATGGGCAATTTCCTGTTGAACCGAATCGAACCGATGGCGAAATTTTTTATCACAATCGACCCTTTCAACTCCAGGGATAAATCAATCAATCAAAAAGGAATACGCCAATCCATCGAACACCTTCGCAATGGAGGACTGATCGTTATTTTTCCGGCCGGCGAAGTGGCCACCTGGCAAAAGGGATTTTCAAAAATCGAGGATAAAGCATGGGGAAATACCATTCTGAAATTTATTCAAAAGGTACATGTTCCCGTTATTCCTGCATATATTGAAGCAGGCAACAGCCTTTTGTTTCACCTGGTAGGGAAAATAAACCCCCTTCTGCGTACGGCTTTGCTGCCCCATGAACTAATCAACAAAAAAAATAAAAAAATCCATATCCGGATCGGCTCTCCGATAAAACAGCAAACCCAGTCGGAATTAACCAAAATGAATGAATACGGTAATTACCTGCGGGCAAATGTCATGTTTCTGCAAAAAGGGAAAAAAGCAAATAAGACGCTAAAGATTCGTACTGTAAAAAAAACGCAGCCTGCTACCGACATTATCCACCCGGTAGCGCATGAACTGCTTTGCAGGGAGATAGAATCCATACATGAAAACAGTTTTATACTGTCGCGCGATAATTACAGTCTATATCTCGTTGCGCCGGATGTATCTCCAAACATACTGAAAGAAATCGGTCGCCTGCGTGAACTGACTTTCCGCAGTGTAGGTGAAGGAACAATGCAGGAAGCGGATAACGACAAATACGACGCCTATTATCATCAACTGTTCATTTGGGATTCCGATGCTCATGCTGTCGCAGGCGCCTATCGCATGGGATTCGGTGACAGGATTCTGAAACAGTTCGGGTTGCCGGGTTTCTATATCCAGTCGCTGTTCCGCATGGATAAATGCATGAAGCCCTATCTTGCAAAGACGATCGAATTGGGACGCTCTTTTATCACACAGGAATATCAGCGAAAAGCACACCCGCTTCTCCTGCTTTGGAAAGGAATCCTGCATGTGTTAATCACCCATCCTGAATATGAATACCTGCTCGGTGCAACCTCCATTGCAGGCAATTATTCGTCCGCATCCAAGTTGCTGATAGCCAACTACCTTAAAAAATTCCATTACAACCATAAGTGGTCGTCTTTCATCAAACCCATATACGGCATGAAAGGAATCCGAACAGGCTTGGATCTGTCATTGGTAGAAAATATTGAATCCATCGAATTAATCAAAAAACTCGTCATGGATATGGAAGATCAGGAACGTACCATGCCGGTATTAATCCGTAAATACCTGCAATTAAGAAGCCAGGCGCTGGCTTTTAATGTAGATCGCTGTTTCTGCAACACGCTTGACGCCTTGATGCTCCTTGAAGTAAAAGGAATTCCCGATGATATGATAAAAATGATCAGCAGGTAAACGAAAATTTGAAAATGACAAAAAATGATTTGAAAATCGTGTTCATGGGTACGCCGGACTTTGCCGTCGAAAGCCTTCGTGCATTAGTGGAAGGGGGCTATCGCATGGCCGGTGTTGTCACCATGCCCGACAAACCGGCAGGTCGCCATGGCAGCACGCTTCAACCCTCACCGGTCAAACAATACGCCCTGTCGCAACACCTCCCTGTTTTGCAACCCGAAAAGCTGAAAGCGGAAAGTTTTGTGGAAGAACTGCGATCCATGCAGGCAGACCTGCAAATCGTGGTCGCATTCCGCATGTTGCCCGAAATAGTATGGGACATGCCCCGTTTCGGAACGTTTAACCTGCACGCATCGCTGCTCCCGCAATATCGGGGAGCGGCTCCAGTCAACTGGGCGATCATAAACGGCGAAACAGAAACCGGAGTCACGACCTTTTTCCTTACACACGGGATTGATACCGGCCAGATAATACGTCAGGAAAAAATGCCGGTTACACCAACCGACGACGCAGGAACCGTACACGATGCCTTGATGAAGATGGGCGCCCGACTTGTTACTGAAACAGTTGATTTGCTGATTGCTTCGGAAGGAAACATTGAGACGGTACAGCAGGAAACACTATATGTTTCTTCAGAAACGTTACATCCGGCTCCGAAATTATATATGGAGACCTGTCGCATCGACTGGCATCAGTCCGCCGTCCATGTGTACAATTTTATACGGGGTCTTTCGCCTTACCCCGGCGCATGGACGGAAATAGTCAATCCGTCAGGCGAAACCTTTTCGCTTAAAATATTTTCATCCGAAAAAATACTTGATGCTCCAGCCGGCAATCAAGCGTCCCGCTACTGCCTTCCCGGCGCTGTACATACCGACGGAAAACATTATTTGGAGGTAGCCGTTTCAGATGGATTTATCCGGATTATATCGCTTCAACTTGCGGGGAAAAAGCGGATGTCCATCAAAGATTTCCTGAACGGAACGAAAATCGATATTAATTGGAAAGTCCTGTAAAACAATGGAAAATCAAACGAATATCCGGATTGCGCTGTTACGTGATTTTATGATGGAAAAACATTTGCAGGCGTTCATCATTCCTTCTACTGACGCGCACATAAGCGAATATATTCCTGGACACTGGGCGTCGAGGCAATGGTTGAGCGGTTTTACCGGCTCTGCCGGAACGGTGGTAGTGACGCTCGATAAGTCAGGCTTGTGGACCGATTCGCGTTATTTCCTGCAAGCCGCAGACGAACTGTCGGGAAGCGAAATATGCCTGTTCAAAGACCGCCTTCCCGAAACCGTCAGCATCGCAGACTGGCTGAAAAGCGAACTGACGGATAATGACCGCGTCGGAATTGATGGAAATGTTTATCCGGCCAAAGATGCGTTGCGTCTGAAAGCCGATCTGGAAAAGGATAAAATCACGCTTGTTGCCGATTATGACCCGTTTGAAACAATTTGGCTCGACCGTCCAATGCTACCTGCAAATCCGTTGTCGATTCATTCGCTTGAACTGGCAGGCGAAAGCGCTTCCCAAAAGACAGAACGCGTTCTGGCGGAAGCCGAAAAAAATGGCGCCGACGCCGTCTGGATCAGTACATTGGATACAATAGCCTGGCTGTTCAATATTCGTGGAACGGATGTACCCTATAATCCGGTAGTGGTAGCCCATGCCTTTATCTCGCGTAATGAAAAAGTGCTTTTTGCTAACCTTGAAAAACTATCTGAAACGATAGTCGAATCATTGACAAATGAAAACATTCAAGTTACTGATTATGATCAATACCGGGATTTCCTGAAAAAATCATGCAATTATTCAATTTGTTTAGACAGCAGCAAAATCTCATATAACACATATCATATAATAACCGAACGCCATTTGACTGTTGACATACCGTCGGTAGCCGACCTGCTGAAAAGCATGAAAAATGAGGTGGAAATCGAAGGCTTTCGTCGTGTAACAGTTCGCGACGGTATCGCACTTACCCGTTTTTACCGTTGGCTCGAAAACGCCTTAACAGATGAATCGGCTACCGAAAACAGGGTGTCGGAATATGACATCGTATTAATGTTGCATGAATACAGAAGCCAGCAACACAACTTTGTCGGTGAAAGCTTTCCCACGATTGCCGGCTATGCGGAAAACGGAGCCGTCAACCACTATCTTCCGAAAAAAGAAAACTGCCTTCAAATACTTCCCGATGGTTTTTTACTGATTGATTCAGGTGGGCAGTACCTTGACGGAACAACCGACATCACGCGCACTATCGCTGTCGGTACCATCACCGAAGCGATGAGACGCGATTACACACTTGTCCTGAAAGGAATGATTGCCCTTTCGGGAGCTGTATTTCCGGCGGGAACAAGAGGTTGCCAAATTGACATGCTGGCCCGTCAAGCAATGTGGGAACACGGTATCAATTACGGGCATGGAACCGGTCATGGTATCGGACATTATTTAAATGTACACGAGGGGCCGCAAAGCATCCGGCAGGAAGAAAATCCGGCAACCCTGCGTATCGGCATGATTGTCAGCAACGAACCGGGCATTTATCGCGACTGTCAATACGGTATCAGAACAGAAAACATGATGCTGACAACGCTTGCCATGACCACTGAATATGGAGATTTTTATCATTTCGATACGCTGTCTCTCTGCTTTATCGACACAACCCCCATCCTGAAAGAACTGATGACAGCCAAAGAAATCAGTTGGTTAAACAATTACCATCAAACCGTCTACGAAAAATTGTCGCCTCACCTGTCACCCGACGAAAAAACATGGCTCAAATCAAAAACACAAACGTTTTTGTAGTTGTCAGTTCACAGTTGTCAGTTGTCAGTTCCCGGACAAGTTCGTAATTCTTAATTCCTAATTCCTAATTCCTAATTCCTAATTAACATGACCCGTTTTCCCCGTACATTTTGGATTGCCAACCTGATAGAATTATTCGAACGTTGGGCATGGTATGGTTTTTTTATGTTGTTTGCCAATTATCTGACCGGTTCATCGGACATGGGTGGCCTGGAATTTTCGCAAAGCCGGAAAGGAATGATAATGGGTGTAGGGACAGGTATCCTTTATTTTCTACCTGTGCTGACCGGCGCCATTGCCGACCGCTTTGGCTATAAAAAAGTACTGGCGCTGGCTTTCATCATGTATGCTTCAGCTTTTGCACTGTTCCCTCAAGTATCATCGTTCACAGCCGTGTTCGGTATGTATATTTATCTGGCAGTCGGAGCGGCACTGTTTAAACCGGTTATTTCCGCAACAGTAGCTAAAACAACAACAGAGAACACGTCATCCATCGGTTTCGGCATTTTTTACATGATGGTTAATATCGGCGCATTTTTCGGCCCTATGGTCACATTGCTGTTTAAAAATCAGTCGCAGATGATTTTTTATGTTTCAGCCGGCATCATTTTGTTGAACTTCCTGTTACTCGTTTTTTATAAAGAGCCTGTATCTGTCGAGGAATCCGAACGCAACAATTCAAAAAAAGGCTCATTGATACGTGCATTAGGAGAGATACTCCGTAACATGGCAAGTATTTTTAAAGAATGGAAATTTCTTGTCTTTCTATTGATTGTAGCGGGATTCTGGACGATGTATTTCCAGTTGTTTTACACGCTTCCCGTTTTTATATCACAGTGGGTGGATACAGGCGCACTGTATCATTTTTTCGATTCTCACTTCCCTTTTTTCAGCGCCAGTTACAGTCCGGAACCGGGTGTGATGGATGCGGAATTTGTTACGAATATGGACGCACTTTACATCATCTTGCTGCAAATCGCCGTTTCTACTATTGTCATGCGCTGGAAACCGCTTCGTTCGATGATGACAGGTTTTCTGGTCTGTTCCGTTGGTATGGCGCTGACATTTTTTTCACAAAATGTACTTTATACAATGATAGCGATACTCATTTTCGGGTTGGGTGAGATGGCCGGTTCACCGAAAATCACCGAATACACAGGTCGAATTGCGCCTAAAAACAAAAAAGCATTGTATATGGGCTATTCATTCATTCCTGTTTTTCTGGGAAGTTTTTTTGCAGGAATCGTTTCAGGAAACGTCTATCAGACCATGTCGGACAAAGTGGTTTTGACCCGGCAATTTGCTGTCGAAAAAGGTTTGCAGATAGTCCACGGACTGTCGTCCAATGAATATTTCAATGAAGTAGCCCGTCAGGCAGGTATGACTCAGCAGGAACTGACTAACCATTTATGGAAAGTGTATAATCCTTCCAGTATTTGGATTGTAATACTCTCCATAGGCATTTTTGCAGCCGGCAGCCTCTTCGTTTACGACAAATTAACAACAAAAACAATCAGTTAGACAGCCTTTTACAGCTTCTTCCCACAGCTATGGCAGATACAAACACCGTGCAGCTCTACATTGAAAATGGCTGCAGCTGGCCGGTAACCGGTACAGGTTGGCTAACAAATTATTTTGATTTGCTCTCAATTTGCATTATCTTTGTGATGTTTTATATCAAAAAGACAGCGATGGTTACAGGAAGAATATTTAACAAAAAAATGAGATTGATATATGACACGATGACGGTCAAAATAGAATTATTACTCTTTGTCTTCGTACTGGCAGGCTGTGATACACCGTATGATGTTTTTTATGAAATAGAAAACCGTACTGATAAGGTTGTATTCATTGATGCACATTTCTGGGATTCCCACTCAATCGTACATGAAAAGGAATGTTCGTTTACTGTTGTTGTGGGCGAAACAGTAAGAATATACGCTGACGGAGGGGTGAATCTTAATGATTATGTTCCTGAAGACCGGTTTCCTTCTCCTGATGAAATAATACCGCGTAATTTTGATAAATGTGACGTCTACATAGATGGCGTCCTGATGCCGGATAGCCTGAGATGCCGAAAAAATTGGGATTATGTTGCGAAAAAACGACTTGGGGTTTATACATTACGCATTACGGAAGAAAGTATTGCCACATTCGGAAAGTAACCGCATTGTCATTTACCGATGACCGGCACGAAAGTATTACATACCCGGCTCAAACCAAAACCTGCTTCCTTTTCCTTCATCGCTTTCAATATGAAGTATTGTACCGTGTTTATCGAGTAATTCCTTACAGACGAATTGTTGAAAAAGTAAAAAAACAAAAGTTACACCACCACGTCGAACAGGCGACGACCGTCGGCTTTCACCCATTTCGCGTGCGGGCGTTTGTTCTCTTTCTTGCGCAAGTCGAAAGTCAGCAGGTAGCCCGTCGCGGTGTTTTTGCTTTCCATGTAACCGAGCAGCTGCCGGTACGCATCCTGATGCTTCGCCTCGCCGCGCCACAGCTTGAGTTCGATAAGGAACTGTTCCGGCCCGAAATCCACCACGAGGTCCATGCGGCGCAAATCCGTGAACTGACTCTCGATGTGGTAGAAGCCCTGTCCGTTGATGAGCGGCTTCAGGTACATCAGAAACAGCATCCGGCCGTGCTTCTCAATGAATTTATAATCGCTTTCGCCGAACAGTTCGGCATAGTGGGCGGCAAACTTGCGCAGGCACAGTTCCATGTCGAAACGGCCGTCTTTCACCACGTCATACTGATGGACGCCATTGATTTCCCTGTTCGTGTTGGCGCGCGATTCCTTTGATATAAAATAGTTGGCCATTATCAGTTCAAAAATTCTGTTGGAGACAGTCGCCTTGCCTGTGGCGTTTTTAAGAAACCCGTACATTACGCCAAGGTCTATGACGGGGTCAAGCGCATTAAAATTTACAGTTTTGCCCGTTATTAATATACTGTACATGAAGTCGTACAGTTCTTTGTTGTTTTCCAGATTCTTGCCGATGTCGTCGAAAAGCGTGTTTTTTTCGGCAAGCAGGATGGTCACCGCACTTCGGACGCCGCCCGGCGTCCAGTCCCTATCCAGTTCCGCATCAATACACTGGCAGATTCTCGATACTAAAAACGGGTAGCCGTCTGTATAGCTATGGATTTCTTCGGATATGGAAGCGACGTCCATGCCGGTATGGCGGTCGGATTCGTATTGCGCGAGCATGGTGGCTATCTCCGCCGGGCTGAACGACATGTCAACCGTGAAATTGACGGCGATGTTCCACGGCGAGTTGTATATCCTGCTTTCTTCGGACTGCGGCGTATAGACGCCTTCGCGAATCATTTTCAGCTTGATGTTCCTGATATCATAGACACCCGCAAGTATCACGCTGTGAAAAGTGTAGTCCATGCCCGCCTTGCACTGCAAATATTTTTCCCGCAGCATGCCGATAAAATACAAAAATATCCGGTTATTGCTCGTTTGGTCTACTTCGTCTATCATCAACACGAACTTCCTGCCGCTGCACATTCCGGTAATATGGCGGCTCAACGCGGGAAAGTCCTTTACCTCGCTGTCCGCCCAGTTTTTTCGATACTCGCTTTCCACGGATGCAAATTGAAGCGAATCGTGCACAAGGTTTAGAAACATCTGACAAAAAGCCTCCGGCGATGCGAAACTATTGTCGCCGATGCCCTGAAAACTGATTCTTGCACAAATGTATGCTTCGGGAAGCGTCTTTTGTAACATAAAAAGCGTGGTTGTCTTTCCGTATTGACGGGCGCGGTTGATGGTGAAATAACAGCGGCTGTCGATCAGCTCCATTATTTTTTCCAGTTTGCCGCTGATGTCCACCATGTAATCCTGCGACGGTACGCACAGCCCTGTTACATTGAATCTGCGCATGTTGATTTCTCTTTTACGGTAAATATGATTTGGACTTCCAACAACTCGAATTTCGATTTTTCAGCAGGCGGAAGCCCGTTATACCCGATGAAAAACCGTTGATTTTCGCAGGGCAAAGATAATCATTTTTTTGAAAAAAATGCCATTTTAACATAAAAACCAGTAATATTACGGGGTGAAAACACGAAAAAACCGGTAATATTACGGGTATCTGCTGCTGTTTTCCGCCCGTACCTTTGCAGTTCGTAATAAACGGACAAATAAGGACTGCAATGAACGACAACAGGGACTTACAGGATTTCCATATCGGAAATATCATCAGGGAGATGGCGGGCAGGCAGGGCGTTGCGGCTGCGGCGCTTGCCGCCGTCCTGGAGCCGCCCCGCTACCGTGGCAATGAGGAAAAGATATTCAGGGTAAAGGATTTGAACATCGGCGACGTCCTGCGCATTTCACGCGCACTGCATTACAACCTCCTCAAAACGGTTTCCGACGCTTTTCTTGCGCATATCCCCTTTACCGGACGCCATGTCATGCAGGCTTTCGACGCCGTCACGCTCGATTTCCGTACCGGACGGTATCAGTTCCACCGATACACGGACGGCAACCGAATCAAGGGCGGCGCCGACAATCCTGACAGCCGCCGAAACCCTGACGGCGACGGCGCTGAAGCGGTGTTCCGGTTTTTACGGGATTTCCATATCGGCGACTACTGCCGCGAGGTTGCCCGCGCCAAAAACATGAACGGGAAGTTTATAGCACGTCGGATGGGATGCAGCGCCGGTTCGGTACGCAATTACTTCCTGCAGAAGGACATGAAGCTGGGAACGGCGGTCATGCTCTCCCGTGCATTGGAGCATAACCTGATTGCCGAAATTTACCTGATACGGACGGATTTTGGCGGTACGCCCCTCTTCGGCGACGGCAGTTTCGACAGTTTCCGGCTGTTCGGCGACGGCAGTTTCGACGTTGCGATGCGGGCGGAGCAGCCGTTTTCGACCGGAAATGTTGCCGGAGACGCTTTCGTCCGGTCGTTTTCGACGCAAAAAAGTGAAAAAAAACAGGTAAAAAACGAAAAAAAATCACCCTGAAATAGCAGAAAAATGACCGCAACCGTAAAATCTTTGCGCTTTTTCACCTGTTATGCACGCAAAACAGCCCGATTTGACGCCCGAAACAGCCCGATATTGCACGGGGATGAAAACATATTCATCTGATAGCGAAGATGTTATACGACGGGCAGAGCGTCGGGTGCGGCGTGTTAGAGGGGGGCAGAATTTTTACGGTATTTTTTTGCGGTTATTAAAAAAAAATTATATTCCTTTGTGCCGTCATGCAAAGAGATAAGGATAAGGAGATAAAGGAGATAAAGAGAGATAAAGAGAGATAAAGGAGATAAAGGAGATAAAGGAGATAAAGAGAGATAAAGGAGATAAAATGAGAGATAAAGGAGATAAAATGATAGAAACGGCAACAGCGCGAAAGCGCAACAACGGCGGCGCCACGTTCGACGTCATTGCGAGGCGCTCTCCCGTCATTGCGAGGCGCCTTCCCGTCATTGCG
>Ga0082212_10001948_pt1 | contig 30398 bp, 13 predicted proteins | sample TergutNt197P3_FD_71548 | JGI IMG/M metagenome (GOLD analysis project Ga0082212, IMG submission 71548) | Neocapritermes taracua P3 segment gut microbial communities from Petit-Saut dam, French Guiana - Nt197 P3 | ecosystem: Host-associated > Arthropoda: Insects > Digestive system > Gut ...
TTATATCGGTCAGGAAAAATACCGCGGTATGTATAATACGCCCGAACTGTTACTGCTCGGAAAAAATATCAACAATCAAAAGCTCGAAGAAGCTAAAAGTCAGGTAACGTGCCATGATGTGGTCAATATGCAATATACATCCGGCACAACAGGATTTCCAAAAGGCGTTATGCTCTCACATCACAATATTACCAACAACGGCTACTTTACAGGTCAGGGCATGGGCTATACTGCCGACGACAAACTGTGTTGCTGCGTGCCCCTGTTCCATTGTTTCGGCGTGACGCTGTCCACGATGGCCGTCCTTACACACGGCTGTACACAGGTAATGGTTGAAAAATTCGATCCGTTGGTAGTGCTTGCTTCTGTACATAAAGAACGCTGTACGGCGCTGAATGGCGTCCCCACCATGTTTATTGCCGAGTTGAACCACCCGATGTTCGGCATGTTTGATTTAACTTCTTTGCGGACGGGCATCATGGCCGGAGCGCTTTGTCCTATCGAATTGATGCGCAATGTGACTGAAAAGATGCATATTACCCATATCACAAGCGTATATGGACTGACCGAGAGTTCGCCGGGAATGACACATTCCGTCTTGTCCGACTCGTTCGAAGACCGTTGTACGACAGTCGGACGCGAATACCCATTTACCGAAATCGCAGTGATCGACCCTGAAACAGGCAAGGAATGTCCAACTGGCAAACAGGGTGAAATGTGCTGCCGGGGTTATTTAGTAATGTCAGGCTATTACAAAAAACCGGAAGCTACCGCCGAAGTGATCGATGCAAACGGCTGGTTACATTCGGGCGATCTGGGCGTCAAGGATGAAAGAGGCTATTACCGGATTACAGGACGTATCAAGGATATGATCATACGGGGAGGTGAAAATATTTATCCCCGTGAGATTGAGGAATTTTTGTATCACCTTGAAGGGGTAAAAGATGTGCAGGTGGTCGGAGTGATTTCTCCGAAATACGGCGAGGAGGTCGGCGCATTTATCATTTGTCATGATGGAAGTACCTTGACGGAAGATTCGGTAAAAGAATTCTGTCGTGGAAAAATCGCACGCCATAAAATCCCCAAATATATATTTTTCGTTGACGCTTATCCCATGACTGCGGCAGGAAAAATACAAAAATACAAACTGAAAGACATTAGCTTACAGTTGCTTGCCGAACATGGGATTGAAATAATTTAGTAGATGCCTAACATTCTCATAAGGCTTTATTATTAAAAAAAGACGTCATTGCTTGATCGATTCATGATAATCCTTCTGAAATGGTTTCCCATTCCATGCTTTAAGAGAGGTCCATTCTTCATGCTGCGACGTCCAAAACGGATGATCAACCGGCAGACCCAAAGGTAGAAATACCAAAGAGGTAAGATACAAACTGCCGCTATTGGTATAGGAATCAGCCATTCCCGGTTGGTGTCCGACAAATCCGAGTTGTAAATAATTGTCCTTATTGAAATTTCCTTCCACAGAAAACATTCTTTTCATCACAGAGGTAAGCATATTTCTTACCTGGCCGTATGTCATCGTCTGGGGTAATTCATATTTCCATGCCGACAAAGACAATGTTTGAAATACTCCCATCCGGTATGTCATAGATCTCCCCACCGCAGGAAAAGAGGCTTCCGGCGAAACTAATCTCTCTATCAATTGATTATATCGCTGCATCCGTCGAAGTGCAAGCTCAAAGCGGACAGGGCTGTATATCTTTTTGTAGTCCATGATCTCAATGATTTCCACAAACATTGGTTGAATAACAAATCCGTTATAATAATCGAATGAAAATTCAGGTCCATCGCCATACCAACCATCTCCCAGATACCACTCGTTTATTTTTCGAATCGTAATATTGAGTGCATAACTGTCGTAATCTTCATCTATATATGCCAGAAATGCTTCAATCATTGCTCTGAAAAGCAACCAATTGTTATAGCCCGGAGTAATTTTCCTTAGACTCTTAAATTCTTTGATATAACGCTCTTTTGTAATAGGATCCAGCGGATACCACAAAGATTTTGGGGCACGGATAAAACTATTGGCAATAAATGCAGCATCAACCAATACCTGTCCTTCGCCACTCCAAAGCAAATAATCGGGATTATCCGGATTTACAGCATTTGCATAACATTTTAGCGCCCATTCACGTATTTGTGCACGTTTTATACATTCGTCCGTATCATCGTCAGGAAGATCGAGCCAGGGAGCAATACCAAGCATCAAACGTCCGAAAGCTTCCATATATGCAACATTGCTGTTTCGATTGTCCCAGGCAGGACTATACTCAACCGGCATATTTTGCTTCAATTCACCATTACTCATGTTACTGAGAACAGGTTCGGCAATCTTGTAAAGTAAATCTATCCAATATGCCCTGTCGTTTGCAGGTTGTGCTTGTAACAACCCGCAAACAAACAGAAACAGGAAAGTGCAAAGTGTAAATATCCTTTTCATTGAAAAACTGAATTAAGCCCCGGCTGCTATTATCAACCCCAATCCGAACAGAAAAAGGACAAACATGGCATATAGATACGTACTTGTGCCTTTGGGAGCTTCTTTAAATTCTTTCCAAATTACTACACCCCAAAAAGCTGAAACCAATGTAGCACCTTGCCCCAAACCATACGAAATGGCAGCGCCGGCTTTTCCGGCAGCAATCAGATTGAAAGCATTTCCCAAACCCCAAATCAGACCGCCTAAGACGCCTACCCAATGGATATTGAAACCGCCTTTGAAATAGGATTTTATCTTGACAGGTTCGCCTTCAAACGGTTTTTTCATTGCGAGGGTATTAAACACAAAGTTGCTGATAAAAATACCACAGGCGAAGATGAACATGGCCGTATACGGCGTCATTTTGCCTGCGGCAGGACTGACGAAATTGTCTAAATCCATCGATGCAGCCACAAAACGATAGAAAAAAGACATCAGCAAACCTGCTATCAAAGAAATGACAATGCCTTTTGTTGAAACCGTCTTTGTCTTGGCAGTCAACTTTTTATAAGCTAATGCATTAAGAACGATGGCAACTGTTACTAATGCTACGCCGCAAAACAACAATACAGGATTTCCTTTTGAAGCGCCCATGTAGTTGATCAACACACCCAGCACAAGCGCCAAGCCGATCCCAACAGGAAAAGCCACCGACATACCGGCAATCGAAATGGCAGCCGACAGCAGGATATTGGCAGCATTAAAAATAATACCACCCAGCAACGCGCTGCCAATATTGCCCCATTCAGCCTGGCAAATATCGGTAATAAAACTGCGACCTTCTGTACCAAAACTTCCCAATGTAAATGCAGAAAGCAACGAAAACAACAGAATGCCAATCACATAATCCCAATAAAACAACTCGTAACGCCATGTCTTGCCTGCGAGCTTCTGGGTATTTCCCCACGAACCCCAGCAAAACATGGTGACGATACAAAATACTACTGCTAATGGATAACTATATACGATAAACATAATTAATTAAGAATTAAAAATTTAGAATTAAAAATTTAGGATGATTAGTTGAAAATATCCCCCTTTGGAGGGGGTAGAGAGAGGTATCCCTCTCTGGAGGGGGCAGGGGGAGGTCTCATTCATTTATTGATGTACAGGTTTTACCGGTTTATCAGAATAAACCAGCACGCTATTGGCGGTAATCGTAGCGTCATTGCGCGGATTGAGCCACTTGAATGACAGTTGGTGTTTGCCTTTGGGCAACTGATATTTCCAGAATAGTTCAAGTCGGCGTGTATTGAGGGAAGCCGGCATATTGAATGTATCAACCAAAGTACCGTCCAAATAGGCTTCTACAATGGCGATGTAGTTATTGTCCGGACAGCGGAGACCGCCATTCACTACGACGCCGATGCCCTCAAACTCAATCGTTCCCAATTTGTCGATCGCGTTCATACCTCTTCCGGCGGAAAATGACCGGAGTTCGACAGGAAAATGACCGTCAAATCCTTTCTCATATTGTACCGGTTTAGGTTGCTGGCAGACGATTGTTACCTGATCGCCTTCCACTTTTCCTCCACCACGCTGAATCACCTGAAGCGCCTGGTCAAAACTCATCCGGTAGGTTTTGTTCAGTGAAATGGTGGTATAAGCGAAATCCATATCTTCTACTTCCCGCAGGTTTTTCATCCAGTATTCGGGTATGTTGCTGTATCCAAGCATGGCGCCTATGATACCACCTGCCGATGCCGGATTACAATCAGAATCTTGTCCGCAACGGGTAGCAATATCGATGGTTTTATAGAAATCGCCCTCACCGTATAGCAACCCAATGATAATGTAAGCGCTGTTGATAACCGCATCAATATTAAAAGGAACAAAAACGCCGTTAGGACAACCCACATCCGAACTCCATTTCTTCTCACATTCCGCCCATGTTTGTTTCCAGTCGTCTGGAAACGCTTTGTGCCAGTTGATCACATCGTTCATGCATTGATAATAAGCAGATTGTGTGGGAATAGTTTTCAGCGCTTCAGTTACGATAAATTCAATATCGTCAGATATGAATGTCAATGCATACATTGCACCCACATACACACCGCCATACCATCCATCGCCATAATTCATGATATGGCCTATTTTGTCGGATATTTCAGAAGCGGTATTGGGCATTCCGGGCGACATCAGACCTGCAAAGTCAGCCTCAATCTGATAGTCGATATCATCGGCATGAGGGTTGTTAAGCCAATGTCCCGAAGCCGGCGGCATAATGCCTTGCAAGATATTGTAGCGTGCAGCCTGGTTGGCATGCCATAGCTGGTATCCGGCTGTAGCAAAAGCCATGGCAAACGAATCAACCGGCGCATCAAGTCCCAGCCGGTCGAATATCTCAACAAATGTCAGGTCCATATAGACGTCATCGTACAAACCCGGCGCATTTTCATAATACCATTTGATAAAGCCGTCAGGCCAGTTGATTGGAATATAATCCTGAATCATCGTTCCGGCATATTTAAATTCGGTAGGACCTCCATACGTACAGCCAATAGTCTGTCCGGCCCATCCTCCTTTTATTTTATCCAATATGACAGCTTTAGAAAGCGTAACCTGATCGGGAAACGGTTTGTTTTTGGTGGTTTCGGTTTGCGTACATGCAAACAAACACAATGTAAATGTTAATAAGATGATTTTTTTCATAGCAAATTATATTAGTATATACTGATTATGATTCAACAAACAGATCGACTTCATTACGGTATGGAACAGACGATTGCGCGCCTGCACGCGTCACTGAGATAGCCGCTGCTTTACAGGCAAAACACGTAGCTTCACTCAATGACCGTCCTTCGGATAGGGCAACAGCCAAACCGCCGTTAAGTACATCTCCTGCCGCTGTCGTATCAACGGCATTTACCTTTGGAGAAGGAATGAGTTCGACGCTATCGTCATTTTCTTTCGAATAAATAAGCGCTCCTTTTGCCCCCAAGGTAATGACTACATGTTGAACGCCCATTGCAGCAATTGTACGGGCAGCTTCAGCAGCAGAGGCGTCGTCGGTTATTTTTACGCCCGAAATCATTTCAGCCTCCGTTTCATTGGGCGTGATCATATAAAGGTTATGAAGCAACGCAGAAGAAAGCGGCTGAGCGGGAGCCGGATTAAGAATTACCTTTTTCCCGGCTTTAAAAGCAATATCTGCCAAATATGTTACTGTTTCCATTGGGATTTCCAACTGCATCAGAATCATATCTGCCTGTTTGATAGCTTCGGTAGCCAACAACAAGTCTTTGGGCAACAGGTTGGCATTTGCTCCCGAAGCTACTACAATGCAGTTTTCCGCTTTTTTATCTACCGTGATCAAAGCAACTCCGGAAGGGTGTTGATCGTCCGAAAAGATATACGAGGTATCAATCCCTTCTTTCGCGAACAATTGTTGCGACTGATGGCCGAACATATCGTTTCCGGTTTTACAGATAAACGTAACATTACCTCCCAACTTAGCTACGGCAACAGCCTGATTAGCGCCTTTTCCGCCGGGATTCATAAAAAATGTACCGCCCAACACTGTTTCTCCAGGACGGGGCAGGTGGTCGGTTTTTATTACCATGTCAGTATTGCTACTGCCTACTACTAAAATTTTTTTCGACATAATTGATAAATAATATATTGAGTACTCACTGAAAGCGCAATTTTTACTACAAAGATAATAAACCTTATTGAACAGACTACAAATATAGCTCGTTTCGGCATAAAAAATATGCAAGCATATTTTGTTCTATGCTCAATTTACGCTATATTTGTCAGAAAAAAAAGAAATGGATAAGCACAATCTACGCATCGTATTTATGGGTACGCCGGAGTTTGCAGTGGAAAGTCTGCAAACGTTGGTAGAAAATGGTTACCGGGTAATTGGCGTTGTGACTGTGCCCGACAAACCTGTCGGAAGGCATGGCAGCGTTTTGCAAAGTAGCCCTGTAAAGCAATATGCTTTATCTAAGGGAATACCTGTATTGCAACCGGAAAAATTAAAAGACGACACGTTCCTCGACAAATTACGGGCTTTACAGGCCGACCTTCAGATTGTGGTCGCGTTTCGCATCCTGCCCGAAGTTGTCTGGGATATGCCCCGCTACGGCACATTCAACCTGCATGGTTCGTTACTGCCTCAATACCGGGGTGCCGCCCCAATCAATTGGGCTGTTATAAATGGCGAGACGGAAACCGGCGTAACGACTTTCTTTCTGACACATGGCGTTGATACCGGACATATCATTCGTCAACGGACAATAGCCATTGCAGAAACGGATAATGCAGGGAATATTCACGATCGCCTAATGACGCTTGGCGCAGCGTTGGTACTTGAAACGGTTGACTTAATCATAACGCACGAAGGCCGTATCGAAACCATTCCACAAGAAAATCTATATAAAGCATCATCCGACCTTCGTCCTGCTCCGAAAATTTATAAAGATACCTGCCGGATCAACTGGCGCCAACCGGCAAAGACAATCTACGACTTTATCCGTGGACTGTCCCCCTACCCTGCTGCATGGACCGAACTTGCAATGCCGGACGGCACAGTTCAATCGTTGAAAATCTACGAAACAACAATCGTACCAAAAACAACTCCTTTACCGGCAGGCACAATCATAACCGATTCAAAAACCCACCTCGATATTGCCGCCGAAGATCACTGTATCAGCCTCCTGTCCATTCAATTATCCGGCAAAAAACGACTGAATATCAAAGAATTTCTACGCGGAATTAATTACGAGTTAAGAGTTATGAGTTTATAATCATCCTTAATTCTTAGTTCTTAACTCTTAGTTCTTAGTTCTTATCTCTTAGTTCTTATCTCTTAACTCAAAATTGACAATTTTCAATTGTCAATTTTAATTATCCACCTCATAATGCAGCACAACCCGGCTAAACCCCGCGAACGACTGCATTTGACGGTTTACTTTTTCTAAAACGGAACGGACATGCGAAACAGAGCGCGAAGTCTCAATTTTCAACATTATATGTCTGACAATCAATGTCTGCGTCCTGGTCACAGGCGGAGAAAACGGCGGCACAACGCTATCGCCCAGTTCTTCAAACAGCAATTCGGCATAACGGGCGGTAAACAACTCAAGCACCTGTTCGCTGCTGCAACGAAACACCAAAACAATCAACCTGTTATAGGGCGGATACCGGAATAACCTCCGTTCGGCCAACTGTTCATCGGCCATACGCTCGTAATCAAACGCTTGAAGCGCCCGTATCAACGGATGACTATGTTGAGAGGTCTGAACCACCACTGTTCCCCTGTTGCAATTCCGACCGGCAAGCGCGCTTAGCTGCATCATCATCTGAAAAGCCCTTTCATGCGAACGAAAATCGGGGATATTCATCAGACTGTCGGCATTTATTATGCCAACAACGCCAACGTTCTTAAAGTCCGCACTTTTTGCGAGCATTTGTGTGCCGATCAGAATTTGCGACTTTCCCTCTTCAAAGCAACTTATAATACGTTGAGATGCATTGCGTGTGCGGGCTGTATCAAAATCAAGCCGGTCTGCCTTCACATCGGGGAAAAGCATGGTGATTTCTTCTTCTATCTTTTCCGTACCGAATCCTGCTGTTTTCATATCTTGACTTCCGCACGAAGGGCAAGAAGACGGGATCGCAACCGAATTGCCGCAATAATGACAAATCAATCTGTTCGCTTGCTTATGGTACGTCAAACTCACATCACAATGATGACAACGGACCACCTCACCACATAACTTACATTCTGTTACGACAGCAAATCCGCGCCGGTTCTGAAAAACAACGATTTGCTTGTCACGTTCCAGCGCTTCCTCCATTTTTTCCCTCAGGATGGGTGAAAATAATGATTGTTTCATTATCTTCCTGCGTTTCAGGTCTTTTACATCTGCTATCAGGACGAGGGGATCAGGTGTGTTTTCGTAACGTACTTTCAACTCAACCAATCCGTATTTTCCCGACTTTGCATGATAATATGTTTCTAATGACGGCGTTGCAGAACCAAGCAAAGTCCGGGCGCCATGAAAATGAGCCAACATAATCGCCGCATTTCGTGCGTGAAATCGCGGCGCAGGATCGTTTTGCCGGTATGATGCATCGTGCTCATCATCCACTATGAGTAGTCCTAAATTGACAAACGGCAAAAAGACCGACGAACGTACACCTATCACCAACATGGCTTCTTTGGCATGTAACAGTCGGTTCCATATTTCCACACGTTTATTATCTGAAAGCCCTGAATGATATACCAATAACCGGTCTCCAAAAATATGCCTCATGCGCGCTGTCATCTTTTCGGTAACGGCTATTTCAGGGAGCAGATACAAAACATGGAAACCTTTCTGCAATGTGTCCTGTATAAGATGCATATATATTTCGGTTTTACCGCATGAAGCGACTCCATGCAACAGGCAAACTGCCTTTGTGCCAAATGCTGTCTGTATTGCGCCAAATGCTGTTTGTTGCGGTTCCGTCAAGCCGTTCAAAGTAAAAACGGTGCAGTCGGACGGCTGAACAGGACTGAATTTATTGTTGGATTTATTGCGTTTCTTTATCTTCAGCAATCCGGGCGGTACCGCTGCCTTGAATACTTCACCCGTATGACATAGATAATACGAAGCGATCCATTCCCAGAAACGCAACTGCAAAATATCAATAACAGCTTGTTCATCAGGGACATTCGTTATATCCTTGCATGCAAACGAAGCATCGGGAAGATGGTCGTGTATTGCCTTGACAATCGCTGAATAGGACCGTTTATTTCCGAAAGGCACCGTCACAATGCAGTAATTCCTGATGATTGATTCCATTTCAACCGGAATACTGTACGTATAGGTATTCGCTAATGGCAACGGTAATATGACTTCTGCGTATCTCATTTTTCATCTATAACAGAAAGCAAAGATACACGTTTTTCCCTTATTTCAAAAAGGAGGATCGTAGACGCACCGGATCGAACCGCCCTCTGTTCTGCTCGAATTTGATGCTTTTATATTATATTCCATATATGTATCATGAACAGAAGCGTTTGAGAAAAAGTAGAGGTGCCACATGTTAAAATTATTAATGACGGTATGCACTTGCGTGGTTCGGTAATAACCGTTTTCTCCTGCGTTATTGAGCGTGCCGTTATCTGAATTTCGATATCCTGCCGACGGGAAGAAAAGCGAAGCTAATGATGACGGGTTAAAGAATAATCTCCCCTTGTAGGCTACTTGAACCGAATTAGTAGCCACCGCGCTTAACGTTGCGGGGTTGGTTCCCCCTAAGGCATTGACGATTTGCCTGCGGTCGAAATAACCGTCGGCATAATATCCCCAGACAGAATTATCATAATTACTTGCCTTTCCAACACCCGGTGTAACCCACAAAGACTGACGTATTTCGGAGTCGGGAATCCCCCCCGTACTATTTGCAACTAAATAATTCTGCCCATCGTGCGGGCGACGGTAATAGGGTGGACATGTTTCCCAATCGGTTTTCCAAGGCCCCTTATCGTCTTTGAGGATATTCTGATTCCAAGCGCCGAACGATCCGGTTGGCGCGTCAGGTGAAATAGCATATCTCTCAGGAAAGACAAACATAAAACCGGCCTTTGTAGGATAATCTGTTAAAATACCTCCATTTTGAGCTAAATGAGGCAACTGACCCCAGTTGTTATTCACGATCGTACCGCCACTCATCGTCAGGTTATACGGCGAAAACCTCATCGCAGCCGGACGGGTAGTTGATACCAATCCGTTGACGCCTCCCACATCAATGGGATCAGCAGGTTGCATCACATAGTCGGGACCTTCTCCCTGACGGATATATATCTTTTGTACTTTGGCATTGCCATTGGCTTTTTCGCCGTAAAGGAGCAGTAACGTGGCATAACGGGCAGGGAAAGTGGATGAATAATCCGGATTTACTGGATCGAATCCTGTGGAAAAGGGTTCTTTTAGTCCAATACGGAACTCAATCCATCCATTGTTTGTTACGTTGCCCCTGATGCCCGACAGATTACCCGTGACAGGATATGATTCCGCATTAGACGGGTTCGCTGTATATATGCCGGGATCGTTACTCATACCTGTGGCTAACACTATCCCATCGGGGTTAGTGGGATGCGTTAAGTCCCACTGCGGATCGTACTGCCCCACCTCAACGCTCCATTCGCCTACATTCCCCAAGTTGCTTGCACCTACATTAAAGCGTACTACCCGCTCTCCCTTTTCTCCGGCTCTCCAGAAGGCTCCGGCATAGAGGGCTATATTGGGGTTGTCAACCATGTTATCGGGAGGCATGAATCCGGTAATGTCTGTATGGGAACTGTACAGGGCGCCTCCGCAGTTTGAAACCTCGACTCGGTAGATAGAGGAGCCTAATGTGATAACCGGCTTGTATTGATCGGCGTCGGGGGCGCCGGTAATATCGCTAAACGTGACACCTCCGTCTTCCGATTTCTGCCATTTATAGTGCGCATTGATAGCAGTAGAGGGCGTTATATGGGCAGTAAACGTTACGCGTGTCCCGGCCGTAACGGTGTTTCCGGGCGACGCCAAAACCGTAACCGTTTCAAGAGGCACACATACCACGCAACGAATGCTGAATCCGTCCCATGGCGCTGCGGTGGGGTTATCCATCCGCGCTGCTTCGGAACTGAAATAGGTATTCCATCCGTACGAATTGTTGTTCCGGCTTGAAGATAAATATCTTGCCTGAGCGCCTGAACCGGTAAGCTGTTCACGATAACCCGCTGCCGGAAAGAAGAGGGAGGCGTTTGTGGCATTGTTGAAAAAGATACGCCCTATATGGGCAATCTTATCGTCATGGATAGATACGGAAGAGGATATTCCTGCGTCGGCGCCGCCTGCGTTCTTAATATCGCGGCGATCGAAGAAACCATCGGCATAGTAACCCCAAGCCGAATTAACCATATTTGAACCGGTTGTCTCCTGGGGATTCAACCACAGCGACTGTCGTATTTCGGAATTAATAATACTTCCGCTCGAAGCAGCAACGATTGAACCGTCGTTAGGACGGGCAAAACCATAAGGACACATCTCGTGATCGTTAATAAGCGATGCCCAAAAATTGCCTGCCAACGTATTATCCCACGGTTTCGGCGTTATTGCATCATAAGTATCCCATGCATAACGTGTTCGCAATCCGGTGTTTGCCCACTGGAAATGAGCGCCGGCCTGAGAAGGATAATCGGTAAAACCGGCCGCCGGATCTATGCCCGGAGGCAATCCGTAACTGTTTCGGACAGGCCCATTCAGATTACCACCTGCAACGGTAAGGTTGTAAGGCACAAACTGCACGGCAAGCGATCGCGATGGGACGCCGGCGCCCGGATCCAAAGCGCCCGGCCGCATCAGATAGTCTGCTCCTTCGCCCTGACGTACCCAGATGCGTTGACGGTAATGATTGTCGCCGTAGGTAAGCAAGATCAGTCCATATCGGGCGGGAGCGCTCAAGGTAGGGGCGTATGGCGTTCGCAGGCCGATGCGAAAATAGATTTGCGGCGTACCTTCATTCATTACTCCACTGACAGCCGTTTGTAATCCGCCCACACCATGCAGTGCATCGAAATCTATCGCCGGATTCTCGTAACTGTCCACATCATCCTCGTTGGCGCTCCCGCCAAGCCATCCGATATTTGGATCGGACGACATTTCCTTGTCGAGTACAATCCAGTCCGCCCCTTTAATAACGACCGCACTCCACGAACCTTCGCCGACGCCATTTGCAGGACGCGGGATGCGGATCAGCCGCTCACCCGTCTGACTATCTTTCCAGAACGCGCCTACAAACACATTTATGCCTGCCGGATTGTTATCGGTCAACTCCGACGCCTTCCCAAACTTCATCGTCAAATTATACGCTTGTCCTTCCAATAACTGCTTGGCAAAGGTGGTGGTCAGATCTTGGTAGGTAGTACCATCGATCTTTACTTCGCTTACATCAACAACAGTAGGATTGCTGCCGGCAGTGTAAACAATTCGTGGAGAAGAAGATACGGAAGACGTGCCGAGATTCGCAAAGCCTGTAAACAAAATGGCGCTATCCGTATTCGCAGTCAGATTTCCATCCTCAATGGCAAAATCGGCCGTATAACCGCGTATCGCCACCTCAATGGCGTTGATATTTCCCACTCCTTCGCTCGTTGCATGAATCTGAACTTTTGAGAATAAATGCTTCATGCTTATCAAAATATTGTTGGAAGCCGGACTGATGGAACATGGGATTGATTCGCCCCATAACAGGTCCAAACCCGGCCTGATATCAACAATCGTGTCAGGTAAATAGGGTGGGATCGGATAGGCTAATGTGTCGTCATTGTACGAATAGGCTACGAATTTGTAGGTGTCGGTGGAACTAAGCGAAAAAGGAGTTTGCATTTCATCCCTGATAAGCGACGAATGATGATCGCCACCTACGGCAACACGATACCCTACATGATGCTCGTAGGTAAATACGGAAGACACCTCCTTGTAAGCAACAATAATGATGCGGGCATTCTCCGTTAAAACACGCAAGGCAACGGAGGGTTGCCTGTTTTCCTTGGTAACCGGTTCGAGTGTGGCAATCATCGAGAGGTCGTCGCCGAGCGGAACAATAGCCGTCTCCGGCTTCGTATTCGAAGCGTTGCGCGAAGTAACAGATTCGTCATCACCGAATGAACCAAAAATAAGAAAAAAATGTAAGTTTCCTTCATTAATGCCGACTTCGCTGAAATTGATTTTATCGTCAAAATGGTCAATAATTGCAATCTCTTTGCATGAAAATAGCAGTGCAAATCCAATCAAAACCGGAATTATTGCGCCTGAATAAAGACTGTGCAACAAGGGCAAACATTTATGTAACATCCTTATTATCATAACTAAATCTTTTTATTTTATTTTTTATAAATATATTTATAAATAATTTATCTTGATTTTTTGGGAATGATATATTTAATTAGCTTATAATCAAAATGTCTATAAAATGCCTTCTTAAAACTGCAAATATAATTATTCTTTTATTATTAATGATTTTTTGTGGTTTTTTTTTACGTTTTATGCACCGGTTTAAGTATGTACATACGCAATTTTTTGAGCGATCATTACACAGATATGGTAAGGGGTCTTACTTCCACCCCTCAATTACGGTCATACCAAAAAGTAGGATTACAAATTGATTTAGTCATAAAAAAAGCGGAATGGCAAATTCCGCTTTATTAAGTGTAATGATAAAGACTGATTAGTTTTCAACGCACCGGATAGGAATGGCGAGACTTCTTCCTCCGTCTATCATCAGCGTAATACGGCCTTGAATTTGATCGCTGCCGAATCCCATATACACACATGCATGATACGCACCACTCGTCCCATAAGGGGTGGATGAAGTGGCATAACATCCATTATTTCCGGCAGCTGCCAGTGCTCCAAAAGTAGTGGGATCGCGGTAGCCTGTACCCGGGAAGAAAAGCGAACCGTTGTTGTATTTGTTCCAGAACAGCAGGCCTGCGTATGCAATATTCGCGTTCGCAACCGAAACGGCGCTTACCGCTTCGCCGCTACCGCCAACCATGTTCGGCGCATTCACAATCTGCCGCCGGTCGAAAAAGCCATCGGCATAATAGCCCCACAATGCATTCCCTTTGGTTGCGAAAACGTCAGGATTGCCTGATATATACCACCTGTCTACCAATTCATAGAGCGAATGGCGTATCTCGGTGTAAGGCATAAGGGCTGTAGTAACCCTATAATCAGACGGATTGATGGAGGTAATAATAGAAGTGCTTCCATCCGTGACACGGCGGTAACCCGGCGGACAGGTTTCGTTTGCCGGATTCCATAAATTGCTATTGTCGAACGTTGCGCCGGAAGGAACACTGATACTGCTTGCATCCCACGCATATTGTGCCCAGGCGCCGGTACCTGTAAATTGCCATAAACCTCCCGCTTGCGACGGGTAGTCTGTAAATTTGCGCGTACCTGAGGTAGTCGCGGTATTCAACGTTGTTGCCGTCAGATTGTAAGCCGAGAATTTCTTTGTATTGGTGGTATTACGGGCGCCGGCCGATACATCGCTCCCCGACGCAAGCGCATCGTTGGGACGCATCAGGTAGTCGGGCGCCTCGCCTTGCCTGACAAAGATACGTTGCACCTTGGTATTGTTGTTGTAGGTAAGCAACACTACGCCGTAGCGTACTGCATTAGAGGCAATCGTACTTTTCAATCCGATGCGGAAATAGATTTGCGGATTCGTTGCGTTCATGACGCCTGTGAGTGTAGTTACGCCTGTGCCGGGCGGAATATGATAGGTGGCATCGTTGCCGGAGTTATTCATGTCAGCCGGTGTAAGGTTCGACGTCCACGAAACGTTGACGTCCGACGTCGGAACATCGTCAAGTTCAATCCAGTCGGAACCCTCCAGCACCGTCGCCCTCCAGGCACCGTCGGCAACAGTCTCTTCCATCCAACTCAAGACCCTGCCCGCAGTTCCCGTAGTAGAAAGTCCGACCGTCGGACGTACCATGCGGATCAGGCGTTCGCCGGTCTGGTTGTACTTCCAGAAAGCGCCCACGTATGGCATAAAGTTGGGTGGAGGCACATTATCCAAATCCTGACCGGGCACATTGCCCAGTATAATAATTGTTCCGGTCGTTGTGTTTCCACATTGTCCGGTCATGGAAACCCTGTATTCATTCGACCCCGCCACAATGGCTTCTGAACCGGCAGTCGGAACAATATAGGTTGATCCGGTTGCCCCCAGTATATTTACAAAAGCGCTTCCGTTCCATTTTGCCCATTGATAAGTGAACGGCCCTGTTGCAATAACCGGAACCGGGCTTGCCGTCAGGGTAGTAGATGTGCCGACATCCACCGTGTTCCCGCCGGAAGAAACGATCGTTGCGCCTGTTAGCGATTCGCAGTGAATATACGCTTGCGGGATACAGCGAACGGGCCGAAACCATGATTTAACATAATAAGTATTAATAATTGATACTGCATTCGAGGTGAACATAAAACCTGAATAATTTGTAGCATTGTAGGATGTATTTGTCACGAAAATCCCCCTGATTCTCTGATAGATAGCTTTTCCTTCTTCATCTCTATCGCCCGCAGCCGGAAGGAATTTTCCGGGACCACCAATGTTTTTTACAGGAAATTCACCTCCTGCAACGCCTAAAGTAAAACCGGTTGGATCTTCTCCATGACTCCACCACCATGGGCCATTACTTGGAGAGGAGGATGTATTAGCCGCATACCCGCTGAATTGTTGGTGTTCCAATGCTGTCGGAAGCCTCCATAACCCGTTGTCGATCTCCGCTTGTGTAAGCTGTCCGGCCAACTTATTTTTAATATTGTTCAAGTCCAATCCAACCAAACGGCACGGATCTCCCAGACCTGCCTTTACACGTGTTGCAGTATGGTATGCAGCGTCGATTAATGTAGTTGCTCCTCCTTCAAATGGTATATCACCTATTCCATTGATTACACCTGTAGCTACATTAATTGTTACGTGATCGGCAACGACAAATTGTGACGAATTTGTTCCTACCGATAAATCCTGCGTATGACGTCCTTCACCGCTAAACAGACCGGTGATGCTGCCGAATCTGAAGTAAAGCCCTGCATCACGCGGATCGGTGGTCAACACATACTTTTCGTCATTATCATCCCAGGTAATACGGGCTGAACTGCCGCCTACCGGTGTATAACCGGTTATGGTTACAGGACTGCTATTCTGAGTACTGCAACTGTTGCCTGCAATGACTCGGAACTGATTAATGCCATCCAACAGCGTTGCCGTATAACTGGGAATGGTAGTCGTCGACATCGTTTCCCAGGACGAACCGATGTAATGCTGCCATGTATATTTGACATTTGATGCACCACCCGGCGATGCGACAGCCGTCAGGTAAACCGATTCGCCTGTAAGCGCAGTGGTGGTCGAAGCCGGTACGGATGAAAGCAAAACACCCGATACCGCCTCGCACGGGAAAGAAACACAGCGCACATTGTGACCAAATCCTCTGACAGAATAGGATGGCTGTGCCAAAATGCCGCTTGCTGCCAAAGTCCACGCATAGTCCGGAGCTGTATAGGTAGAACTTGTCCAGTAATTTCCCTGTACGCCGGGCATGGTAACAGCGCCTGAGGATGAGTGGCGGTGGCCTGCAGCCGGAAAGAAAAGGGATGCTTTGGAATTGGGATTATAGAATAAATTACCGATATAGGCGATTGCATCGTTTGCGCCTGATACAGCATTCTGACCGTCAATCAACCTGCGGTCGAAGAACCCATCGGCATAATAGCCGAAAACGGTATTTTGCATGTCGTTGCCGTTCGAGTCTTCCTGCGGAAATAACCACAACGACTGCCGTAGCTCTGAACCGGCAATATATCCGGTGGTATTGTCGGCCGTGATCGTTCCGTCGTTCGGACGACGGTAATTGTCCGGACAACTCTCATGGATGGTTTGGAGTGTCGGATTCCAGTATCCGTATTCGTATCCGGTCGTCCATGTTACTGAACCTGTCGGAGGATAGGCATAATTGATATTGGTCGGATGCGCCCACTGGAAGTAAGCGCCTGCCTGCGTAGGATAAAGCGTGAACTCTCCGCTGTAAGGCGGAACCTGTCCAAATCCTGTGTACGTTAAATTGTAGGGCGACCATCGTGCAGCCTCGGGCCTATGATTAGGTGAACCCCAGCTTGAAAAACCGTCGCCCCCCAAATCCTGCGGTTTCATCAGATAATCAGCGCCTTCGCCCTGACGTATCCAGATACGTTGACGATATTGATTATCTCCGTATGTGAGCAGGATCATGCCATAACGGGCCGAATCGGTCGGGGTAGGCGTATATTCGCTCCTGAGACCGATCCGGAAATAGATTTCCGGCGTACCGGCGTCCATCACACCGCTGACAGCCGTCTGAAGACTATTGACCGGATGTTGCGAATCGAACGACGAATTTTCGTAACTGTGCACACTCGCCTCGCTTCCTCCAAGCCAACCGATATTCGGGTCGGTCGACGATTCCTTGTCGAGCACAATCCAGTTGGCGCCGGTCACTACCACAGCGCTCCAAGTGCCGTCGGCTACATTCGACGAAGCAGGAGGCATGATGCGGATCAATCGCTCGCCTGTCTGATTGGCTTTCCAGAAAGCGCCCACATACATTTTCATGCCCGGCGGATTGTTGTCGGTAATAACATTTGTGTTTCCGATATTAAGCCTGAGATTATATTCATACCCGCTCTGCAATTGCTTGGCAAAGGTGGTGGTCAGATCGCGGTACTTAGTGATCCCGATTATGACGGAATCTATATCAACAACTGTTGGGTTGCTCCCGTCTGTATAAACAATACGGGAGGGAGAAGATACCGATGCCGTGCCGAGAGGCGTAAATCCGGTAAAGACCATAGCGCTATCCGTATTCGCAGTCAGCGTTCCGTATTCGACCGTCAGATCGGCCGTATATCCACGCATCGATACGTCCAGTAAATTGATGTTTCCCACATTACTCAATGCTTCCATATTAACTTTGGAAAACTTATGCTTCATCTTTATCAGGATATCGTTGGAGCCGGAAACAATTTCGATATCTTCCGACTCGCCCCATAACAGGTCACGACCGGGGTGTATATCATCTACTGTCGCAGGCAGAATAAACGGAAAAGGCATCGTATCGTCATTGTACGAGTATGCAACAAACCTGATGCTGTCGCCTGCGTTAAGCGTAAAAGGGGTATGTAAATCGTCGCGAAGGAGACCGGCGCTCAGGGTTCCTCCGCCTGCAACAATACGATAACCGACATGATGCTCGGGGTTATAAACAGAAGACACTTTTTTGTAAGCAACGATACACAGCCGGGCGTCGATCGCAAAAGAGCGCAGTGAAACGGCGGATTTCCGGTTTGTTTTGGTAACGGGTTCGAGCGTCGCCACCATGGAGATGCCGTCGCCGAGCGGAACCACCACTGTTTCCGCCTTCGCATCGTCGGCGCTGCGTGTAGAAACATCCTCGTCGTCATCTCCATACGAATCAAAATTGATTAAAAAGTTTAGATTGCCGTCCTTGCCGCTGACCTGGCTGACGCCGCCATTGTCGTCTTTTTTATCAATGATGGCTTCCTCCTTACAGGAAGTGAAAAAAAATGTCAAAACGCTCAAAATAAGCATTGTTGCGCTTAAATAATCAATGAAGCGCATAATTGTCAAATGGTTTTTTTTCATGATTAGTTTGATGCCTTATTATTCGCTTAATACCTAAATTTAATAATTTAATTTATAATATTATTTATAAATTGTTTTATATACATCCTCAATTGTCTTGCAATCAAAACACTAATTAGTATCCTAATAACCAACAAAAGTAGTTATTTATGGAATAAGTGCAAATAAATGATGAAAATTTGATTGTTTTTTTGCATAAAAAAAGCGGAATGAAACATTCCGCTTTTTTTAAACCATTGTACAGACGCAATGCATTGCGTCTCTACATTATTTGCCTTTTAATAAAGAGCCTAATAAACCGCGACCCATTTTAAATGTAGTATTCACTAATTCGCGTTTGACTTTTGTTTGCGCCATTTTCGACAGGCTGCCAACCATACTTTGGTCGTATGCCCGTTTTTTCTCGCGGGCTATCCTGTCCTTTTCGCGTTGTGCAGCGCGAGCAGCCATATCCTGTGCTTTTTGCTGTCTTTCATCTTCTTTCAGTCGGATAGCTTCTTCTTTCTGTATCTTCACTTCTTCTTTTTCGCGCAAAACCTGTTCCATGCGTTCGGAGAGTATCTCGTAGGCCGACTCGCGGTCTATCATCTCTTCGTAGACGCCATAAACGACCGATTTTTCCAATGTCCGCTGCCGTTCATCCGGTGTAATGGCGCCTGCTTGCCCTTGCGGGGGCAAAATAAAGGCGCGCTCAACCATGGCAGGCGCTCCTTTCTCATCCAAAAATGAAACCAACGCTTCGCCGACAGCCAATTCCATAATAGCCGTCTCTGTATTAAACGCCGGATTCTGGCGGAATGTCTTTGCAGCTGTCGAAACGGCTTTCTGGTCGCGCGGCGTAAATGCACGAAGCGCATGTTGCACACGGTTACCCATTTGCCCCAGGATCGACTCCGGTATATCCAACGGATTCTGGGTGCAGAAATAAACGCCTACGCCTTTCGAACGAATCAGACGTACCACCTGTTCAATTTTCTCAAGCAGTACCTTGGGGATTTCGTTAAACAGCAAATGGGCCTCATCGAAGAAAAAGACTAATTTGGGCTTATCCAAATCGCCGACTTCGGGCAAATGTTGATATAGATTGGATAATAAATAGAGCAAAAACGAAGTATATACCTTGGGCGACTGAATCAATTGATCGGCTGCTAAGATATTGATAATTCCCCGCCTGCCCTGTGTCTGAATAAAATCGAAAACATCGACGGCAGGCTCTCCAAAAAACAAATCGCCTCCCTGTTCAGCTAATGTAAGCAATCCCCGTTGAATAGTACCTACACTGGCCGGAGAAATATTGCCATACGTGATCGAATACTTATCGCGTTCATTGGCGACATGTTCTAACATTTTACGCAAATCTTTCAAATCAAGCAGCAACAATCCCTGATCGTCGGCAATCTTAAAGGTTATCGAAAGTACGCCGCTTTGGGTATCATTCAAGTCAAGTAAGCGACTTAATAATAACGGGCCCATTTCGGAAATGGTCGTCCTCAACGGATGTCCCTGCTTGCCGAAAATATCCCAGAAACAAACAGGAAAACCCCTGTATTCAAATCCCTTAGCCTCAAGGCCATAATTATCGACACTGCGTTGCAAATGCACATTATTGCCACCCGCTTTACTCACTCCGGACAGATCGCCTTTAATATCCGTAGCAAACACGGGAACGCCCATGTTGCTGAATGTTTCGGCTAAATTCTGCAACGTACAGGTTTTTCCCGTACCTGTTGCGCCGGTAATTAATCCATGACGATTTGCCATTTTCGGAAGAAGCACTATTTCCTTCCCGTCAGCTATGGCTATGACTGCTCTTTCTTCGATGTCTAACATAGTCTGGTTTGTTTTAATTTGTTAATTTAATGTCGTCCCTATTCGATTTCAGTCGACCAAAGTCTATTTAAGTCGATTTCCAGTCGAAATGCTCAATTCTCCTCATAATCAATCACACTTGCCCTTGTGGCAGCAATCCGGTCAAAATCCTCTTTTGTCCCAACGATCAAACGGTCGAATTCACGCTGTCCTGTTCCGGCAGGGATCAAGTGTCCGCATATCACATTCTCTTTCAGTCCTTCCAACCGGTCGACTTTTCCGCTGATTGCAGCTTCGTTCAGCACCTTGGTCGTTTCCTGGAACGATGCAGCCGACATAAAACTTGCAGTCTGCAAGGCTGCACGGGTAATTCCCTGTAATATCTGATTGGTCGTGGCCGGAATGGCGTCGCGTGCATCAACGGGCTTCAGATCCCGGCGTTTCAGCATACTGTTCTCATCCCTCATCTTTCGGGCTGTAACAATCTGGCCGGCTTTCAAATTGGATGAATCGCCTGCTTCGAGAATAACTTTCTTCCCCCATATACGGTCGTTTTCTTCCATCACTTCCAATTTATCAACAACCTGTTGTTCAAGGAATCGCGTATCTCCGGGGTCGATTATTTCGACTTTGCGCATCATCTGACGGACAATCACTTCAAAATGTTTATCGTTGATTTTCACACCCTGCCGGCGATACACATCCTGTACTTCATTTACGATATATTCCTGTACGGCGGTCGGGCCATTGATGGCCAAAATATCGGCAGGTGTAATGGCGCCGTCGGAAAGCGGCATACCGGCACGGACATAGTCATTCTCCTGTACCAGCAGTTGCTTCGATAGCGATACCATGTATTTTTTCGTTTCACCCAATTTGGAGGTAACGGTTATTTCACGGTTTCCCCGTTTGATTTTGCCGAACCCTACCTCGCCGTCTATTTCCGAAACGACAGCCGGATTCGACGGGTTGCGCGCTTCAAACAGCTCGGTAACACGCGGCAAACCACCGGTTATATCGCCTGTTTTACCGACTGCACGCGGAATTTTAACCAGCACCTCTCCTGTTCTGATGATATCGCCTTCTTCCTTCACTACATGGGCGCCTAATGGCAATGTATACATTTTCAGTGGATTGCTCTGTTCGTCATGAATGTAGGCAGCCGGAATTTTTGTTTTATCTTTCGATTCAATAATGATTTTCTCTCTTAAACCGGTTGTTTCGTCACTTTCCATTTTATAGGTCAAATTCTCTACCATACTTTCGAACGACAGTCTACCGGCAACTTCCGACACGATCACCGCGTTGAATGGATCCCATTCAAGCACCTTATCGCCTTTTTTCACCGTATCTCCTGATTTGAAATAAAGTTTGGATCCGTAAGGGATATTATGCGAGTGTAAGACGATCTTCGTATGCGGGTCAATAATGCGAATATCTGCTAAACGACTGACAACCACCTTACAATTATCGCCCTCCGAATCCACTGCGCGCAGTTCTTCAATCTCAATAATGCCGTCGAATTTCGAAACCAAACTACTCTCTGTGGCTATATTGGAGGCGATACCTCCAACGTGGAATGTACGCAGCGTCAACTGTGTCCCCGGTTCGCCGATGGACTGTGCAGCAGTCACGCCTACAACTTCGCCTTTTTGTACCATCAATCCTGTAGCAAGGTTGCGACCATAACACTTGGCGCAAACGCCTTTCTTCGATTCGCATGTCAAAACTGAGCGGATTTCCACATTCTCAATAGGGGAATTATGTATTTTCAGCGCTACTTCTTCTCGGATTTCTTCTCCGACCTCTACCAATATTTCACCGGTATTGGGATGTATGATATCATGTACGGACACACGTCCCAAGATACGCTCATACAACGATGCAACGATTTCCGCATTATTCTTTAATTCCGAACAGACCAACCCGCGCAACGTTCCGCAATCTTCTTCATTGATAATCACATCGTGCGATACATCAACTAAACGACGTGTCAGATATCCGGCGTCGGCAGTCTTCAAAGCCGTATCAGCCAGCCCTTTACGTGCGCCGTGCGTAGAAATAAAGTACTCCAACACCGACAACCCTTCCTTGAAACTCGACAGGATGGGATTCTCAATCGTAGAACCTGTATCGCTACCGCTTTTCTGTGGTTTGCCCATCAATCCGCGCATACCCGACAATTGCCTGATCTGGTCTTTCGATCCGCGAGCGCCCGAATCCATCATCATATATACGGAGTTGAATCCGTCGTTATCTGACGACAATTGATGTATCAGGGTAGTAGATACGCGGTTATTTACATGCGTCCAGGTATCTATTATCTGATTGTATCGTTCGTTGAACGTAATCAAGCCCATGTTGTAGTTTGCCGTAATCTGTTCCACTTCATCATAGCCTTTTTTCACCAAACTATCTTTCTCCTGTGGAATCAATACATCGGCTAAGTTGAAAGACAAACCGCCTTTGAATGCCATGTAATACCCCAAATCCTTGATCTCATCAAGGAATTGAGCCGTACGGGCAACGCCGCATTTTTTGATTACATCGCCGATAATATCGCGAAGAGTCTTTTTGCCCCATACCTCATTGATAAATTTCACTTCTTTCGGCACACACTCATTGACCATCAAACGACCGACCGACGTTATGTATGGCGTCTTCTTGACAACGCCTTTTTTGTCGGCAATGATATTTCCTTTGTCGTCCAATTCATTGATATACACTGTGACAGGCGCATGCAAATCCAATCTCTTTTCATTGTATGCAATCGTTGCCTCCTCCGGCCCGTAAAAGATTAATCCTTCACCCTTTGTGCCTTTGCGAAGTTTGGTAATATAGTATAGTCCGAGCACCATATCCTGCGAAGGAACGGTAATCGGGAAACCATTAGCAGGATTCAATATATTGTGCGAAGCCAGCATCAACATTTGAGCCTCAAGGATGGCTTCATTGCCTAAGGGAAGATGAACTGCCATCTGATCCCCGTCAAAATCAGCATTAAACGCCGTACAGGACAGTGGATGCAACTGAATAGCCTTTCCTTCTATTAACTTTGGCTGGAATGCCTGAATACCGAGCCGGTGCAAAGTCGGCGCCCGGTTAAGCAATACCGGATGCCCTTTCATTACATATTCGAGAATATCCCATACGACAGGCTCCTTGCGGTCTACAATCTTTTTGGCCGACTTGACTGTCTTAACGATTCCGCGTTCGATCAATTTACGGATCACAAACGGCTTATACAGTTCGGCAGCCATATCTTTCGGTAAACCGCACTCGTGCATTTTCAGTTCAGGGCCTACCACGATGACCGACCGGGCGGAATAGTCTACACGTTTCCCGAGCAGGTTCTGACGGAAACGTCCCTGTTTCCCTTTCAAACTGTCGGAAAGCGACTTCAACAGACGGTTTGCATCGGTCTTGACGGCGCTCGATTTGCGCGAATTGTCGAACAAGGAATCGACAGCTTCCTGCAACATACGCTTTTCGTTGCGCAGGATCACTTCCGGCGCCTTGATATCGATCAAGCGTTTGAGCCGGTTGTTGCGTATAATCACGCGGCGATACAAGTCATTCAAATCCGATGTGGCAAACCTGCCTCCATCCAACGGTACCAACGGTCGCAGTTCGGGAGGAATAACCGGAACCACTTTTACGACCATCCATTCAGGTTTGTTTTTCCCTTTGGATGCACGAAATGCCTCCACAACCTGCAAACGCTTCAAGGCCTCATTTTTACGCTGTTGCGAGGTGTCTGTCATCGCATGGTGACGCAAATCGTACGAAAGTGCGTCTAAATCCAAACGTGCCAACAAATCGTAAACCGCTTCGGCGCCGATTTTGGCAATAAACTTTTTCGGATCGGTATCTTCCAACAATTGATTTTCCTTAGGCAGATTATCAGCAATTTGCAAATATTCATCCTCTAAAAGCAAATCAAGTGTAGATACAGAATCAACACATCCGGGCTGAATCACGACATAGCGTTCGTAATAGATAACGGAATCCAATTTCTTGGTAGGTAGCCCTAATAAGTAGCCTATCTTGTTGGGTAGTGTGCGGAAATACCAGATATGTGCCACCGGTACAACCAACTGGATATGTCCGACACGTTCGCGTCGCACTTTCTTTTCGGTCACTTCCACACCACACCGGTCGCAAACAATGCCTTTATAGCGAATACGTTTATATTTACCGCAATAACACTCGTAGTTCTTAACCGGCCCGAAGATACGCTCACAGAATAATCCATCGCGTTCTGGTTTGTAGGTACGATAATTGATTGTTTCCGGTTTTAATACTTCGCCACTCGAATTTTCAAGAATTTCTTCAGGCGACGCCAACCCTATACTTATCTTCGTGAAGACATTTTTTATCTTGTTTTCTTTTTTAAAAGCCATAATTTATTTACGATTTACGTTTTTTTTATCCCCCTTTGGAGGGGGCAGGGGGAGGTTCGATTTAAAATCAAAAATCATTTTTAATTCTTAATTAATCTAAAGTAAGACTCAGACAAAGCCCTCTCAACTCGTGGAGTAATACATTCAACGACTCTGGTATTCCTGCCGGAGGCATCGGATCGCCTTTCACGATGGCTTCATACGCCTTCGAACGTCCGACAACATCATCCGACTTGACTGTTAATATTTCCTGAAGGATATGGGCGGCGCCAAATGCTTCCAACGCCCAGACTTCCATTTCACCAAATCGTTGCCCTCCGAACTGTGCTTTTCCGCCTAACGGTTGTTGCGTGATCAATGAATAGGGGCCAATTGAACGGGCGTGCATTTTGTCGTCTACCATGTGTCCAAGCTTTAAGAAGTATGTGACGCCCACTGTAGCCGGCTGGTCAAACTGTTCGCCTGTGCCACCGTCGTACAGGTATGTCTTACCATATCGCGGCAGTTTAGCTTTGTCAGTCCATTTGTTCAAATCATCAATATCTGCACCATCAAAAATCGGTGTAGCAAACTTTACATTCAATGTCCTGCCCGCCCAACCTAAGACAGCTTCAAAAATCTGCCCTAAATTCATACGTGAAGGTACACCTAACGGATTAAGACAAATATCAACCGGCGTTCCGTCTTCAAGGAATGGCATATCTTCCTGTCGGACAATTTTCGAAACAATCCCTTTGTTGCCATGACGCCCCGCCATTTTGTCGCCAACCTGTATTTTACGCTTCTTGGCGATATACACTTTGGCTATCTGGATAATACCTGTCGGCAATTCATCGCCGATTGTGATATCGAATTTTTTCCGGCGAAGCTCTGCATCTAATTCTTTATATTTTTTTATAAAGTTTGAAATTATTTTTTTGATTAATTCGTTTTTTTGTAAATCGACGGTCCACTTGTTGGTTTGGATTGAATTGTAATCCAACTCTTCCAGTACCTTGCGCGTAAATTTCGCATTTTTGGGAATCACATCTGTGCCTAAGTAATCTTTTATTCCTTGTGAGACTTTGCCGTTTGTCAGTATCAAGAGTTTGTCAACTAAAATTGTTTTCAATTTACCTGTTTTCTGTTCAAATTCTTCATCCAATTTTGGCAATGCAGCTTTTTCAGTCAGTTTGGAAGTGGTTTTCTTTATGTTTTTACAGAACAGGCTGGTGTCGACTACCACTCCGTGCAACGAAGGAGTTGCTTTCAACGAAGCATCTTTCACATCGCCTGCCTTATCGCCGAAAATGGCACGCAGCAGTTTTTCCTCAGGTGAAGGGTCGGATTCACCTTTCGGGGTAATTTTCCCAATCAGGATATCGCCCGGTTCAACATGTGCACCAATTCTGATAATCCCGTTTTTATTCAGGTTTTTAATGGTATCTTCGCTCACATTCGGTATGTCACTCGTCAATTCTTCAGGCCCACGTTTTGTGTCGCGCACTTCGAGGATATATTCATCAACATGCACAGAGGTGAAATAATCGTCGCGTACCATTCTCTCATTCAACACAATAGCGTCTTCATAATTGTATCCTTTCCAAGGCATGTAAGCAACCATCACGTTGCGTCCTAACGCTAATTCGCCGTTATGCGTCGAAAAACCTTCCGTTAAAATATCTCCTGTTTTCACATGTTGGCCTTTCGAACAGATGGGTCGTAAGTCAACTGTCGTACTTTGATTTGTCTTGCGCCACTTCGGAACGGTATATTCCTTTATGGAATCTTCAAAACTCACAAACTCCTCGTCTTCTGTACGGTCGTATTTAATTTGAATGTTGGTTGAATCGACATATACGATTTCGCCGTTCCCTTCGGCAATAATCTGCGTGCGTGAATCGCGGGCGACCTGCCCTTCAATTCCGGTTCCGACAATAGGAGCTTCCGTACGTACCAACGGAACAGCTTGACGCATCATATTTGATCCCATCAAGGCACGGTTTGCGTCATTATGTTCTAAAAATGGGATTAACGCAGCGGCAATTGATGCAATCTGGGTGGGTGAGACGTCCATCAGATTCACTTCCTGAGGACTTACAACCGGAAAATCGGCTTCATACCTTGATTTGATCCTGTCCTGCATAAAACGCCCCTTATTGTCCAATGGCGCATTTCCCTGTGCTACAATCTTATCTTCTTCTTCTTCAGCCGTATAATATGATAAGGCTTCTTCCGAAAAACTAACTTGTCCATTCTCAACTTTCCGGTAAGGCGTAGAGATAAAGCCCAAATCGTTGATTTTCGCATAAACGCACAGTGAGGAGATCAAACCGATATTAGGCCCTTCAGGAGTTTCAATAGGGCAAAGGCGTCCGTAGTGCGTATAATGAACATCACGAACCTCGAATCCCGCCCGTTCGCGCGACAATCCTCCGGGTCCTAATGCCGAAAGACGGCGTTTGTGGGTCAACTCGGCCAAAGGATTGGTCTGATCCATAAATTGTGACAGGGCATTCGTTCCGAAAAACGAATTGACAACAGATGATATTGTTTTTGCGTTGATTAGGTCTATGGGCGTAAACACTTCGTTATCACGCACATTCATACGTTCGCGAACCGTTCGTGCCATTCGTGCCAAACCTAATCCGAACTGGTTATAGAGTTGTTCACCTACAGTCCTGACGCGCCGATTACTCAAATGGTCTATATCATCAACAATAGCATTTGAGTTGATTAACTCAATCAGGTATTTGATAATTTCAATAATATCTTCCTTCGTCAAAACCCGGGTTTCGTCGTTTATTGTCAGATTCAATTTCCTGTTGATACGGAAACGCCCCACATCACCCAGGTCATATCTTTTTTCCGAAAAGAACAGATTGGTAATTACCTCGCGTGCGCTCATTTCATCAGCAGGCTCTGCATTGCGCAACTGGCGGTAAATATAGAGTACCGCTTCTTTTTCCGAATTACTCGGATCCTTCTGCAACGTGTTATATATAATTGCGTAATCGGACAACTTTTGGTCTTCACGATGTAAGAGTATATACTGCGTTCCCGAATCAATAATGGCATCGATATTGTCTTCACTCAACACAGATTCCCGATCAATCACCACATCATTTCGTTCGATGGAAACTACCTCGCCGGTATCTTCATCTACAAAATCTTCAACCCACGTTCTCAGCACACGGGCAGCTAATTTGCGATTAATACATTGCTTTAAATTTTCCCTTGTCACACCGACCTCTTCAGCTAAGTTGAAAATTTCAAGGATAGCCTTATCGCTTTCAAATCCGATGGCGCGTAAAAGGGTGGTAACCGGCAATTTTTTCTTCCGGTCAATATAGGCGTACATCACATTATTGATGTCCGTCGCAAATTCTATCCATGAACCTTTGAACGGGATAATTCGCGCCGAATAGAGTTTCGAACCGTTGGCGTGGATGCTTTGTCCGAAAAATACGCCGGGCGAACGATGTAATTGTGAAACGACCACGCGTTCGGCGCCATTAATAACAAACGTACCCTTTTCCGTCATATACGGAATAGGGCCAAAGTATACATCCTGAATTACTGTTGCAAAATCCTCATGTTCAGGGTCTGTACAGTATAATTTCAATTTTGCCTTCAATGGTACGCTGTACGTCAAACCACGGGCAACACATTCATCGATTGTATAACGGGGCGGATCTATGAAATAATCCAAAAACTCCAGTACAAAATTGTTTCGCGTATCTGTAATGGGAAAGTTTTCAGCAAAGACTTTATACAACCCTTCTTTTTTCCTTTTTTCAGGAGGCGTATCTAATTGAAGAAAGTCCTGAAATGACTTCAATTGTACTTCAAGAAAATCGGGATAGGGCAGAAAGTTTTTAATAGATGCAAAATTAATTCTTTGAGTTTCAGTTATTGAGGACATTTGGTTTGGGATTACGTTGAACTTAATAATTATTTAGCACAAAAAGGTTAAGAATCCCCCCTTCGAGGATTCCTAACCATATTCACCTGACTGACAGGCTATTAAGACTATTTAAGCTCAACTTCCGCTCCAGCTTCTTCCAAACTTTTCTTCAAGCCTTCAGCCTCAGCTTTGTTCACTCCTTCTTTTACATTACTTGGAGCGCTATCGACCAAATCTTTTGCTTCTTTCAAGCCAAGTCCGGTCAATTCTTTTACTAACTTAACAACTGCCAACTTACTGGCGCCCGGTGATTTCAAAACGACGTCGAATGATGTCTTTTCTTCTTCAACAGGTGCAGCCACAGCCGGACCGGCAGCAACAGCAACAGCTGCAGCAGCGGGTTCGATGCCATATTCGTCTTTCAAAATTGTTATTAATTCGCTTACTTCTTTAACGGTAAGATTTACTAATTGTTCTGCAAAAGCTTTCAAATCTGCCATTTTTGTATTATTTTAATGATTATTATTCTATTTAATTAAAAAAATTATCTCTCTTCGAGCGTTTTTAATATTCCATGTATTGAATTGCCGCCGGATTGAAGCGCCGACATCACACGTTGAACCGGTGATTGCAACATTGCAACCACATCGGCAACCAATTCGTCTTTGCTTTTCAAGCTAACCAAAGCGTCCAAATTTTCAGGTCCAATGTAAAAACATTCCTGTAAATAAGCCGCTTTTAATATGGGTTTCGCTTTCTCTCCCTTTCGGGCATCCTTTGTAAATTCTTTAATCAAGCGTGCCGGAACGTTTGCCACTTCTGCGAACATAATTGCCGTATTGCCCGTAAGCGAACCGTACAATGATGACATATCAGCATCCATACTCTCCAACGCCTTCTTAAACAACGTATTTTTAACAACGATCAGTTTTATATTTTTCTTCGAGCAAGCTCTTCTTAACGCACTTGTTTTCGAGGCATTTAACGTCTCAATATCCGTCAAATAAAAATTATTACAAGACTGTAATTGTTCTGACAGTTGTTTAATAATTAAGCTTTTATCTTCCTTTTTCATCGTCTAAAAATTCTTAGTTCTTAACTCTTAGTTCTTAACTCTCAATCGACTTCGGGTCAACCTTAATACCCGGACTCATTGTACTTGAAAGATAAATGCTCTTCATATAGGTTCCTTTCGCTGCAGCCGGTTTCAATTTGATAAGCGTAGAAATAAATTCCTTCGCATTGTCGCATATTTTTTCCGGCTCAAAAGATACTTTACCGACTGAAGTATGCACAATACCGGTCTTATCAACCTTAAAGTCAATCTTCCCTTGCTTTACATCTTTAATCGCTTGTCCTATATCGTTCGTAACTGTTCCGCTTTTGGGATTCGGCATCAAGCCGCGCGGGCCTAATATTCTTCCTAAAGCGCCTATTTTACCCATGATGGCAGGCATTGTAATGATAATATCGATATCGGTCCAACCGCCTTTGATTTTATCGATATATTCATCCAAACCCACATAATCAGCGCCGGCTTCCTGAGCCTCGGCTTCTTTTTCAGGGGTACATAATGCAAGAACCCTAACTTGTT
>Ga0082212_10001949_pt1 | contig 30397 bp, 26 predicted proteins | sample TergutNt197P3_FD_71548 | JGI IMG/M metagenome (GOLD analysis project Ga0082212, IMG submission 71548) | Neocapritermes taracua P3 segment gut microbial communities from Petit-Saut dam, French Guiana - Nt197 P3 | ecosystem: Host-associated > Arthropoda: Insects > Digestive system > Gut ...
GGTGGCATCTGCAGTTTTGGGGGCAACATCAGCATTGCTGGCGGTGATATCCACAATAACGTAGCCAGTAATAACGGCGGTGGCCTGTATGTCAATGGCGGTAACTTCAGTTTGAGCAACGGCACTATCTCTGGTAATAGGACCTCTACTTTGGGTGGAGGCATGTACATTGACGGCGGTTCCCCCACCATGACTGGCGGCACCATTGCCTATAACTCTGCGGGCACTGGTGGTGGTGGCGTAGCGCTTACTGGTGGTGCTGTCTTCGATATGGACAACGGCGCCATAGCGGACAACATCTCAAGCAGAACTGGCGGCGGAGTGCAGATCACTGGCGCCTCCAGCGTTTTCAATCTTTCAGGCAGCGCGATCATCTCAGGCAATGATGCCAACATGACCGGGGGCGGAATATATAACTCGACGGCCTCCTTGAACATCTCTGGTGGAATGATAACGGGTAATAATGCCCGTTCAGGTGGTGGTGGCATCCAGAACATCAGTACCCCCACTGGAAACCCTTTCAAGATGAATGGCGGAGAGGTCTCCGGCAACACGACAAATGAGGATGGCGGTGGGATCTACTTGAGCAATACCCCCAGTTCCGTCATAGAGGGTGGAGCGCTTATCGTAGACAACACTGCCAGCGGTGACTGGGGTGGCGGTATATGCATGAGCAACTCGATCCTTGAGATAAAGGATGCCACGGTCTCTGGCAACAAGGGCCCGCTTGGTGGCGGTGTGTACCTTGCGGGTGGTACCAGCACCTGTACCCTGAATGGCGGCACCATCTCTGATAATGAGGCTACCCGGAACGGGGGCGCCATATACTGCAACGGCGGCGCCTTCATCATGCTGGATGGTGCAATCACAGACAATAAGACAACCGGGACGGGTACCCTGGGGAACGGCGGCGGCGTATACGTCAGCAGCGGCACTGCAAGGATCGATGACGGCACGGTCTTAGGCAACACCGCTAACAGGAACGGCGGCGGCGTGTGGGTGACCGACACCAACACCAACCTAAACCGCCTCAGCGTTGGCTCAGACGCGGTCTTCAGTGGTAATAAAGCCACCGCCGCCTATGACCGCGACCCCGCTGATGACCCCACCTATGCTATGTATGTGTTAGGCACGCAGTGGACAACGCCGTTTGACCAGGGCTACAACAACTATGACATCAGCTATGTCAGAGGTGAAGCACGCGGTTTTGTGGAGATCACCTATGATGCCAACGGTGGCATAAACCCGCCGGAGGACAACACATCCTACCTCTCTGGCAGCGATATCACGGTGCTGGGCCAAGAGGGCATGACCAGGACAGATCACTCTTTCCTGGGTTGGTCCACAGACCCAGACGACACAGCGCCTGAGTATACTGCCGGTTCAACCCTGCTTGCCGTAATGGTTGACACCACACTCTATGCCGTGTGGCTTGCGGATCCCATCCCGCCCACGTACACGGTGAGCTACCAACCAGGCGCCCATGGTGCCTTTGCCGCACAGACGCACAGCGACCTCGCTGATGGTTCGCCCACCCCTGCCGCTCCGGCGACCCCTGGCGAGCCTGAATGGAGCTTCGCGGGTTGGGCGCCCGTACCTACGGCTACCGTGACAGCCGACGTTGACTACATCGCGCAGTGGACATACACCCCCACCCCGCCAACTACCTACACGGTCCGCTTTTATGACTGGGACGGCACACTGCTCAAAACGCAGACTATCACCTCTGGAGGAGCTGCCACGGCCCCCACAAGCCCATCACGAGAAGGATGGGAATTCACGGGTTGGGACCCTGCCTTCAACAATGTGACTGCCGACCTTATCGTCACAGCGCAGTATAAGGAGGATCCACCTGTAGTAGATCCAGACCCTGACCCTGATCCCGACCCGGATCCTGATCCCGACCCGGATCCCGATCCCGATCCAGACCCCGATCCTGATCCCGATCCTGACCCTGATCCAGGCATAACACGACCACCCTCAAGACCTGTCACGCCCGTTACAGACACAACAGGACCCACCTTGAGACCTGACACAGAGCCTACTACAGGCACTGGCACTACGGGCTCCGCTACAACACCTCCGGCAGATCCAAAGCCACCAGAGAAGACTACCGGCACGAACCCAGAGCCTGTACCCGACCCTGAGCCGCCAGAGGAGCCTTCGGGCAAGCTGACCATGGAGCAGGGCGCGACACTCGAGCAGATCGAGAAAGAGGGCATCCGCATCCTCACCATAATGGGGCGCCCGATGCCGATGACTCCTGGTTCCATGGGGCATATGGTATGGTCGCTTGTCAACCTGGTGCTGTGCATCATCGGTGGCGTTCTTGCTGTGGTTGTCCTTGTGGTCAAACTGCTGCAGAGGACTTCCAAGCGCAAGACAGACTATAGTCCCTACGCGAAGTACAACCGCAACACGGGCTCAGAGAGCCACGAGGATAACGGGGATCAACGTCAGAGCCGTAGCCTTCTTTGGACTGCCCTAGCTATAGTGTTGGGAATCGTGGGCATCATCCTGTTCCTGCTGGTCGAAGACACAAGCAAGCTCATGGTGCTCTTTGACAACTGGAGCATCGGGCAGATATTGATTTTCCTGGGAGAGATAGTAACCATGGTCCTCGCGCTGAAGCGCAAGAAGGAGCTATAGGGTTCGATTCCCTCACGGCTTATAGCAGTTGTTGCCCGGGGACCTTATAGGTCCCCGGGCAACAACTGGTGGGCCGTGAGGGAATCGAACCCGCGACCTTAGGATTAAAAGTCCTCTGCTCTACCAACTGAGCTAACGGCCCACACGCAGCTGCTCACTTCAATCGAGCTAATAGCCGCACGAGCGAATACTCTATCATATTCCGTCCCGTTGCGCATTGTGCGCAGTGATAATACGCGGGCGACCAGTGAGGTCACAGTGGACCCTCACCTCTACAAAACCCCTACTCTCGCAGTACCCTTGTGCAGCATCAAGGCAAGTCTCAAAAAGCTCGCAGGCAAGCAGGCCACCGGGTTTCAACAGTAAGATAGCCTGCTCCACAATCCTGCGGAATACAGCAAGGCCGTCTTCTCCCCCATCCAAAGCCTGGCTTGGTTCATATTTTGCTATTTCATTTGGCAAATTTAAGAGCACAGAAGTAGGTACGTAGGGCGGGTTGGAGACCACCACGTCAAAACTCCCCTGCATCTCGGGCAAGGCCACCAGCGAGCTGGCGAGATCGTCTTCAATAAGCAGCAGCCTGTCGCTGGCAGCATAGCCCAGCAGCTCCGCATTCTCTTGAGCCACGGCAAACGCCTGCGGGTCGTTGTCGGTTGCCACCAGGCTGACCTCGGCGCACTCCTGCAACAGCGACAACGCGATGCAGCCGCTACCGGTGCAAAGGTCCAGCACACGCAGCGGCTCTACAATTCCCCCGCCGCCCAACTCGCCTAACTCGCTAAGCTCAGCCAACTCACCCAACTCAGCCAGCACCACCTCAACCAGCACCTCGGTCTCTGGACGCGGAATCAGCACCCCCGCACGCACCACCAGCTCAAGCCGCCTGAATGGCGCCTTGCCCAGGATGTACTGCAGGGGCTCCCCCGCCAACCGCCGCTTGATCCCCTCGCGCAGCACAGTAAGCTGCGCCTCGGACAGCGGCAGGTCATAGTTGGTATACAGCTCAATCCGTGAAAGTCCGGTGGCCGCGCATAAGAGCCACTGCGCCGCCAGGCGTGGATTCTCCTCGCCCTTCACACCAAGATGCCCCTGCGTCCATTCCAGGGTGCTCTTTATGGTCCATGGAGGTTTTACGTGGCTTTGCCCTTGGCTCGCGCTATCCGCGCGTCCCTGGCTCGCGCCATCCGCACTCACAGGCAACCCTCAGACCGCCTGCTCAAGACGTCGCGCCCGGTCCGCAGTGATCAAAGCGGTGGTCAGCTCCTCAAGTCCCGAGCCGCCCGCATTCAACAACACCCCGTTGTAGGTGCCGTTATACCCTATCCGATGGTCGGTCACGCGGTCCTGCGGCCCGTTGTAGGTGCGGATCTTCTCGCTCCTGTCCCCGCTGCCTATCTGCGACCTGCGCTGCTCTCCCAGCTCGGAGAGCTGCTCCGCCAGCATCTTGTCATACAGGCGCGCACGCAGCACCTGCATCGCCGCCTCCTTGTTCTGCAGCTGCGACTTCTGGTCCTGCGACTGCACAACCAACCCCGTGGGCAGATGCGTGATGCGCACAGCCGAGTCCGTGGTGTTGACGCACTGGCCCCCCGGCCCGCCGGCGCGAAACACGTCGATCCGCAGGTCAGCTGGGCTGATCTCCACCTCCACCTCGTCGGCCTCCGGCAAGACGGCCACCGTGGCCGTGGACGTATGGATCCGCCCCTGGCTCTCGGTCTTGGGCACCCGCTGCACGCGGTGCACCCCGCTCTCGAACTTCATCACCGAGTAGACCTTGCTGCCCGTCACCTTGAACTCGATCTCCTTGAACCCGCCCGCCTCAGAAAGCGAAGAGTCCAACTGCTCGACCTTCCAGCCCTTCTCGTCAGCAAAACGCAGGTACATGCGGTACAGGTCCCCGGCAAAGATCGCTGCCTCATCCCCGCCCGCACCCGCGCGGATCTCCACTATGATGTCCTTCTCGTCATTGGGATCGCCCGGCACCAGCATGGCCTTGATGGCCTCCTCCAGCGCCTCAAGCGTCGCCGCATGCTCGGCCATCTCCTGCTGCGCGAACTCCTTCATCTCCGGGTCGCTCTCAGCCCGCAAGAGCTCCTTCGCCGCCGCCAGATCATCGGCCGCCACCACATAGGCTCGCGCCTGTTTTGCCAGCTCAGCCTGGGCAGAATGCTCCTTTGCCAGCCGCGTGTACTCCTTCTGGTCCCCAAACACGGCAGGGTCGCCCAGCTTGCTCTCAAGCTCGGCATACGCATCGATTATCTGTTGGAGTTTCTCACGCATAACCGGGTAATGATACCACAGAGCATGACGAGAAAGACGCAGCCCACCCCCACGCAACCCCTCAAGGGGCGCGACCTCCGCACGCCAGGCTCCCATCCCCCTCGCGCCTTGACGTGACAAAGGGGGCATGACAAGGGGGACGGTCCGTTTTGTCATATTGCTTTCTAGCAATATGACAAAACGGACCGTCCCCCTTGTCATGAAAACGCCCCGCCCCCAGTCTGCCTGCCTAGTGTCTATTCAAAGATGATTGTGTAGGTATCCCTTACATCAGGAAATGCGTATAGCAGGTTCAGGAGCTGCTCTTTTGCGTTCTCTCGCGCCTCTTCAAACAGGCCCATCTCCTCTACCCGCTCCTCCATTGCGAGCTTCCTCGATTCGAATAGCTCGATGTATTCACCTACCTCGTTTCGGTTGAACACCGTGCCTTTGTCAATCAGCACCTCGGTTGAACCACTCACTTGGGTATGTGAGAGTATCTTCGCCTCAGGCAGTCTAATGGTGATAGTATCCTCAGTTTGGGTGACTTTAATCTCACTACCGTCAATACCGATCTCTATGACACCGTCATACTGCACGCCAAGATAAGCATCGGTAAAGGGGAGCTCCACGCCACCAAGTGTCTTTACATCCTTTTCGTAGATAAAATTGGTATAACGATAGGTAACTGTGGATATCTTGAAGCTCTTAATCACCTCTTCAGCCTCGATTGCGTTGCCTCGCTCGCGCACCTCAGTGATGCCAGACTTACCAAGAAGACCAGTGAGACTGACAGCAACAATGGTCGTGCATACTGCCACTACTACTATGATCACCACAATGAGCACAAACTTCGGGCTCATTCTCCTTCTGGGTTTTTTAAGCTTGCTGGGCTTATCAACCTCCTCGGCCATGATACAACCCCCTTCTAATCATTCTTATTACCTCAAGTAACGCACCTAGAGCATGAGCAACGCTTCAATCCTGAATTATAGACAAGCTGCTGCCTACGACAAGCCTATCAGCAGAAGTATGTGACAAAAGGAACCGTCCCCTTTGTCATATCCCCTTTGCCATATCCCCTTTGCCACACTCATCCCTTCTTGGCCGGCAAAGGTGGGAATTATTTGGGGGGAGTTCCTAGCAAAAAGGCCAGGTGGCGTTTTTTATTAAATAATGACGAAAAGGACGGGTCTCGTCTCCACACAAGCAAAAGGGAGACGCGGCCTCCGCACACCAGGCCCCCATCCTCCTCGCGCCTTGTGCCTTGTGCCCTTGTGCCGGGGGCCCATCCTGCTCGCCACATTTGGAGTTGTCAGCAGGAAATTGAGGTTGTGCACGCCTCCAAGGCCCTACTCTCAGCCCTATTTGCTATCCTATTTACAAACCTGCAGGTAGAGAAAATGCAGTGTAAGATGGCAAATTAGTGGCTATCGACAGAGGCGTGCACAACCTCAATTTTCTGCTAACAACTGCTAAACACTGTGTTAAACCAGGATTGACATATGCCTGGGGCACCGTGACAGGGTGTCAAGGTATTGCGGAGGACAACAGGGGGTAGGGCTGAGCGTCTTCTTATAAAGGCAGCTTATGAGAGTAGGGTCGTCCTTCTCGTTATAAGCTAGCTGCTCTTGAGGATGATGGTGCCGAGCATGTCGACCACGTTCTCGCAGGAGTCGATGCAGCGCTCCTTGCAGCGGCACGCTCCTTGCACGCTCCTTGCAGCGGCACGCTCCTTGCACGCTCCTTGCACGCTCCTTGCAGCGCTCCTTGCAGCGCTCCTTGCACGCTCCTTGCAGCGCTGTCTCAATAACCGAGGGTTTATGATACACTCTTGCCAGTACAACAACTTATCAGGAAACCCTAGCATTCTGTTCTCGACTTATGGAGATATCTATGCCAGAGACAGAAAGTTATAGTCAAAGAACACCCTTCCTGTTTGATCTCTTACAGACAGTATTCCAGTGCTCGGATCTCGACAGCATACTTGCCTGTGCCCTCGATATTGTCATCAACGGGCTCGGCATGCAGAACTGTGCAATAACCTTGCGCGACCCAAGTGTTGACCGCTTCACGCTCCGAGCCTCTCGCAACCTTTCTGATGATCAGCTTCAGGCAATCGAACGTTTCAGGCAAAAGCCTGGAGGCAACTTCTGTCAGCAGATCGTTGACAGTGGGCAACCGGTCTATGTGCCGAATATGGCAAAGAGCGAGCTATTCAAAGATACCTTTGACGTCTTGGATGGTGGGTCATACGCAAATGTGCCACTCCGGTCACAATATGAGATCCTTGGTACCCTGGGCTCGGTTACCCGCGTTGGACAGCAGCTCACTGAGCACGAGCTGGAAGTACTGAAGGTGATCGGGAACTTGATAGGAACAGCGATAAAGAAGGCGCAGAACAGCCAGTATGCCCAGTACCTCATCATGACAGATGAGCGGGACCGTCTTGCCCGAGAGCTGCATGACACCGTAGCCCAATCACTGGGTTGCATAATACAGCAGCTGAATGTCACGGAGGAGTTCCTGGCCCGCAATCAAATCGACCAGGCTAAAGCCAACCTCCGTGAGGCTAATATGATTTCCAAAACCGCGTATACCGATATGCGGGAATCGATCTTCAGTCTTCGTACTGCGCCTATCAACGAGTCGGGATTCTTCTCGACACTCAGCGAGTACCTGTCTGCTTATGAGAAGCAGTACGGGTTGAAAACAGAGCTGCTGATAGACAGTGAGCACGCTCTCTACCTGCCGCTTGAAACCACCATCCATCTGTTGCGTATCATCCAGGAAGCACTTTCCAACTCCCGCAAACATGCGCATGCAACAAGCGTATCGGTTCGTTTTCAGCAAGTAGAGGACACTATCATTATTTCTGTCACAGATGACGGTTGTGGCTTCAGCCCTGCTGAGGGAGCAAACAAGGGGCCGTTACATCTTGGGCTGCAGATAATGCAAGAGCGTGTCGAATGTGTGGACGGTAAGCTGAGAATCGAGTCGAGCCCAGGTCATGGCACACGCATCCTGATCGAACTCCAGTCTCTACCAGAGAAAGAGGAGCACTGATGGGCCCTATACGAGTCCTTTTGGTAGATGACCAGACATTATTCCGCAGAGCTATTGTCTCCATGCTGGCATTCCAAAATGATATCGAGGTTGTAGGTGAGGCGAGCGACGGTTTCGAGGCGATAGAGATGGCCTTGAAGACAGAGCCGGAGGTCATCCTCATGGACCTCAACATGCCTAACTGCACCGGGCTTGAGGCACTTGTCACCATCAAGGAGATGATGCCTGACATCAAGGTGATCATACTCACCATCTCTGATGACGACGATGATGTATTCACGGCCATCAAGAGTGGTGCAGAGGGCTATCTGCTGAAGAATATGGAGCCTTATCAGCTCTTTGATATGATCGCAAGTGTGCGTCGTGGCCTTCTTGCTATCGAGGGACCAGTGGCAGCAAAGATACTTCAGGAGTTCAAACAGCCGACCAGCATGAAAGAAAAGCCTGCCAGAGAAAATGAGGCCCTGACGCCACGCGAGGTCAAGGTATTGGAGCTGATTGTGAGAGGGGCCACGAACCAGGAGATCGCGGCAAAGCTATACATCAGCGAGAATACTGTCAAGTTGCACCTCAGGAACATACTCACCAAATTGCATCTGCGGAATCGGATCCAGGTGGCTGTATACGCTGTCAGTCATGGCTTGGTAGCTGATTACGAATAGAGAGCATCCCTAGCCGGAATGCCTGCTCAACACTACGGTCATCCCTGGCCGGAATGCCTGCCCAACACTACGGTCATCCCTGGTTGAGATGCCTGGCAAATACTACAGCCTTTCCTGGAGCCAACACCGCTTCCTGATACTGTGGTTCGCACCGTGCTGCCTGCACTGGGGAACAGGGCATCTGCCATACCCGATAGGGCTATAACAATATAGCTCTATCAGCTTTTTTTGCCCCTTTTTTTGAGTCTTTCTGGGTGTATTCCCACTCAGAGAAACTGTGTATATTGGGAGCATCCTAGTCTCTACAAAACAAAGCAGACAGTACTGTAAGCGTGCTCGAGCAAAACAAGGGTTGTTAGTAGCGGGTCGGGCTCTGTAGCCCTACCTCTAGTAGTGTGTTGCCTACTTTGCTATTGGGGTTGTTCGCTCTGTAGCCCTACCTCTAGTAGTGCGTTGCCTACTTTGCTATTGGGGTTGTTCGAATTGCTACGTTCGAACTGTTGCTATTGAAGAGAAAGGATCACAACATGGAGGAGGAAAAGAATCTATCGAGAAGAGGCTTCCTAGCGGGCTCAGCCGTCTTGGGCGCTGGAGCGCTTGCAGCCGGTTTGGTCGGTTGTAACACAGCGGGCTCAGGAGGAGCACCGGGAGGAGCATCGGGTGGGAGTTCGACTGGCGCAGCGCCTGCAAGAGTCATAGGCGTAGAAGAGCATTATTATCCGGAGTTCTTTTATAAAGAGCCAGGGTCTCCTGGCTTTGAGACTATGCAGGCTGCCAATAGGGCAATGCCCGGAATAACAGAGCTGATCGGTGATTTGGGAGACGGGAGAATTGCCCGCATGGATGCAGCGGGTGTTGATGTGCAGGTCCTGTCATTGGGGGGCTCAAGCATAGATGATCTGCCTGTTGCACAGGCAACCTCGATTGTGCGTGAGTGCAATGACGTGCTTGCCGATGCCATAAGCAAGAACCCGACGCGCCTGAAAGGCTTTGTGGCCATACCCGCAGCAGGGCCTGATGCCGCAGTCGCAGAGATCGAGCGCTGCATGAAGCTTGACGGGTTTGTCGGCATATCGGTGCTTTCCCATATAAGCGGCGGCTTTCTCGACCAGGAGAAGTTCACGCCGATACTCGAGACAGCCGAAAAGCTTGAGACTCCTATCTACATCCATCCGACCTATTCGATCCCCGCTGTAAAAGACATCTACTACAACGTAGGCAACCCCGTTGCAACAGCCCAGTTCAGCCAGGCTTCCTGGGGTTGGCATATCGAGACAGCAATCCATGTCCTGCGCCTTGCGTTCAGTGGCACATTCGACCGTTTTCCAAAACTCCAGATAGCCGTAGGCCACCTGGGAGAAGGCCTTCCCTTCTTCCTGAACAGGCTGGGCACAACAACCTATGCGATGGTCGAGGCCGGGACTATCCCGCTTCAGCGCAAGATACCGGAATACCTCAGGGAGAACGTGTCCTACTCGATTGGCGCTTTCAATTGGAAACCGCCCTTTGATCTTCTTGTGGAGATCATGGGCGTAGACCGCGTGCTTTTCTCGTCAGATTATCCCTTTAGCCCAGGAACAGGATCGGATGCCATGAAGGTAGCTATGGACTTCCTGATGGCTGCTGGTCTGTCTGATGAGGACAGGAACAAGGTCGCCTATCTAAACACAGAGAAGCTTTTCAAGTTGTAGAAAGGAGTATGAGAGATGACCGATTTCGACGAGACGGAGTTCGAGGACGATTGGGACGACGAGCTACCGTGGATCTGCGAGGAGAAACCGTGGCGGTGGGAGGAAGACGGCCTTACCGTGACAAGGGGATCCTCCTTTACCGGCCCCGGCTGCCATGACGGCTGCGGTGTACTGATGTATACCGATAAGGACGGGAAGCTGGTCAAGGTCGAGGGCGATCCGCTCAACACGTACAACCAGGGTCGCCTGTGTATCCGCTGTCTGGCGCTGAAGGATGTTGTCAACCATCCAGACCGCCTGCATTACCCCTTGAAGCGTGCAGGAGAGCGCGGCGAGAACAAATGGGAGCGCATCAGCTGGGACGAGGCAATCGCGACCATTGCGGAGAAGTTCAACGCGATAAAGGCTGAGTTCGGTGCAGAGGCCGTTGTCTTCGCGCAGGGCACCGGGCGTGACATCGCACCCTACCTGCAGCGGCTGGCGTTCTCCTTTGGAAGCCCCAACTACGTGTGCTATGGCCTGGCAGGGAACGCGTGCATGATCCCGCGCCTGTCGGTGCAGATGATGAGCCTTACCGCCATCACCATGCCTGACTACTCACAGATGCTGCCTGACCGCTATGAGGACGAGGACTACGCCATTCCCGAGTGCGTCATCATCTGGGGAAGAAACCCCCTTGCCTCAAACGCGGATGGCAACTTTGGGCATTGGTGCATAGATGCGATGAAGAGGGGCTCTAAGCTTGTTGTTGTCGATCCCCGACTGACCTGGCTTGCAGCCCAAGCCGATATCTGGCTACAGGTGCGGCCTGGCACAGATGCCGCACTGGCCTTGGGAATGCTGAACATCATCATCCAGGAGGACCTGTTCGACAGGGATTTTGTCGAGCTCTGGACCTATGGTTTCGAGCAGCTTGCCGAGCGTGCTGCCGAATACCCTGTTGAGAAGGTCGCAGAGATCACGTGGATCCCTGCTGAGAAGATCCTGGCTGCGGCGCGGATGTACGCAAAAGCCAAGCCCGCGCTTATCGAGTGGGGCGTAGCCGTGGACATGACCAAGGAGTCGGTGCCCATCACCCACGCAATCAACTGCCTGGTGAACATCACCGGAAACCTGGATGTCCCCGGTGGGAACGTCATAACCGAGCTGGCCTGTAACGTCTCTGGATACTATGGGTGGGGCAATGAGCTCATCAGCAGGGAGCAGTTCGAGAAGCGTATCGGCATGGACAAGTACCCCATGCTGAGATACGGCATCCCGCTGGCTTCTCCTGACGAGATGTGCGATGCCATCCTCACTGACAAGCCGTATCCCATCAAGGCGATGTGGGTCCAGGCCAATAACCCGATTGCCTGTATGGCCGCAGACCCCAAGAAGACCTACGATTCCATGAAGAAGCTGGACTTTGTTGTAGTTGTCGACCTGTTCCATACACCCACAACGATCGCCTTTGCTGACATTGTGCTACCCGCCGCAGCCTTCCCAGAGCGTAACGGCGTCCGTGCAGTGTTCTATTACGCTCAATGCATCAACCAGGCAGTCCAGATCGGTGAGACAAAAGGTGACGCGGAGATCTGCAGGCTGCTTGGCAAGGCCTTGAACCCGGAGGCTTGGGAGCCCTATGAGTCTGAGATGGATGTCTGGGATGACCTTGGTGCTGGTTCGGGCCTCACTTTTGAGGAGATGCGGAACTACGGCCAGATGATCCATCCGAACATCTACCGGAAGTATGAGGAAGGGCGCCTGCGCGCCTATGACGACGCTCCCGGCTTCAACACACCAACAGGGCGTGCGGAGATGTACTCAACCGTCATGGAGGGCTATGGACTGGATCCATTGCCGTATTATGAGGAGCCCCCAGAGAGCCCCTATAGCACCCCTGAGCTGATGGAGGAGTATCCGCTGATCCTGACTACAGGCGCACGACAGGTCGCGTTCTTCCATTCAGAGCACCGACAGATCCCCAGCCTGAGGGCAACCTACCCATATCCACAGATAGAGATAAACCCTGAGGTGGCAAAGGAGTATGGGATCGAGCAGGGCGACTGGGTCTGGATCGAGAATTCCTTTGGCAGGTGCCAGCAGAAAGCCAATATCACCAATGTGGTCCCCAAGTGGCTTGTACATGCTGATCATGGCTGGTGGTTCCCCGAGGAAGAGGCAGCCGAGCCCCATCTCTTTGGGGTATTCAAGTCAAATGTCAACCAACTTGTACCTTACAACTGCGGTAGATCCGGATTTGGCAACAGCTATAAGACCATGATCTGCAAGATCTACAAAGTGAAAGAGGGTGAGGTATAAATGTCTGAGTATGGATTGCTTATCGACTACAAGTACTGCACAGGGTGCCTCTCGTGCGATTTCGCCTGCAACCAGGAGCACGGTTTTCCTTTGGGTCAATCTGGGATAAAGGTAGCACAGTTCGGCCCGTGGGAGATCGATACCGATAAATACGAGTATTTGTTTGTCCCTGCACTGACTGAGCTCTGCACCCTCTGTAGCCAGCGTGTTGAAAAGGGCAAGCAGCCGGCCTGCGTGCAGCATTGCCAGTCCCTTGTCATGACTTATGGACGTATCGAGGACCTCGCCAAACAGATGGTTGGCAAACCCAAACACGTCCTGTACTCACGTTGATCCATCTTTAGGGTTATCAATGCGCCATTTGTGCGCCAGCTGGATAGTAAGGAGGATTTCATGAGCGGAGAGGCAGAGAAGAACAGTTGCCCCAAATGCGGAGCAACAACTGCTCCTGAAGCCATAACCTGCGTGAAATGTGGCGAAGTCCTGAGAAAGAGTCTCAAAAAGAAAAGACCGGCTCCGCCAAAGATGCTCTGGAACGAGAACGAGATAGGGCGAGGATAAGAACAGTATCGGAAAAGAGAGAAGGAGAGAACAATGGAAGCTCTGAACGGAACATTTCTAGTCAAGCACAATTCCCCTGGTGGCGAGCAACGTCTCAAAATCACATTCAAAGTCGACGGGAACACCTTTGAAGGAACCTGCGAGAACATGGATGTCACCTATCCCCTGCTGAATTGCAAGATCAACGGCGAGTTCATCGAGTTTGCCTATGTCCAGGAAACCCCAATGGGGCCGATGAAGCCGTCGTACAGAGGAACGCTGGACGGAGATACCTTCAGCGGCAAAGTCAAGCTGGGTGGCCCCTATGGCTTCAGGAAATTCGAGGGAGAACGCATGTAGCCGCATTGTTCAGGAGAATTGCATCTCTCTAAGAAAGGAAGATCATGGATTTTGACAATCCTTTACAGAAACAGCTTCCTTGGCGATGGCAGGAAGGGGACCTGACGGTTACACGCAGCAACGCGTGGTCTGGCCCGGGCTGTCACGAGGGCTGCGGTGTACTCATATACACCGACAAAGAGGGGAAGATGGTCAAGGTCGAAGGGGATCCAGAGAACCCATTCAACCAGGGGAGGCTCTGCGTCCGCTGCCTGGCACTCCCAGAGGTAACCTATCATCCAGACAGGCTGCTCTATCCGCAAAAACGTGTGGGCGAACGCGGTGAGGACAAGTGGGAGCGGGTTTCCTGGGAAGAGGCCTATGACACCATCGTAACCAAGTTCAATGCATATAAGGCGGAGTTCGGGCCACAGTCAGTGGTCTTCAACCAAGGCACCGGCAGGGACGTCACCTGGGCAAACGGCAGACTGTGCTATGGGTTTGGGAGCCCTAACAGCTCTGACTTCCAAAGCGGGATGGCCTGCTACCTTCCCCGGCTTTCCAGCCTCTATGCGACAACGGGAAGCTTCCTTGTGGCAGACTGCTCACAACACTTCCCTGATCGTTATGACGAGCCAAGCTGGACAAGACCTGAATGCATTGTCATCTGGGGCTGCAATCCGATTATCTCGAACGCGGACGGCTTTTTAGGCCACTGGATAGTCGATTGCATGAAGCTTGGCAGCAAGCTGATTGTCATTGACCCACGCTTGACCTGGCTTGCCGCAAAGGCAGACATCTGGCTCCAGATACGTCCCGGCACGGATGCCGCAATGGCTCTGGCGTGGCTTGATGTCATCATCAACGAGAAACTCTACGATGAGGACTTTGTTGAGATGTGGACCTTGGGCTTTGATGAGCTGGCCGGACGTGTGGCCGAGTATCCCGTGGAGAAGATGGCCGAGATCACCTGGGTGCCCCAGGAGAAGATCGAGGCAGCCGCGCGCCTGTATGCGACAAGCAAGCCGGCAGCGATACAGTGGGGCCTGGCAATCGACATGACCAAGGAGTCCCTGCCAGCTGGGCAGGCTATCACGGCCCTGTGGTCCATCACAGGAAACGTCGACATCCCTGGTGGCATGGTCACAGTCGCCCTGCCCTATGGTGCCGACATCTGGGGAGGAGACTGGGGTTACAGCCATCTGTCTCCTGAGGCAAAGGCCGTACGCATAGGCCTGGACAAGTACCCCTTGCTCCAATGGGGGCTTCCGCTTGCTCAGGCCGATGAGATAGTCGAGGCCATGTTGACTGACGACCCTTATCCGATCAAGGCGATATGGTTGGTGGGCAGTAACGCGCTCGCCTGTATGGGCGCCGATCCTGAGAAGCTCATGAAGGCCCTGAACCGGATGGAGTTTGTTGTCAATATCGACCTCTTCAAGACTCCCACCGCGGTTGCCTGTGCAGATCTTCTGCTGCCGGTGCTCACCTATCCCGAGAAGAATGGGCTGAGGGCGGTCTGGTATCACATAGGCAACATCAACAAGGCCATAGAGCCTGTTGGTGAAGGGAAATCCGACGCGCAACTGGCGATTGAGCTTGGCCACATCTTCAACCCCGATCTGGTGCCTTGGGAGACGGTTGAGGAGTATTTCGATGCTGTGCTTGAGGGCACGGAGATGACCTTTGAGGAAATGCGTGATGCAGGTGCGGTCCTCTATACCGATTTCGAGTACAAGAAGTATGAAAAAGGGTATGAGCGCGGGGATGGGGAACTGGGTTTCAATACTCCCAGCGGACGTATCGAGCTATATTCAACCGCTTACGAGAGAAGCGGCCTTGATCCTCTGCCTTACTTTGAGGAACCCACGGAGAGTCCCTTCAGCACACCCGAGATGTATGAGGAGTATCCGATTGTGCTGACCAGTGGCGCGAGGCATTGGGCCTCCTTCCATTCTGAGCACAGGCAGATCCATCGCCTGAGGGCAATGCGGCCTGACCCGATAGTGGAAATCCACCCAGAAACAGCTGCTAAATATGGTGTTGGAGAGGGCGACTGGATTTGGATTGAGAACCACAGGGGTCGCGTGCAGCGCAAGGTCCAACTCACTACTATTCTGGATCCGCGGGTCATCAACGCTGACCATGGCTGGTGGTATCCGGAGAAGGAGCCTGCAGCACCCAGCCTTTACGGCATGTGGGACGTCAACTTCAACAAACTGATTCCCTGGGATCCAGGACGCAGTGGGTTTGGCGCAAACTACAAATCGCTGTTGTGCAAGATCTATAAAGTGAATCAGGGGGAGGAGGCGCAATCATGGCTGCCCTAGGACTTTTGATCGATTACGAGTACTGCACGGGTTGCCATTCCTGTGAAGTCGCCTGCCAGATGGAACACGGCCTTCCTGTTGGTCAATACGGAATAAAGGTTGCCGAGGTTGGCCCCTGGCAGATACATGCCGATAAGTGGCAGTTTGCCTATGTGCCGATACCTACTGAGCAATGCAACCTCTGTGGAGAACGCGTTGCAAAGGGCAAGCTACCCTCCTGCGTGCATCATTGCCAGGCAAGCGTCATGAAGTATGGCCTGGTGACAGATTTGGCCAAGGAGCTTGAGGCTAAAAGGCAGATGGTGTTGTTTGTACCCTGAGGCCTTGTCTGAGAAGCGGATAGGGGCAGTGGCATTACAAGCCAGCCAAGCCAGAGCCTCTATCCGTACAGACTGTAGGTGTGTCTACAACTGGAAGAGAGGAATACCATAATGTGTTTCAGACCTCCAACCGCAGAAAAGCAAGACCCGATATGCCCAGAGTGTAAGGCGACCAACGAAGCGGGCAGTCTTACCTGCAGCAGTTGTGGCGCTACCTTGCCACAACTCCCGCCACCACCGGGTGCAAGGGCACCGGTCTCTACGCCAGGCTCAAGGCCGCCAAGCGCGCCTCCGGGTATGCCGCCAAGCGCGCCTCCGGGCATGCCTCCGCGCGTGCCGCCGAGTGCGCCTCCGGGAGCGCCGAAAGCCCCTCCTCGTAATCCGTGAGCTTCTTTATGGCTGCAGACAAGACGGCCTCAGAAAGGAAGTGAGGTCTTTTGTCATAACAGAATTTTGCCATGCTGAGGAAGGATACAGAAAATGACTATAGATACTACTGGGCCTGTCTGCCCTAAATGCGAGGCAGAAAATGAGAAAGACGCTGTGATATGCAGTAGTTGTGGTGCTGAGATCAAGGTCAAGAAAAGGTTCAAAGAGACACAGATGCAGGCACTGGAGCGACCTCCTGATGAATCGATCCCAAGCATTGCTATGAGGGCAAAAAAGCCTGGTGAAAGATAGTTCACGTCTCGCGGATGCACCCTGTGTTTGTTTTGTGTCCGGATAGGGAGCCGCAATTGCTGTCATTAGGCTGCTGCGTCCCTTGCCTGAAACGGAATGCGTGCAGAACTGAAAGTCGCATGAAGGCGACGATGATTATGATACGAGGTAACTTATGAAAGATAATCTTGCTGCTCTTGGAAAGGCGGCACTTGTAGGCGGGCTGTTTGGTGTTGTCGGCGCAGCCCTGGCTATTGCTTTTGCCTTTACGCCGATCTACGCCCAGGGAGGATCTGTAGTCTTTGTACTGGCTGCAATGGGCTTGATTGGGGTAGTCCTTTTCTTGACAGGTATCCAACCAAAGCTTGAGGCCTGGGCAGGGATGGGTGCCATGTTGAATTTTGGTGCCCTTGCCGCAATCATCGCCCAGATGACTTATGTTACCGGGAAAACCAAGAAGAGCGCGATAAAAGGTGTTGTGACACCCTTAAAGGAAATCTACTTAAAAGTCATACTTATTGCCCTGGCAGTTGGTATGGCGATTGGTGCACTCGCCCACTTTACTGAACTGTTCTATACGGGACACCTTGCCCCCTATAATCCAGGAGGTGTCTTAGTAGATAAGCTTGGACCTCCAAACGGGCCGCTCCTACCTCCAGAAGGTGGAAGCCCACAAGGCACGCCGATAGGGATCAACTATTTGGTGTTCCTCTGGTCATTTGTGGTGACTGCCTTGATCTCTGCTGCGGCACAACTGGTAGTAATGCTCTCAGGTGTCCGTATGCCGACCTTCTTCCTCTGGTCGATCATCCTTGGCGCAGCCCTTACTCCTTTTGGCATCATGAAGGCGCTTGTGCAGATTGCTGGAGGTGGGTTCCAGATCCTTATCTTCGATGCTGGGGAAGCCATGGTGGGAACCTTCTATAACATACTGTTCAGAGGTGACCCTTTGCCCTTTGTCATGGTCATGGTCACGCTGATATTCCTAGGCTTGATAGGTATGATCGGCGGTTGGATCAAGCTGTCGATGGATAAAGGCAAAGACAAAGAGTAGCCATAAGATCGAGGAAACCTTGTTTATGTGCATGCATAATTGCGAGGTCTGTGGCAAGTGCCCAGGCAGGGAGGGTAAACCCATGAAGATTGCAAGCGGGTTTTGTGCCATATGCTCGCTGCAGTACGAGAATGGCGAACCAGCGTGCCTCAAATGCGGGAGACCGCTCCCTTGGCCACCTGGCACAAGAAGAAAGCAGATCGAGGACACTATGAGTGCTACGTAGTGGGAGGCATTCCTCGGTTTTCCAAGCTGTTGAACCAGTGCTGACGCAAGAAGCCCTGTCGATTGACAGGGCTTCTTGTTGTGAGACCCGTTTTCCTCGTTATGTGCTAGCTGTTCTTGAGGATGATGGTGCCGAGCATGTCGACCACGTTCTCACAGGAGTCGATGCAGCGCTCCATGCGGAGGAAGATGCTGCTCCAGGCCATGATGAAGACCGGCTGCTCGGTGTGGTTGGAGTACAGGTCGCGTATGGTGCGGAAGTAGATCTTGTCGGCTTCTTCCTCGATGCTGTTGACCTCGATGACGTGGCTGGTGAAGGCGCGCGATTTGCGGAAGTTGCGGAACTCCTTGAGCGCCTCGACAAGCGCCAGGGTCGCGCGCTCGATCAGGATGGCGATCTCTAGCGCCGGCGGGTAGAGCTCCTGGATGTTGTACATATAGAGCTGCTGGGTGACGTCATCGATGTAGTCGGCGATGTCGTCGATGCGCAGCGCCAGCTCGGCGATGTCCTCGCGCTCGATGGGAGTGAGGAACTCGGTGGCGATGTGGGTGAAGAGCTCGTGGTTCTGCTGGTCGGCGGCGTTCTCGATCTCGTGCATGGCGTCGACCTTCTCGAGCAGGTTCTCAGGGTCGAAGTTCTCGAGCACCTCGACAAGCAGGCGCGCCTCCTGACTTGAAAACCCCGCGTGACGCTCCAGTGCGCTGAAATAGTCGAATTTCTCCCGCTTAGCCATAGTGGTTCCTCCTTATGCGAACAACCGCATGATGAACTGGATGATGAACACAAAGGCCCCGCCCAGCGCAATCGCGACTGGCGGGGTGATGACCCAGGTGAGTACTATCTCCTTGGCTTTTGTCCATTTGACCGCGGAGAGGCGCCGTGCGCTGCCCACACCCATGACCGCGGAGGTGATGGCGTGCGTGGTGCTGATGGGGGCGTGGAGCGCCGTCATGACCTGGATGACAATGGCCGAGGTGGTCTCCGCCGCAAACCCCCGCACCGAGTCGAGCTTGGTGACGCCATGGCCCATGGTGCGCATGATGCGCCAGCCGCCTACCGAGGTCCCCGCCGCCATGGTCGCGGCGCAGAGGAACTTGACCCAGATGGGGACGTGCTCGGCTGTAGCAAGGAAGCCGCCGGTGAACAGGGCGAGCGTGATGATGCCCATGGTCTTCTGTGCGTCGTTGGTGCCATGCGAGAAGGCAACCGCCGCAGCCGAGACGATCTGCAGCCGGAGGAATACGCGGCCGGTCCTGCTGTGGTTGGCATTGCTGAACAGTCTGTAGATGAGCTTCATGAGGCAGAACGCTATGAAGAAGCCGATAAGAGGCGAGGTGAACATGGGGATGACAACCTTCTGCAGTACCCCTACCCACAAAACGCCATTGAGGCTGACCGTGTAGGCGATGGTGGCGCCCAGAAGGCCGCCGATAAGTGCGTGGGATGAGGAGCAGGGAATCCCCTTCCACCAGGTGAAGAGGTTCCAGGTGATGGCGCCCAGCAGGGCCGCGAGGATGACGTAGTCGGCAAGCTCGACGCTGACAAGGCCGCTGGAGATGGTCTTTGCCACACCCTCGCTGACAAAGGCGCCCAAGAAGTTCATGCCAGCAGCTAAGGCGATGGCGCCCGCAACGGGCAGGGCCTTGGTGTAGACCGTGGTTGCGATTGAGTTTGCGGTATCGTGGAATCCGTTGATGAATTCAAATCCGAGGGCAGCGATGATAACAAGAACAAGGATGAGAATGTCTATGTCCGTACCCCTTTTACTGGAACCTGCTGTCATTTCAAAGCAGACGCGCAGGGTACTATTCTACCTGTTCTTTGCAGTAACTTGACGAGGATTTTCAATAAGAAAGGGCGCGATACTCATTCTGTTCCCAGAACAGCAGGAAGAGGTCAAGGGGCATGCTGGTGTTCTCCTCGTTCAGCGGGTCATTCAGCCAGATCCAGTCTTTGCCATAGCCCGTCAAAAGCACGCAGTGGTCCAGTCCATCAGCGCGGAACCAGATGCAGACTGGCCGCCCTGCATCGATCTTCGCCTGGATGCGCTCCCATGACTGGCCGGTGAGGTCTTCTGCGGAACCTTTGAAACTGACGACAAGATCGAGCAATGCCGGCGGCCAGATAACGCCGCCATACCAATAGTCGCCCCAATCGTAGAGGCTGCCGTTGAAGCCCAGGTTAGGGTCGTCGTCATAGGGCATGCGTGCGGCGACCTCCTCTTTGGTCACCGCGACGCCCGCGTAGTTGAGCATCATGGTCACCGAGACCACCTCGCAGCCGGAGGGCATATCCGGAAGCTGCGAGATATAGGGAACCGGCAGGCGGGTTGACTGCCAGCGTCCCAGCTCATCAAAGCTGACCTCGGCGCCGTTGAGGGTCAGGGTCCCAGAGAACCTTGTGCCGTCTGCCTGTAGGAAGTAGCGCTCCCCTTCCTCGAAACGCCATCCTAGAGGCTCTGCTGGAGGGAGTTGACTGTCTGGGCCCTGGAGTGAAGGATCCGCAGCAATGACCTTCTTCACTTGCACATTCGCCATATCGCTCGCGAGGCGCATACCACCGGTTGAAGCCTCCTTCTCTTTCATCCCCCCGTTGGGACTCAGCAGCGAAAGCAGCACCAGGAGTAAGACTATAACGGTGGGAAAGACCGCAGCGGCCAGATAGGCTGGCTTCAGGATCCGTTTGGCGGGTCTATCGGGATGCCTGTGCAGGTACTTGCCTCGCTTGAACCGGGCAACAAGCTTTGCAGCAGGCGATTCGGGTGCGGACTCGGGTGCGGGTTCTGTGGCGGGTTCTGGTTCTGTGGCGGGTGCGGCCTCCTGGGCGGGCACAGCCTCAGGCACAACCTCAGGCTCAGCCTCAGGCTCAGCCTCAGGCACAGCCTCAGGCTCAGCCTCAGGCACAGCCTCGACCGGGAAGAGCTCAGCAGGGTAATCCAGCATCACCGTCAGTGTAGATTGGCGATCAACCGCCACTGTCAGCTCGGATTTGCCACTCTTCTTCTTACTCACCCTTGGCTCGGTCTGGACAGCCGTAGGGAACAGCTCATCTGGACCGTTCGGCATCGTCTGCTTGCCCTGAGCATCCGGTTTCGCCAACCACACCCTCCCTGCACACGCATTGCTCAGACATTGAACTTGAAGTGCATGACGTCACCGTCCTGCACAACGTACTCCTTGCCTTCCTGCCTGAGCTTTCCAGCGGCACGGCTTCCCGCCTCGCCACGGTACTCGATATAGTCATTATAGCCTACGGTTTCCGCCTTGATGAAACCCCGCTCGAAGTCGGAGTGGATGGCGCCCGCTGCCTGCGGGGCCTTGGCGCCTACGGGGATGGTCCAGGCCCGGACCTCCATCTCGCCGGCAGTGAAGAAGGAATGCAGCCCGAGAAGGGCGTACGCTGCCTGGATGAGACGCTCCAGGCCCAACTGCTCGATACCGAGCATCGCCAGGTACTCCGCTGCCTCCTGTGGGTCTATCTCGACTATCTCAGCCTCGAGCCTGGCGCAGATGGGCAGGGGTACTGCCCCATCCAGCGGCTCCAAGACAGCGCCCGTCTGGTCCTCGTCCACATTCGCCACATAAAGCACCGGCTTCATGGTGAGCAGGTGCAGGTCGTACAGCAACCCGCGTTCCTCCGGTGTCACGGTAAAGCTGCGCGCCGTGTTGCCGTCGTCCATCCACGCCTGCAGCCGCTTGACCACCTCCAACTTGGCAGCGTGTGCCTTGTCGCGCTTGGCATCCTTCTCCAGCCGGGGGATCGCGCGTTCTATGGTGCCCAGATCAGCCAGGATCAGCTCGGTCTTGATGATCTCGATGTCGCTGGGTGGGTCAGGCTCGCCGGTCACATGCAGCACGTCGGGGTCGCTGAAGTAGCGGACCACCTCGATGATGGCGTCCGTCTCGCGGATGTTGGAGAGGAACTGGTTGCCCAGGCCCTCACCCTCGCTGGAGCCCTTCACCAGCCCCGCCACGTCGACGAACTCCACGGTCGCCGGCATGATGCGCCCCGGATGCACGATCTCAGCGAGGGCGGCCAGACGCTCGTCCGGCACCGGGACCACGCCGATATTGCGCTCGGTGGTGGCAAAGGGGTGCTTGGTCGCCACACCCCCCTTACGGGTCAGCGCGGTGAACAGGGTGGACTTACCCACGTTGGGAAGGCCGACAATGCCAATCGAGAGAGCCATGTCCTTATCGTCATCCTTTCATAAGCGATAAGACGGGAGGGAGCGTCAACCCTCACCCTTCTTGCGGTGTTTGCGCGGCGAGATGCGGGTCACCAGTTTGTCGACCAGCACCATGATCTTCTGGTTGTAGATTATCCCCAGGGCGCCGAGGCCGCCGAAGATGACCGCGACGATGGCCATCTGCAGGTAGTCGCCTGACTTGAAGCTGTCCGCCACAAAGGTCGAGGCGAAGATCGCCGGGCAGCGCGCGATGGTGGAGAGCACAAAGAAGGAGCTCGGCTTGATGTCCGTCAGCGGGAAGATGTAGCCGAACAGGTCCTTGGGGAGCCCGGGGATGAGGTAGAGGATGAAACAGAGGGAGTCGATGTTCTTGCTGTTACGCAGGAAGCGCATGCGCTTGCTGTCCTTGCTGCCGATCATGCCCTGGACAAAGGGCGCACCCAGCTTCCGTGCAAGGTAGAAGACGAAGATGGACGAGATAAGCGCGCCGGCAACGGTGATAACGCCGCCCCAGAGGGTGCCGTACATCCATCCGATGGCCAGCTGCACCACCTCGCCGGGGATGAAGGCCACCACGATCTGGATGAACTGCAGCAGCAGGCAGATGAGGACGCCAAAGGGGCCGGCGTCCCAGATGGCCTGCTCAAGGTCCACCAATAGCGTCTCGGTGCCTATGGCGTTGATGTAGAGAAGGCCCGCGACGCTGCCGGCTATCATGAGCAGGAAGAAGACGATAAGCCCGGTGAATTTCAGCTTGTCGGCAGCGCTTATCTTGCCGCGAGACGGCTTGCTGGCGTCTGCTGGGTCGCCGGTGTCCGCTGGGTCGCTGGTGTCCGCCGGGTCGCCGTCCGCTGGGTCGCGGTTGCTGTCCTCCTGCTCGTCTGTCAACTTGGGGTCATCGCTCATGTGATGCTCACCTTGCGGTCTGCGGTGATGCTGACACGGCCTTGCGCGATGAGCTGCAAGGTCTGCGGGTAGAGGACGTGCTCGATGGCGTGGATGCGCGCTTCCAGGCTTTCCAGGCTCTCGCCCTCACAGACCTCCAGGGCCTGCTGGGCGATGATCGGCCCCGCGTCATAGTCCTCGTTGGCGAAGTGCACGGTGACGCCGGTGACCTTGACGCCCGCCTCATAGGCATCCGCGATGCCGTGTGCGCCAGGGAAGGCGGGAAGCAGCGCGGGATGGATGTTGATGACGCGGTCCTCAAAGGCCGCAAGCAGCCCGGCGCCCAGCTTGCGCATGTAGCCGGCCATGACCAGGTAGTCCGCCCCTGCGACCTGCATCTCCTGCGCGATGAGCGCGTCAGCCGCCGCTGGATCCTGGTAGACCTCGCTGCTCAGCCCCATGGTGGGGATGCCCGCCTCATACGCACGCCTGAGACCGTAGGCATCAGAGCGGCTGGAGACCACCAGCACCACCTGCGCGTCAAGCTCGCCCGCCGCTATGGCGTCGATGATGGCCTGCAGGTTGGTGCCAGAGCCCGATATGAGCACGCCTAGTCTCAACAATGCTACTTCCTCACGTAGAGCACCTGCGCAGCAGCGTCAGGAGCCTCAGCGGCAACAACTTCGCCTATCCGATACACCTTACCATAAGCCAGGAAATGCTCAGTGATAGCGCCCAGGTCTTCCGGCGAGCAGACCAGCGCCATGCCGATACCCATATTGAAGGTCTTCAGCGCCTCATAGATGTCGATGCCCGCAGTCTCTGTGACCTGCTGGATGACGTCGGGCACCTTCCAGGTAGCCAGCTTGATCTGCGCATCGAGGCCGGTGGGCAGGGCGCGATTGAGGTTCTCCGTTATGCCGCCGCCGGTGATGTGCGCAGCGGCATGTATCCCAAGCCCCGCATCGAGCGCTGCCAGTAAAGGTTTCACATAGATGCGCGTGGGGGTCAACAGCGCCGGGGCCAGCTTCTCGCCGTTAGGCATGAAGACGCAGTTCAGGTCGTGGTCGCTCAGCGGATCCGTCAGGGCGCGGCGCACCAGCGAGAAGCCATTGGAATGCAGGCCGCTGGAAGCCAGGCCCAGTATCACGTCGCCCTCCCGCACCAGCTGCGGCCCGATCATCTTGGGACGGTCCACCACGCCAACGCAGAAGCCGGAGACGTCAAAGTCCCCCTCCTTCATGGTGCCGGGATGCTCAGCCATCTCCCCGCCGATAAGTGCGCAACCTGCCTGCCTGCACCCTTCAGCGATACTGGCAACCACCTCAGCAGCAAAGCCAGCCTCCAACTTGCCCATCGCCATATAGTCAAGGAAGAACAGCGGCTTGGCGCCGCAGACCACGATGTCGTTGGCACACATGGCAACCAGGTCGATGCCGACACCCGAGTGGTCGCCAAGACGCTTGGCAAGCTCCAGCTTGGTTCCCACACCGTCGGTGCCGGACACCAGGATGGGGTCCTCCATCTGCTTGAAGGCAGCGGCCGAGAACAGCCCGCCAAAGCCACCCAGGTCACCGATGACCTCGGGGGTGTAGGTGGTACGCACGGCTTCCTTGATGGCGTCGACAGCCCGTGCGCCCTCTGCGGTGTCCACCCCTGCATCTTTATACGTTATCGCAGCCATACGTTTGCCTTTCTACCTGTCACTCAAGACGTTCTGTCACCCCGGGCTTGACCCGGGGTCTACCCTTAAACCTGTAGAGCAATAGCGGATGTCCTCCACAAGTCTCATCGTCCGTACGTTCTTTTTCTCATAGTACCCACAACTGCAATAGACGACAACTCCTCTGGTTCCACAACCGCTGGGTTAGGCCCCGGGTCAAGCCCGGGGTGACAAACGGAAGTTAGTCCCAGTGAGACAGAAGGGGACGGTTCTATTTAGGCCTTTTCAAGGCCAAAATAGAACCGTCCCCTTCTGTCTTAGAACAATGGGGTCATGCCGGCGAACTCCTCTTCCCAGAAGCGGGGCTCCAACTTGCCACAGAGCGCGCGGTCCTGCAGCGTCTTGGGGATGCGCGAGGGATACTCGCCGGAGAAGCAGGCCGAGCAGAGCCCGGGGTGGTCGGTCTGGCAGCAGGAGAGCAGGCCCTCATAGGAGATATACGCCAGTGAGTCGACGCCCAGGGAGTCCGCGATCTGCTCCACGCTCATATTCGCCGCGATCAGCTGGTGCTGCGTGTCTGTGTCTATGCCGTAGAAGCAGGGCCAGACAACCGGCGGCGAGACGATGCGCAGGTGCACCTCTGCGGCGCCGGCCTCGCGCAGCATCTGCACCAGCTGGCGGGAGGTGTTGCCGCGGACTATTGAGTCGTCCACCACTACCAGGCGTTTTCCCGCCAACGCGGCGGGCAATGGGTTGAGCTTGAGCCTGATTCCCCGTTGACGGAGCGCCTGCGTGGGCTGGATGAAAGTGCGGCCCACGTAGCGGTTCTTCACAATGCCCTCGGCGTAGGGGATGCCGCTTTCATGCGCATAGCCAATGGCGGAGGGCACGCCGCTGTCAGGCACGCCGATGACCACGTCGGCCGCCACAGGGGCCTCGCGACAGATCTGGCGCCCCATGGCCTCGCGGCTCGCGTAGACATTCAGCCCGTCGATCACCGAGTCAGGGCGCGCAAAGTAGACGAACTCGAAGATGCAGAAGGCCCGCTTCTGCGCAGGCACGGCCTGTTCAGCGACCAGGCCCTGGTCGTTTATCCGTATGACCTCTCCCGGCTGTACGTCGCGCACAAACTCAGCGCCTACAATATCAAGGCCGCAGGTCTCAGAGGCAACCACCCAGCCCTTATCGTCACCAAGCCGCCCTATGCTCAGCGGCCGGATGCCGTGCGGGTCGCGGAAGGCGTAGAGGGCCGTGGGCGTGATGAGCGCCATGGCGTAGGCGCCCTCGACCAGCTCCATGGTCTTGCGGATGCCCTCGCGCATGTGCGAGGTCTCCCGCGTGAAGTTGCCTATCAGCTTGGCCGCAACCTCGCTGTCTGCCGTGCTGTTGAAGGTGATGCCGCGGTTGATGAGCTCGCTCCGCAGGTGGTTGGTGTTTGTCAGCCTGCCGTTGTGGGCAAGCGCGATGATCTCCTCGCCCACGGTGGAGAGGTGCGGCTGTGCCGCCTCCCAGCTCGACGAGCTGCCGCTGGTGGTGTAGCGGGTGTGCCCGATGGCGATGTGGCCGTCCAGCGAGTTGAGCATGGTCTCGTTGAAGACCTGTGTGACCAGGCCCTTGTCCTTGGTCGCCATGACCGAGGAGCCGTCCGCCACCGCGATGCCGGCGGATTCCTGCCCGCGGTGCTGCAGGGCGTGGAGCCCAAAGTAGACCATGCGCGCGGCGTCCTCGCCGGGTGCGAAGATGCCCAAAACCGCGCAGGCCTCCTCGGGGTGGTCGGGGGGTTCGGGCCAGGTGGGCTGTTCTCTGTGCGTAGGCTGTTCTTTGTGCGTGGGGTGTTCTCTGTGCGTGGGGCGGTCAGGTATTCCGCTGGACATCATGTTGTTTCCGCTCCTTCTGGCGCTTTCTGCTCATCCAACCGGGCCAGCAGGATAGTCCGCTTCGCATAGTTGGTATCCGTACAGGTCACAAAACAGTAGATTTTATCTGGGATCTCCCCCTGGTTCAACTCACTCAGCACAGCATACCCCAACAACATCCCAACATAATCCTCAAAATCCTCATTATCTATAAACTCGAAACGCCGGATCCGGTCGTCCCCGTCGCAAACCAGGCAGGCAACCACCTCGAGCCGGTAGTTCATCTCCGGCGTCGCCAGGATGATCACCCGGTGCGCATCGAAGTACTCCTGCTCGCGCCACGCCTTCAGGCTGGCGAACATCGAGCCATCAAGCAGGTTGTGCCCATAGATGAAGTTGTTCTTCCCCCTGATCGCCGGGTCATTCAGAAAATCCAGAAAGATCGCGCCTGAATCATTGTAGGTCCCGTCAAAAAGGTGGTTGAGATAGTAGTCGTTGTCCTCACCCTGGACAATCGGATAGTTGACCCGCGTGTCAGGGATGATGACCCAACCCACCACATCCGGGTTGATCTCCCGCAGCGCATCCCAATTGATCCTGATGGCATCAAGCTTGGTGTCCGGCTTCAGGTGCTCCAGATCCTTCACTTCCATCTCAGCCGCCTGCTGCGTGGATCTGGTCTTCGCTCCGGCAGACATATAACGATAAACAAGGAAACCAGCGATGACCAAGGCTATCACAAGGAATACAACGCCCAGGATGAGCGCAACGCGGCCCTTCTTCTTGGGAGGTTTCCCCTCCTGCCCCGCGCCCGGCTTCGCGCCCGGCTTCGCGTCCTGCCCCGCGCCCGGCTTCGAGCCCGGCTTCGAGCCGCGCCGCGTGCCGCTACCGCCCGGCTTCGCGCCCGGCTGCTCGTCGCCCTGTCGCTCCTTCAGCCGCTTGGCAGCCAGGGCAGCCCGCACCTCAGCCCCCGAACCAACCCCCGGCGCAGCCCCGCGGCTCTGCCGCCGGGCCTCCAGCGAAGCCTGCAGCTCGCTGGTTGTCTTCGGCCTGCGCGTTCCACCTGCTACGCGCGCCTTTTCGCGGCCACGCGCCTCATCCCTCGCCTGTGACCTTTGGTGGTCATCCTTTCTTCCGCCGCGCGGGGTACGCGCCTGGTCGGCCGCCATTATCCATCCTTACTCAAGCATAAAACACAGGCGCTCCCGCAATGCCTGAGCACGCGAGAGCCCCGTAACTGGTATGTAGGAGTCCCTACTTCTTTTTCTTCTTACCCTTGCCCTTAGGTTTCTTCTTCATCTCATCCAGGTAGCCCTTGACGATGAAAGCGATAATCGCCAGGATGACCAACGCGCCCAGCACTATCAGGATAATGATCGGCACATCCAAAAAAAAGATCTCTACGCTTCCCATGATGCTCCTTTGTCTCAACTACAGAGATTATTCTAGCACACTACTCACTAATCGTCGTCAGCCTCGACAGTTGTACCGGCCGCATCTACGGGCGCCTCGACAACCGCATCGACAGCCTCGCCAGGCGCATCGACAACCGCATCGTCAGGCTCGCCGGACACCACGGTCTTCTCCTTCCGACGCCCCCTCTTGCTCGCCTTCGCGGCTTTCCGGGCAGCTTCAGCAGCCGTCGCCTGTGCCGCAGCCTCCTGCGCGTGTTTCTCCGACTTGGGCGTCTTCTTCCCCGATGCCTCCGCTTTGCTCTTTGTGAGCAGTGGCCTGGCCTTCTTCACATCGATGACTATAGCCCCGATGATGGCCCCATAGGCAATGACCATCGAGATTATGAAGGCAACGGTTGTGTTCTGTTCATTGCTGGTCATCAAGAAGGAGATTGCCACCGACACAACGCCAAGACCAAGCAGGCTCCAATAGAGCCTCCGCCACTTCTTGTATTCCAGGGCCCTGGGTGAAGTGCCGGGAACCTGACTCTTGAAAAGGTTCAAGAAACCCTTCTTGAACTTCTCCCACAGGCTGCCACCGCCCGCTGCAGCAGCGATGGAGGCTGCCTTGGCTGCCGCAGCTGCCTCGGCAGCTTCTTCTGCGGTCATCTCGCCAGCTGCCACCGCAGCGGCCCTCTCTGCCTTTGCCTTTGCAGCTTTCGCCTTCTCAGCCTTGAGCTTCGCCTTAGCCGCCGCTTCCTTCTCGCGGGCCTTCTTCGCGGCCCGTTTCTCGGCCTCGGTCACCGGCTTCTTCTTGATATAGACCGATCCGGCTGCCTGAGACGTCGGTTTGGCGCTCGACGCGGACTTCCGCGTCTGCCCACCCGGGCCCTCCCCCTGGTACCGTTGGTTCATCGGATTCCTTGTTGCCATGTATTACTCTCCTTTAGTACAGTTCGCCTTGAATACTATACCCCAGCGGTTTGAACTTATCGCCTGTGATCAGCTCAAAGGCTTGGATGTACTTCGCAGAGGTCGCCTCGATCACCTCGTGCGGCAAGCGCGGCGGCTGCCCCTGCATATCCCAGTTCGCCACCAGCCAGTCCCGCACGTACTGCTTATCGAAACTCGCCTGGCTGGCGCCTGGCTCATACCCATCCTGCGGCCAGAACCGCGAGGAATCCGGCGTCAGCACCTCATCTGCCAGCACAATGGCGCCGTCAACACGCCCAAACTCGAACTTGGTATCCGCGATGATGATCCCGCGCCCCGCCGCATAGTCATGCGCCGCTGTATACACGGCTAACGCCCGCTCACGCAGCTCCGCAGCATCCGAGGCCCCCAACAGCGCCTCGGTATAGGCATAGTCCACATTCTCATCGTGATCGCCTATGTCGGCCTTGGTCGAAGGGGTGTACAGGGGCCGAGAAAGACGGCTCCCATCCACCAGGCCCGCGGGCAAGGCTATGCCGCAGACGCTGCCCTGGCGCTGGTACTCCTTAAGGCCGCTGCCGGTCAGATAGCCGCGTACGATGCACTCGACGGGAAACATCTGCGCCTTCTTGACCAGCATGAAGCGGCCGGCCAGCTCCTCTGCATAGGGCGCGAAACGCGCGGGAAGGTCTGCACAGTCAGCGCTGATGAGGTGGTTGTCTGTGATGTCGGCCAGCAGCTGGAACCAGAACAGGGAGAGCCGGGTGAGCACCTCGCCTTTGTAGGGGATGACGTCGTCAAGCACGCGGTCGAACGCGCTGACACGGTCGGTCGCGACCAACAGGAGGCTGTCGCCCAAATCATAGATATCGCGGACTTTTCCGCGTACGTCCGGCTCGAACATCGCATCCCCCCAACGACGAAGCCTCAGGTATCTATCGTATCCGAATTGAGCTGGCCAGGGGGATGAAAATCCGAAATGTTGTGCCCACGTTTTCCATGCTCTCGACCTCGATGCGCCCCTCGTGGCGCTCGACGATCTCACGGGTGATCGACAGGCCGATGCCGATGCCTCCGGTGGCCCGGGCACGCGCCCCGTCGGCGCGCCAGAAGCGCTTGTAGAGGTTTTCCATGTTCTGCTCGGAGATGCCGATACCGGTGTCGGTGACCTGTACGACCGCGAAACCCTCCTGCTCGTAGCTGGCCACCGTCACCGAGCCCCCCTCGGGGGTGTAGCGCGCCGCGTTGGCAAGCAGGTTGCCCAGCGCCTGCTGCAACCGCTCGACGTCGCCGTTGACGAACAGGCCCTCGCGTACATAGGCGGACAGGTCCAGCTCCAGCATCTCGAAGAGGTTGACGTGGGCGTCAAGCGCATACATC
>Ga0082212_10001950_pt1 | contig 30372 bp, 31 predicted proteins | sample TergutNt197P3_FD_71548 | JGI IMG/M metagenome (GOLD analysis project Ga0082212, IMG submission 71548) | Neocapritermes taracua P3 segment gut microbial communities from Petit-Saut dam, French Guiana - Nt197 P3 | ecosystem: Host-associated > Arthropoda: Insects > Digestive system > Gut ...
AGCTGTAGCCAACAAAGATCCCTTAATCAAGAAAGCCGTTGTACGGCTCATGGAATTATCCGCAGATGAAAGAACCCGCCTTCTCTACGAAGCCCGTGAGAAGGAGCGGATGGATAATGAGAGCCGTGAAGAATGGGCAAGAGACACCGGCAGGGCCGAAGGCAAAGCCGAAGGCGAAAAGGCTTATCGCGAAAAGTGGCTGCTCATCGCGGAACTGCGGGCACGCCTTAGCGAGGACAAGTGAGCCTCAACTTCGGACAATAATCCTGGCACAACCCCCAAAAAACCTACAATTCAGGGGAATACAGAAAGCATAAGAACACATAACATCGAGGCCCCAGGGAGGGTTGGAGAGAGGAAGAACCCAATCCCCCGCCTGACGTAGCCCATGAAATGGGGAAATGAATGCGCGGGCTTTTGGGTTCTTCCGAAGCCCAACCCTCCCTGGGGACTGTTACGAGCCCACATTGTCTCTGTCCCCTATTAGATACATGCGGGAAAGAATCGCCTATTATGATGCCAAGATGATCACAGAACAGATTGGCAAGAGCGAAAAATACGCAGACATCAAGCAAGTCATCAGTATCGTCATAACCGAAAACGAACTCATACCAAACAGCGCCAACTATCACCACAAATTCGCTCGGATTATCTGTCTTTCTCTTTGCGGGTTCTGATGCCGATTATGTTCTTCTACGGTCTGAACTATATATTCCAGGCCATCTTACAGTCCCAATGGCGTTTCAAGCTGCCGGCCCTGGTCTCGCTGCCTTCCAGCTTGGTGGTCATTATCTATGTCTGTGTTCTGGGCCGTGTCTTCGCGGTTACCGGGCTTTTGTTCGCGAGCCTTTTGGGATTGTCCCTCCAAGCGTTAATCCTGGTCCCAGCTGTGATTAAGGTGGGGTATCGGTACAGGTTTCGCCTTGAGCTAAGCCCGGACATTAAGCTGGCACTCAAACTGTCTGTGCCGACCTTCATATCGGTGGTGGCGTACCAGGTGAATATACTGTTTAATTATTGTTTGAGTATATAACCTCCGTTCGCGCAGGTTCCTATTGTCTTGTCTGTGGATACATCCGGCGACTCTATGCTTATGCTGTAGATCAGACGCGATCCGGCCTGAACATAAATCGGGTTCTCCAAAGCTATGGTGTCAGCAAAGCATTTATTGGGTTGTTGGCTGCCTGTGGGTACCGGAATTCTGATAACGGCGTCAGCCAAGGGTTTAAAGTTGCTGTCGGTATTGCAGGCACACCAGATCTGAGCAATAATGTCGCATTGGCCTTCCGCGTTATCGTTGTAGCAAAGATGGAAACAGACGCCTATATCCGTAATGTAGCTGTCTCGCAACGCCAGTACGGCGTAACGGGATAACTCCGGGCTGTCTGTCAGAGTTCCGGAAGATGTATCAATGCCACCGCGGGATTTGGCGCCGCATAAGACCGCCCCGGCGTCAAGACGCAACATCTGCGGCGTGTCTGTGGAGACACAGATCATGTTACCCAACCCGCTGGGACCGGTGGGCCCGGGTATTCCCTGAGGACCTGACGCACCTTGAGGACCTTGGTCTCCTTGGGGTCCCCGTTCGCCTTGAGATCCTTGTTCCCCTTGGATACCCCGTTCACCCCGAGGACCTTGGTCCCCTTGGGGTCCCCGCTCACCTTGAGGTCCTTGTTCTCCTTGGTGCCCTTGATATCCCATGGGGCCGGCAGGGCCTCCTTCTCCTCGTTCCCCTTGTGGCCCTTGGGGTCCGATGGGGCCTTCATATCCCATGGGGCCTTGCGGACCCGTCGGCCCTCTTGGGCCCGTCTGAACTCTCCATTCCGCCCCACTTTGCGGGATGGGACTTCCCTCCGGAGGAGGCTGCATGGTATTGCGGCCAAGATTTTGGAAAAATTTCACGGCCATAGCGATCCCTTCTTTGTCTTCATACGTGCGCACAATGAATCTTCAAACCAAAATTTGTTCTGTACAATTTAGAATATTCGATTGTGCGTTGACGAGTTACAAAAGAACCGCAGTGCGGATAAAAAATTTTCCCTGGTTTTCTCTGAGTTCCTGGGTTTGAGGATCATCATCTATAAACAAGACTTTGGAAGCTTCAACCTGTTCTCTGGAAGGCTTCGCCTTTATCCCAGCCGTCTTTATAGGGGTTGATTCCATCAACCCACTCCTGAATCAGATTCATCAATTTCCCGAACACTTTTAATAATTTCGTCCAACGTAAGCCCTTGCAATAGAGCATCACGCTCAGCAGTATAATCACCTTGTCCGGTGCTGAATTGCCGAAGAAAATATGTCGCTCCGACTGTCCCTAATTCCTTTTGTAATGCTGTTATGCCCGCCTTGCGGACTTGTGCAGGGTTACGCACATCTAATGCCATGTTACTTTTCATTCTTCATTACCTCCATTAACCAGGTCACCGGGTTTGTGATCTTGGTTTTCACATCTATTCTATTCGCCATCCGTAAAAATCGGTCGTCAGTCGTTAGGAGTGCATCCACTCCAGCCGCTTCAGCTACCGCCAAATGCAAACTATCAAAGGGCTTTAGGCCGTTTTGCTGAAAGAATGCGGCTCTCTTCTCTGCTGGTTCTGTTAATTTGATCCGTTCGCTTGCGGCGGCATAAAGCGTCTGTACTTGTTCAAGCCGTTCTGAGTTAGATAGCTTTGACAACTCAAATTCTATTATACCGCTTGAGATAAGAGTCCATTCGCCTTTTTCGCAATGTGATATAATCGAAAGGATGGCTTCAGCTTCAAGATAAATCCTATCCTGCGACAAATCGTCAAAGGGACGGTTCAGGCAACAAACATCCATATAAATTCTCAACATGCACCACCCCCATAACCGATTATTCAAATTGACATCATAACAACCAAGCCTTACCAAATTATCTCTCTCAAGTATAACACAAATCTCGTTTCTGTCGTGATTTTGATTTTTGTGATCAGATCAATAACAAATGTATAAGCATTAATTGTTTTCTAGAAACCGCTCTAACACTTTTGCAGACGGATAACTTGACATGGATGCCACACCATTAGCCAACTCAACAGGAAATAAAGCCCCTTCAAATTTGCGACTTAATAAGCTTGGAAGTGTTGCCATAATTCTATCCAGGCCCAATAAATCATCGACCAAAGGATAATTGGGATCATCTATGTATTCCCCTTCGCCAGTAGGTATATTAAGAACAAGACTGGAACCGGGATCCAATTTAGCATATACCTTTTCGCCCCAGTTAGTACGTTTTCCATAAGGAGTTGGCAAATTAGTCCGTAATACTTCTGAACGAACATAATCGTGCGACAATACAGCGAGAGAAGGCATGTCATCAATTTGTATAGGGGATATATATTTCGCAATACTTGTGAGATGATCAAAGAATCTACCTGTCTTTTCTTGCCCTATGATATGGATTGGACGATTCCGCAATTTTGTGTATTCAAAAAAACGACGTATTTTAGGAACCAGCTTGGAATATTGACTTCTGAACGTTAATGGACCATCCTTGATGAACAGCCTATTAGAAAACAGAGCTTTATCTGAGTGGTGCCATAGAATCCTGATGATCGTAAACAGCATCAACGTTTCAAGGATCATCATATATGCCGAGGCTACGCTATCTGGAGCACTATCTTCGCTCATATCTAAGTGGAACCCAATCATATCAGTCAAGTACACTTCGTTTTTGCATTCTGAGCATTGCCCCTTTTCGGCATCGAATGGCAACCCTTCAATAGGTTTATCGCAGTGAGGACAAGCAAAACTTGGTGATTTTCCTCTACATTCACAACATGTCACCGCGCATAATTTAGCTTCGTTCCCTCATTCCTCGGTTAGCGATATACAATACACAGCATATACGGAAATTAAGTCGAACGCAAGAACTGTTTGAACCCCCTTACCAAGCCCTTACCTTGCATCAACCTTGTCAATCGCGATGATATGACCGCTTCTTCCTTCTGCCCAATCAAATTCAAGCGTAGCATGACAAAAAGGTATCAGCACGTTCTTGATGATATGGAGAGATCAGCCGCAGACGCACTTAATGGAATTGTGGAATAAGTATGCGTGTCAAAATGCGTGTCAAAAATCAAATATTGCGTGTCAAACAAAAGAGCCGATCCGGCAACCCCGGACGGCTCCTGACTTTCTTTGGTTGCGGGGGCCGGATTTGAACCGACGACCTTCGGGTTATGAGCCCGACGAGCTACCGCTGCTCCACCCCGCGATAATCATATGCGGCACACAGTATGAAATGGTGGGTAGGGATGGATTCGAACCACCGTACCTCTCGGAACAGATTTACAGTCTGCCGCCTTTAACCACTCGGCCACCTACCCATTTTCCGACTCATTATCGGAGCCCAACCACAAAACATCAAGCCCACATCGAGTCACTAAAATAGTATAGCAAAAAGCAACGAGGAACGCAAACATATGATTTTGGTAAAATATGGTTGTCAAGGATGCCGGGGACGCCTTCCGTTATGTATCATGCCGATTCAGCCATTCCGTTTCGGTGGACGATTCCTCCTCATTCGTCAGGATAAGCTCTATCATCTTGATGTCAGACTGATGTTTTTCTACATCAAAGACGGCCTCGATCGGCATCGAGTCCGGCATGTATTTATCGCAGTAATCCTGCGCCGCCTTGCGTGTGCGGAAATACTTGATTTGATTATCTAAGTGTGGGTGTTCCACACAGTAATAGATGCGGTACACTTTAGCCATGATAGTATTCTTGCCAGAGTCGACATGTTTATACTATCCCCAAAGCCATAACCGCTGCCGTTGAACGGCTATGGCCTTAGATATCCGGAAACAATCCTTATCGTGTCACATTCTATGGGGTTTCGCTCTTTTTCACTTTGGCGTCTGTTTTCGTGGCTGAACCACCGTACAGTCTGTTGTTTAGTTTGAGAATAAGAGCAATGGTAACGACCTGAACAACACCCGCAAGTACAACCAACGTTATATGAGGCGCGGTGTATTTGACCAAAACCCCTGTACGAACCAATCCCCAGTCGAGAAAGAACATACTAAGAACAAAGAAAGCGACGCCGGGGCATGCGAGCCCATAAGTGGCAATGGATTTCTTATCACCAAAGACATAGTCAGAGAAATAACGCTGGCGGTGCATGATGGACCAGCCGAGAAGGCCCATGAGAACCTGTGCGGTAAGGAACAAACCCAGGACGACCAGGGTCAACGGCGGTGACAGATTGACGCCACCTAAGAAATTGTGACCAAGACCTGAACCGACACGCACGAAGGTGATCCCTAACAGGGTGAGAATAGGAATACCGATCCAAAGTGTCGGGCCGGCCTCCTTGGCCATGCCTTTGCGCAGAATCATTCCCATGCTTACGGGGAGATTGATCATGGCCCAGATAACCGAAGCGGACGCAAAGAGAAACGCCCCAACCATGCCTAAAGCCGAAACCGTAATATTGTGGCTCATGGCAGCCGGCGCGGCAAAACCAACGGCAACCATGGCGAAGGTGAAACTCGGGAGTATCTGAGAAAAGTGGTTGGTGTCCTCAGAATTGAATTCAGTGCTGCTCATAATGCGCGTCAGGTAACGCCCAAAAATAGCCAGGGCATAGATACCCACCGCGGCGAATCCCGCCAGGGAGAAAGGGAAAAGAGACTCAACATGATTCCAAAGCCCCGGGACCCCAATCGCGCCGCCGACAAAGAGCACGTTGATGGTCATAGCCAGTGTCAGAGGAATGGCCATTAGAGTGACCTCGCCGTTGGAAGAAAGCAGCTTCTGAAAATCTTCTGTGCGCCGAAACTTGAAGTGAGCCCTCAAGTTGACGGTCAGCAGGATGAAGTGGAGTCCTGCCAAGAGCACAATACCGGCAATGGCTATCGAGACCAGGACTATAGACAGGACGCTCCCATTCGCAAAAACATCCGCCAGATGGCTGAAAGTAGGCATTGGTGTGTCAGGATGGGGAACCAAAAACATGAAATACATGAACACAGAAACCATCAAGCCTCCCGCACCCAGCGCAGAGAGAAAGTAGAGAGGACGGTAAGGCAGAGTGTGACGAAACATAAAGAACACCTCCTTTTTGATCTCAGAACAACATGGATTGTAAAGACCAAAGAATCGCAATCTCATACGAACAGAAAATTTGGTATAGCGGGTCGTATTCGGGCCCACGCCTCGATTACAGGCTCACCGGCTGCAAAATCGCGAAAAACGGTACATTTCGTAAGAACCCGTAGACCACGCACACAACGGCAATGCCCATACAGAGTCTCATTTCCCAGCGGCCGGACGGCACGAACGAAGCGGCTCGGATATACCGGGCCGCTTCGCGGGCTCCAAAGATAAGAAGCAACGGCAACAAGATCACAGAAAACGCGTTATACCGAAAAGCTTGCCACAGGTCGCCCCGCAGCAACGCGTTAACAGCACGAAACATGCCGCATCCCGGGCAAAAAAGACCTGTAACAGCATTCAGCGGACAGGGAATCCCAATACCAAATGCCTGATGAACAAGCTTAAGCAGAACGAAAACGAGCATAAGCAGAACCAATAAAACGGCAACATTCAGCGCGCGCTGCCACTTTGATGCGGGGTGACGCACCCGTCCAAGAATGCTTTTCATAACAACGCCCAGGACATGAACTCACTTTCCCGCTCCTTAAGAAGCTTGGTGCGCCTATTGGCCACGAGACACCCAATTGTTGAAATCGCTTTGGATCAACGCCAGGTTGACAATGGAAAGTCCGACAATAGCCAGGATCAGATAGAGAACGGCTCTGTCATTATCTTCACGTCCATAGCGGGCAGAGATTTCGGACGTGGCGCGACCCCACTTGTAATAACAATAATACCCATAAATACCGCCTGTGACGATAATTAACAGAAGGGTTATGCCCGGCGTGGTGCCAACCTTCTCCTGGGTAGCAGCGCCATCAAAGCCCTGCGCGGTTTTGAAAATCCAGTAGAAAAAGTAAATCCCGCAAGTCACAATACTAAGGATAATCGCTACAGGAATGCTTCTGGTTTCCATAGTTACACTCTCCCTTTTCAACGTTATTGTACAACCAAGGGTACGGATACATTTTATTGTATGTCCACATACCTCGTCGTACTACTCCTATTATCCTACATTTTGCTGCTGTTGTAAATAATAATTTTTTGTCGAAAATACAAATTACAGATCAGACCCCAGCCGGAGGGGCAGTGGACAATGGACAATGGACAATGGACAATGGACAATGAGGAACACAAGATGGTAGGATTGACAACGGACAATGGTGAAGGCTATCCTCTCATAAATAAGGGACTTCATGACATGAAACCATTGTGTCATCGGCTAAATTCTCACATTGTCCATTGTCCATTGTCCATTGTCCATTGACAATGCCTCCTTCCTTACTCAATATCAAAATCCTCTGAACGAAAATTGGCGTAATACCGACCCGATTGCGCCGTAAATTTCAAAACACAGTAATCCGGATCCGTAACACCTTTTGCGTAATATATCGTATCACCCTCTTGCCAGATCATTTCCTTGCTTGCGGCATCTTCCAGGACTTCCATAATCCCTTTCAGCATAACGCCACGAAAGAACCTTTTGTCAAAAAAATAGATGCACGCTTTGGGATCGTCTTGGTATTGCGCCACCCGCATGGAGGATGTGTTCGTTGTAAACCAGAAACTCTTTATCCCCTCCCGCTTTCTCGGCGGCAGCATAGCCTTCGTATTGGGAAATCCGTCAATGTCCACAGAACTAATCAATGAAACACTTTGTTTATCAATCAAGTTCCCGATCGTCTGAACCGCGTCTCTCATCATCGCAACCTCCACAGAACATGTTTTGGAATGATTCAGGATGTATATTCTCCGCGTTTCTTCATAATTCCTATCTCATTCCTCCGTTAGAAACAACTTGTGCCAAAATACCAATAACGCCGCCATATCGGCAGCGTTATTGATCCAAACACAATAGTCTTATGCTGGTCCCTCAATCCATCAAGGCAGGAAGATCCCCTCCGGATCCACAACCTTATACAACAGATCCAACTCCTCATAAGTCGGCGGCAAAGTTTCACCGGAAACCCGGGAAATATTCAGCTCGAAACCGCAGTTATCCTTAACTTGCTCCGCTGTGAACCCCGGATGAACCGTATCCAGATACATGATCCCATCTTCATCGAAACGGAAAACACCCATATCCGTAATAATCGCGTCAACCCCGCCAAAGAAATACTTGCCATAAACTTCTTTTTTCGGCACCAGTTTGCCTTCCGGCCATTTCTTCACCCACCAGCCGGGAGACGTGATATAGTCAACGTTTTCTTTGAATCTCCGTTTTTCCTGAACCATGATAAACACTGTGCGCCTGGCCAGGGAGTTAATATCCGGATTGCCGCCGCTGCCGGTAAAGCGCTTACTGGGGTTGGCGTAATCTCCCACCACGGTGGTGTTAACATTGCCGTACTTGTCCACTTCCGCTCCGCCCAAGAAAGCCAGATCAACGCTGCCGGAATGCAGCTGCCCATAGAAGGCTTCCGTTAAACCCGCCGCGACAGTGGCGTTGGTGGCACAGCGCGCGTCTCCCACCGAGGTCGGCAAATCTATCGGCTTGCCGTCAATGCTGCCGGCTTCATAAATACAAACCGCATTAGGGGCGCTCTTTTGTTGAGCCAGCATAATGGCCAGCATCGGCAGCCCGGTACCGGCAAAAACAACATCCCCGTCCGTCACTTCCCTGGCTGCGGCTACTGCCAACAAATCGATGCTCTTATATTCGCCCGCTTGCGCGTACCCTTCTCTTGCTGCCATTATCTCGTCCCCCTTTTGATCCTGGTGGAATAGCCTAAAGCCGAATTCGCCCGCAAGGACTCCAGCTTGGTTACGCCAAGTTTCTCCAGGTATTCCGCATGATCTTTAACACCGAAGATCCACTCTTCAGCCCATTGATCATAACCGGCTTTCGTCTTCGAAGCCGCGTAAAACTTCTTGATAAACGCGCCGTCTGTATCATAATATCCCTGTGATCCGGTGGGATGAGCGGCCCAAGGTTGTTCCACGATATAATCGACTTCATAGCCGCTGGCTATATTCATTTTGGGTTCACTGCGCAGATAGCTGGCAGGTACAATTTCTTCAGCGACAACAATGACTTTATCAGCCGCCTTGATGGCTTCCGCATCGGTGTATGTCTGGGCGTTCATGCGAAGTGTGCCATCGTCGCCGGCCATAGAAGCATAGACCAAAGCCCAATTGGGGTTGGCGGCCGGCATCAGCAGAATGTCTCCCTTGCCAAAGAAAGGATCCTGGGCAACGGTATACTTCTGGGTAGGAATCTTCGGGTTGCTGCCGTCACGCAGACCGGCTTTTTTCAGCATATCGTATTCCGGATTGAGGATATCTGTTCCCATAGCGCAAGCTGTCGGCATAAACGGCAGTCCGTAAGCCCCTGCCAGCAACCGGGCCACAACATGAGCGTGGCTATAGTCCTCAACAATGATGCTCTTGTCAATCTGCCCCGCGGCGATGCTTTCACCCAATTTGCCATAAAGCTCATGACCGACCCAGCAGGATTCCCAGATTTTCACGCTTCCCGCTCCCGCCAGAACTTCCGTATGGGTACCGCCGTTAACCTCAAACAAGTGCAAATCTTTTTTCCCTTGCCGGATCATTTCATAAACCAGCGCCATCGGCCTCCGCCAAATCGTAAAGCCGCTAAAGGTAATGAAATCCCCGTTCTGAATCAATCCGGCCGCTTCCTGTAAACTGATTCTCTTCGGTTGAGCCATAATCCCCCTCCTCCATTTCGCTTGTTCGTGTTACGTGTTTCGTGTATCGTGTTACGTGTTACGTGTTTCATTGTCAATGAGCAATTGTCAACTGCCAAATGCTTAGAACCTTCCAATAACTTCCCGGCCAATAATCATTCTCTGGATCTGGTTGGATCCTTCATAGATCTGAGTAATCTTAACGTCCCGCATCATGCGCTCGATCGGATATTCTCTGCAATACCCATAGCCGCCCATCAGCTGAACGCAATTGGTCGTCACTTCCATACCGGTATCGGTAGCCAACCTTTTCGCCATAGACGCTTCCTTGTTGTGAGGCAGCTTGTTATCCTTCAGCCAGGCGGCCCGGTAAACCATGAGCTGAGCGGCGTCCAAAGCCGTCGCCATATCCGCCACCATGAACTGTACGCCCTGCTGAGCGGCCAACGGTTTGCCAAACTGCTTACGTTCCTTAATGTAATTCACGGTATACTCCAAAGCACCTTCGCCGATCCCCAGCCCCTGGGCGCCAATGGTAATACGCCCGCCGGCCAGCAGCCCCATGGCCACCTTAAACCCGTCGTTGATCTCTCCCAGAACATTTTCTTTGGGAACTTTAACATTTTCAAAATACAGCTCAACAGTCGGATCCCCATGCAGACCCATCTTTTCCATAGGCTTACTGATCGTGAATCCCGGCGTATCCTTCTCAATAATCAGACAGGTAATGCCCTTGCCTGAAGGCTGGCTCGGATCGGTCTTAACGAACGTGCAATAGGTCTGAGCCTCGCCGCCGTTGGTAATAAAGATCTTGCTGCCGTTGATGAGAAAATGGTCGCCCATATCCTCCGCCTTACACTTCAGAGATCCGGCGTCGGATCCGGCATCCGGCTCCGTCAAAGCGTAGGCGCCAATAATCTCACCGGTGGCCAAAGCCCGCAGATATTTTTCTTTCAGGCGTTGACTGCCGTAAAGATAGATGCTCATGCAACCCAATCCGGTATGCACGCTCATAACAACTGCCGTTGAAGCGCATTTTTTCGCCAACTCTTCAACAAAAATAGCAAAATCCAGATAGGAAGCCCCCGCACCGCCCCACTCTTCCGACACGGGCAGCCCGCACAGGCCGTTTTCAGCCATTTTTTTGAAAGCATCGTAAGGGAACGAATGCGTCGCGTCTAACTCCTCTGCCCTGGGCCCCACTTCTTTCTCGGCAAACTTTCTGAACATGTCCCGCATCATCAAAGAATCTTCGCTCAACTGAAAATGCATACTCTCTCCTCCTTTTTTTATTCGGTACTCGCTGTTCGGTGTTCGTTATTCGGTGTTCGGTGTTCGGTATTCGATATTCCTTCGGATTCCCTGCTTACTTCCCCCGAACCCCGAACCCCGGACCCCGAAATCCGAACCCCGATTTACGCCCCCGTAAACTGAGCCGGCCGCTTCTCCATGAAAGCCTTCATACCTTCACTTTGGTCCTCGCTGGCGAAACACAACCCGAAAACATCCTTTTCCAGGGTCATCGCCCGGTCAATATCGGTCTGCATCCCCTCATTCACCGCGGCCTTACACAGCCGCACAGCAACTTGTCCTTGTTTGGCAATGGCCTGAGCCATCTTCATAACTTCTTCCCGCAAAGTGTCCACCGGGAAGACCTTATTCACCAAACCAATGCGCAACGCCTCCTGAGCGTTGATAACTTCTCCGGTAAACAGCAGTTGTTTAGCCATACCGAGCCCCACCAGACGTGGCAACCGCTGCGTCCCGCCAAACCCAGGCGTAACCCCCAGGCCCACTTCCGGCTGGCCGAATTTGCTCTTCTCATGGCAGACGCGAAAATCGCAAGCCATGGCCAACTCACAGCCGCCACCCAAGGCAAACCCATTAATAGCGGCGATCACCGGTTTCTCCAACGCTTCAATCAACCGAAATGCTTCCATACCCAACTGGGCAAACCGACGGGCTTCCAGCGGCTTCATTTCCGCCATAAAAGCAATATCCGCCCCGGCCACAAAAGCCTTCTCCCCAGCACCGGTCACAACCAAAACATCCGCGTCGGCGTCATCCCGGAACTGTTCCGCAGCCCCCTTGATATCCAACAACGTCTGCCGGTTCAACGCGTTAAGCACCTGAGGCCGGTTCACCGTTAAAACCGCAACACGGCCATCCTTCTCCAACAACACATTCTCAAACAACATCTTACCCCCTTGATCGATAATCGGTATTCGGAATTCGGTATTCCTGTCTTTCGGTATTTCATTGTCAATTGTCAATTGGCCCACAGACTGAAGGATATCAGCCTTGTCAATTGCCTTAATCCACCCGGATCAACATAGCGTCGCCCTGAGCATGTCCCGAGCAAATACCGCAGACGCCATAACCGCCGCCGCGCCGCCTCAGTTCATAACCCAACGTCATCAGGATTCTGGCGCCGGTGGCGCCGATGGGATGACCATAGGCAATCGCCGACCCGTTCACATTCACCTTGGCTTCCATTTCCTCCTTTGTCATCCCCAGAATACCCATGCAACTCACCAGCACCACAGCCGCAAAAGCCTCATTGGCCTCAACCAGCTTGATATCTTCCTTGGTCAGATTGTTCTGTTCCAAAATTTTCTTAATGGACAACCCCGGAACCGTGGCGATATCTTTGGTCTGCTGAGAAACTTCGGCATAGTCGACAATTGTGAAAATCGGCTTCAATCCCAACGCGTCAGCCTTTTCCCGGCTCATCAGCATAACCGCCGTGCCGCCGTCATTGACGCCCGGCGCGTTGCCGGCGGTAACGCTGCCCGGCTCTCCGGTCACAGGGCTCTGATGGTTGAACACCGGCGGCAACTTGGCCAGCTTCTCAATAACCGTGCCCGGACGAGGACCTTCGTCCTGGGTGAGGCTTTCTTTGCCTTTTTTGATTTCCACCGGGAAAATCTCTTCCTGCAGACGCCCGTTGGCCATAGCGTCCACCGCCCGACTCTGGGACAGGCACGCCCACCAGTCCGCGTCTTCTCTTGGAATGCCGAACTCGTCCGAAACCTCCGAACCGTGAATAGCCATATGCCGGTTATAAAAAGCGTCCCACAAACCATCATAAACCATCAAATCGACGGCGTTGGCATTGGGCAACCCCATGCGGGCGCCCCACCGCATACCCGGCAAAGCGAAGGGACAATTGCTCATACTCTCCATGCCGCCGGCAATCACGATCTCCGCCCGGCCCAGTTTAATCATTTGCAGAGCCAGATCCACCGCTTTCAAACCGGAAGAACACACTTTATTAATCGTAATCGACGGCACCGATTCCGGCAACCCGGCCAGCAAAGTCGCCTGACGGCTGGGAATTTGTCCCACGCCCGCCGGCACAACCTCGCCCATGTATACATAGTCCACATCGCCGGGAGCGACTTTGCCCTCAACCCGGCGCACGACCTCCTTGATGGCCAGCGCCCCCAGCTGAGCGGCGTCATATTCTTTCAGTCCGCCGCCAAACACTCCGAAAGGCGTCCGGGCAGCAGCCACGCAAACCACCTCGCGCAAGCCGGCATAGACATTGGCCGTCTTTCTGCCCATGCCTTCAAAAGCCGCTTTTCTCTCCCCATAACCTGTCACAGGAACCTTCGCGGGATAATCCGAACGTTTCATGTCTAACTTCTGCACCGTTTCCGACATTCCCCTTCACTCCTTTAAGTAATGTGAATTTTCTCAACATGCTGACAATTCTAATAGTATCATGTGTACAATAAAATTTCTATACTTGTTAAAAGAATAACATAGGCCGTCACGAATATTCGTTACAGATCAGACCGATCAGACCCCAGACGGAGGGGCGGGAGGGCGGCACAGGGCGGAACGGCACAGGGCGGAGCCGTTCTTCGTTGCGGCGCGGGGTCTAAGGCCTTTACGCGAAAAGCGCAAATAAGGCAGCCTGCGCTTTTTTCCGCTCCAAGGCCTAAGACCCGCTGCCGCCACTCCCGAAAAGGCTCCGCCCTGTGCCGTTCCGCCCTGTGCCGCCCTCCCGCCCCTCCGTCTGAGGTCTGATCGGTCTGACCGGTCTGATCTGTAACGGATATTCCTATCCTGATCCCGGGTTAGAATTGTATATATTACCATATTAGTCGATAATTGGGGCGCGTTCTGGCCTGTAACCAATAACGCAACCTTCAATTCGTCTTATAGACCTTGACACGCTCAAGCAAGCTGTTGACAGACCGATTCATCTTGCCGCTGACACCGGAAATATCCTCAATCGAAGAAAACAGCTCTTCGGAAGACGCGGCAATCTCCTCCGCCGAGGCTGAAACCTCCTCCGACACGGCAGCAACGTCCTCAACACGGTTAATAACTCCCTCTCTTGCCTGAGACGCCCTAACAACGGACTCTTCCGCTTTGGCTACCAAGGGCCCGATGGTATTAATAGCGTCAGTAATCAACTGAAACGATTCCACCGTTTTGCTGATCACGTTCTCCTGGTTGCTCAGAAGACCGTTGACTTCTTCGGAAGCCTTGATAACGCCTTGTGTTTCCTGGCTGACCCGACGAATCAATTCCATAATTTCCTCTGAAGACTTCTTGGATTCCGCCGCCAGATTTCTGACTTCATCAGCAACCACAGCAAACCCTTTTCCTTGCTCGCCGGCCCGGGCAGCCTCGATAGCCGCGTTCAGGGCTAACAGATTGGTTTGATCTGATATGGCATTGATAACATCCGTTATGTCGCCAATCTTGCTGACCGAAATCCCCAGGTCAGATATCGTTTCCATGAACGCGCCGAAGGACTTCCCGATCAGCATAATGGATGAACTCAGTTCCGCGACCTGATCCCTGCCTTCGACTGCTTTCCCTTCCGCCATGACGGAACTCTCGTTCACATTGCCGGCGTTAACACTAATAGACTCCATCTCCGTGGCAAAAACACTGAGCATTCCGACAATTTCCGTCAAATCCGAGGCCTGACTGGTGGCGCCCTTGGCCACATCCTGAATTGCCGAAGTCACCTCGCCGGTTACCGTCGACATCTGCTCCATGGCCATCGTTAAGTTATCCGAATACCCCTGGACTTCCGACGTCATTTCCTTGACACCGCCTACGGACTGGTTCAGAGCGGCGACTGTTGTGTCCAGGCGCTGCCCCATAACCACGACGTCGTCTTTGCTCCCGCCCTCCACGTCCAGAGCAACCGTCAGATCCCCCCCCGCCACCTTTTCCATGGCGTCAGAGACGTTTTTAATTGGTTTCACAATGCTTCCAGAAATAAGCACAGCCAGCAAAGGTGCGACAGCCAAAATTATTAACGACAAAATAAGCATCGTCAGAAGCGTGCTGCCGCTGACTTTTGTTACCTCGCTTACACTGACCGCGGCAATATACGTCCAGCCCAGGTTTTCGTCTCGGGAAAAAGCGGCCGTTCTTTTTGTCCCATTCAGCTTATACTGAAAACTGTTAACATTCTTGTTGTTCACGGCTTCTTTGAAACCCGCAATTTCTGTTAGGTAACCGGTTAGAACCCGCTCCTTTTGCGGCGTCATAATCGTGTTCAGATCTTCTGTTTCAACAGCCAGCACAACCCCGGTTTCCATGATTTTTGCTGTATCGATGACAGAAGCGGAAAGTTCCGTCAAATCAATCACAAAGCCCATATATCCCACGATGCTCCCTGTGGCGATCTGTATCGGCTGCAAATAAACGACGCAAGGCATGTTGGTTTTGTCATCAATTCTTGCCCGCGACAGTGTTTGCTGGCCGGTTTGCCTGGCTCTGATAAAATATTCGCGTTCTGAGAAATCACTGCCAACCCTAGATCCGGCCTCACTATCTAATACAACCCTACCGTAAAGATCCGTGATATATATGAACGCGACGCCATGAAGAATCTTTTTCGCATCAGCCATGCGCTCCTGCGCCAGCGGTCCCGAATCCTCATCCCCTGTCAGATACGCCGCATTAAGGGCGTTGCTGCTGAGCAGTGTTATCATGTTTGAATAGGCCGACATACTGCTGTCATACCCTTCCCTAACCAGGTTGGCCTCCAAAAGCAAATGACTTTCAGCGTCTCTCTCATTGGCTTGAAATGAAATGTTATAGACAATGACCCCCATCAATATAAGCGGCAGAAACGCAAACGCGGAAAAGAAAACAACAAATCGGACCCGTAACGACGCATCATTGTAAAATTTTTTTATAACGCTCATGGCAGATCCTCCAAAAAGACTTGTCAGAACTTTGATTTTTCTAGTGTCTCACGATTGCAATCGAATATGTACTTAAAAAGAATAAAAATTACCAACCGGCGCACAACCCCGCCCTGCTCCGATGTTGAACCCAGTGATTCAAGAGACGTTGTATCGCGGGTCAATTCCTGTATTCCAGATATCGCTCCAATTTTCTTTTAACACGCTGCAAAGCGTTGTCGATGGATTTAACATGCCTGTCCAATTCAACGGCAATTTCCTGATAAGATTTACCCTGCAGGTAGGCCATCAGAACTTCCCATTCCAGCGAACTGAGGATTTCGCCCATTTTTTCCTCAATATCATCGAATTCTTCCCGGTTGATAATCAACTCTTCCGGATCAGAAATCCTGGTTCCGGAAATAACATCAAGCAACGTCCTGTCCGAATCCTCGTCATAGATTGGTTTGTTCAAAGAAACGTAGGAATTGAGCGGAATATGTTTTTTCCGCGTGGCCGTTTTGATGGCTGTAATAATCTGGCGCGTAATGCAAAGCTCGGCAAATGCCCGAAACGAAGCAAGCTTGTCCCCCTTGAAATCGCGGATAGCTTTAAAAAGCCCAATCATGCCTTCTTGAATAATATCCTCGCGGTCGGCGCCAATGAGAAAATAGGAGCGAGCTTTGGCACGGACAAAATTCTTGTACTTGTTGATCAGATACTCTTGAGCTATCGAATCTCCCAACTTCGCCAACTCCACCATTTCTTCATCAATCAGGACGGCATTTGATATTTTGTTGTTTTCATGTTCCAAGTTAATTTCTTGTGGCTGGCTCAAGCTTAACACCTCAAAAGTATTTGGTTTTAGAATCTTGCAGCTTTTACAAAAATAAGTCTTAATATCAGTCATTATACAGAAAGAGCAAAAGAGCGTCAAGGCAAAGAAGTTGGGTATTTTCAATATTATTCAGGAATCCTGCGCAAAAAAGTCTCATAGAGCAGAACACCGCCGGCGACGCTGACATTAAGCGACCCCGTTTTGCCGCGCATGGGCAGACTGACGATTTGATCGCATGTTTCACGGATAAGACGGCTTAACCCTTTGCCTTCGCCGCCCAGAACCCAAACAAGCGCTCCCGTCAAGTCCGCTTTGCGCACATCCAACCCATCCATATCGGCGCCCCAAATCCAACACCCTTGATTCTGTAAATTTTTCAAGCTCTGCACAAGGTTGGTAACACGAGCGACCGCCAAATGGGCCGCGGCCCCCACCGACACTTTCACCACAGCCGGTGTAACCTGAACGCTGCGCCGGGCGGGAATAATGACGCCATGAACGCCAACCGCTTCCGCTGTGCGGAGCAGCGCCCCCAGATTGTGCGGATCCTCTACGCCGTCAAGGGCAAGGATAAAAGGCTCTTCCCCGCGAGTTCGCGCCACCGCCAAAATATCGTCAACGTCAACATAGTGGAAAGCCTCCACATAAGCGGCCACACCTTGATGGCGACCGTCACAGAGGCGATTCAGAGCGGATTTGTCAACAAATTGATAGGCGACGCCGTGGGTTTGCAGCAAGGAAACCATATCCATGTGCCGACCGGTTTCCAGAAGAACTTTCTTGATAGTTTCGCCGCTTTTCAGATACTCAAGGACGGCGTTACGGCCATATAAAACTACGTCTTCCCTTGCGGTTTTGCTGTTCATATTGCTCCTTCTATGGTTGTCTGCGGTATGTCGCAAACCGAAATTCCAGCCCGTTATGATAACGCGCGCCGCTTTCCTCAGCAAGACGCCACGCCAAATCTTCGTCAAGATTAGGAAAATATCTATCCGCGTCGTAAGCACGGGCAAATTTTGTAACATAAGCTGTATGACAGTATGGCAAGAACTCTCTGTATATGGCTTCTCCGCCGATGACAAATTTTTTCAGCCCGCGATAATCCTTATCACACCGGGCAAGCTCCTTTAACACATCTTCAATGGAGGAGCAAACACAGAAACCGGGCTCAGTTCCCTCCGGCTGATGACGGGGCAGACTCCGGCTTAAAACCAGGTTGACCCTATCTTTAAGGGGCTCCTGCCGGGGTAGAGATTGCATCGTTTCTCTGCCCATAATGACCACGTGTCCTATGGTCATGGTCTTAAAGAAAGCCATATCCTCGGGAACCCTTTGGAGCAGGTTCCCAAGTTTGCCGATACCCCAGTTTAGGTCAACCGACACAATCGCGTTCATATGATTTATGCCTCATTGTCCCTTGTTTCCTGTTCCTCATTGCCCCTTGTCCCTTGCCCCTTGCCCCTTGTTTCCTGTTCCTCATTGTCCATTGTCCATTGTCCATTGTCCATTGTCCATTGTCCCTTGTCTATTTACCGGCCTCCGGCTCCGCCGCCGCCGGAAAAACCCCCGCCACCGCCGGAAGATGATGAAAATCCACCGCCACCCGAGGATGAAGCGGCACTCTGTCCGGCCGTGTATCCAGAATACATGGATTGGGAAAACGTGTGAGTGACAGCAAGAGCCGCAAATAGGTTGCCGGTGCTCCTGTCGTCACCCCAATCACCCTGAACCCGGTTAACGTAATCAGGATATAGACGCTTAAACTGTTCGGCAACGCGATCAGCGATGCCGAACAACTCGGCAAATATCAGGTACTCATTCCACAGCTCCACCTCATAGGCCTCACGCTCATTGATTATAGTGAAATCTTCCAGGTACTTCTTAAAGCCCAGGGCCTTACTCAACATCTCTTCGCCCAAAGAAGTCTCCTGAACAACCTTTTTCTTGAATTTCTCAAAGAAATAAGGGATTTGCACCCTTTCCCAGGCGTTCACCTGGAACAGGAGGGCTTCTCCGGCATCCCGGTAATCCTTCAGCCATTTGCCTATGCTGCTGTAATGTTTGCGGGCATACTTCTCGAATTCTTTGTTTTGTAATATCCCGTCACTCCCCGCCGCCGCTTCAACCATTTGATATAACGTCTGTTCCAGCGGCGCCATACCCGCCTGGGCTGCAAACAACCGGATACGCATCTCTTGCTTTTTCCGGACTATGCCTTTTTCCGGAGAAGACATAACACCAACCTGCCGTGTTTGAATCCATTTCAGAAGCAAACCGCCGATAACATTGCTTTCTTTGATCCGGGCATTCTTGCGCAGACCGGCATAGGTCATGTTCATATTACCCTGGTACGGTAACTCACGGCAGTACTCCATGGCGCCGCGTAATTGGGCTAATCTCAATTGCTGTTGCTGGTTCGCTTGTGAGACCCGACGGCTTCCGCTGATTCCAACAGCAGACAGAAAGGCAATCCCCAGACCAGACAATCCCGCGATAACAACCGAAAAAACAGTCGCTAAGACCCCTCTTTTTTGCGCCGTTGATTGTGTCGACGACGGATCCCAGACACTTCCTCGGTGCGCCTGCTCAATGAAATCGTCCAAGCGCTGATTTCTGGCATCAATCGGAGAAAGCAGCCCGGGCTCGAAAACCAGAAGAACGGAGGCGTAATCTCCGGTTCCGAAAGAACCCCGTCCCATGATATCAATGCCACCATTTCGGAACTCGGACTCGGCGCTATAGCCATAAACCCATACCCGCGTTTCAGGATACTTCATCGCGATCTCATCTGTTTTCAGGGAAATATCAACCTGGTTGACGCCGCCCTCCACATCACTTAAAAAATTAAAACCCATGGCGTCGCCGCCCTCATAGCTTTTAACAAGGTTGGTTATGGTGTAAGTCACCGCATATTTGTGGCGCCCCAACTCACCAAACCCCCAGCAGATCTCATAACCGCCGTTGGCTTCCAGCAACCCGCATTTTCCAGCCTTCTGCATCCGGGAAGCTTTCTCATTCCAGGAACTCAAGGTTTCGAAAACAACCGGTTCCGTGTTTGTAACCTCCCGCACTTCCAGATCCCTGATCCGCATATTGTCCAGATTATGCCTGGCGACGTAGAATTCGGTATTGGAGGCGTTGGTCATGGTTACGTCCCAGAATTCATCAATAGTGGCCGCGCCATCGCTGTGGATAGTCACCGTCATTTCCACTTTGTGGAGGTCGTTGGCATGAACCGGCGAAGCCGGGAGAAACCCTCCCAAGAAGAGAAGCGCCCAAAATATAACTATCTTCGTAGAATTATGTCTGCAGGTTTTGCTCATCATTGCTGCCTGACCTTTCCCCGGGTGCTCCGGCATCACAATCACCTGTAACAACCGATAATCACCACGATCGTTTCATCGTTGACTATCGCTTCATATTGGGCATTTCCCCCTTGCCTGGATCCTCCTGCAAGTATTCGCGCAAAACGAAGCGAAGCATACTCGCCGCCAGGGATCCGGGGAACTCTCTGACCAGGCGATTGTATTTGGTAACCGTATCGTTGAAAACCATTCGGCTCATGCGAACATTATTCTCCAGTTCTCTCACGGAATCCATCGTCTTCATGTAAACGACGTTGCTCTTCAGATCCGGATAAGCTTCTGCCAACGCGTTAATACGGGCAAATCCCTGCGCCAGCATATCTTCCTGATGTTGAACCTCAGAGACGGGCGTCCCCGATCTTGTATTTTTGCGGGCAGAAATAGTCTCCATCAACACGTTGTATTCCTGATCAGAATACCCCTTGCACAAATCTGCCAGTGCGGTCAGGGCGTCCCAACGGGTGGCCTGCTGAACCCCTATCTGACTCATCGCGTTACCGCACAGTTCGTCTGCTCTGACAAGACTGTTCTGCATGCGTATGAACCATAGAACCAGCAAGACTACAAAGGCAACCGGTAAGGCAACCATCAACCATGTGAACAATCCCATTTTTTCAACCTCCTGCCTGAGTTCTCAGTGCCTGATAAGACAAGACAGAGTCAGGATATCATGAAACGATTTCCTGTTGCACCACTTGGCGCGCTTTCCATTCTAAACCCTTTTTTCAATAAACGCAACAAATAACAAGCCGGTCGAATTCATTTGCCAACACTCGCAACGGAGGGTATAATGTGAGACGAAATATATGAAACATGTAAAGAAGGTCAAGGCTTGCTTAACCGTGTCTGGAAGGAATTTACCGAGAACAGATTCTATGTACTCTTCATCCTCAGCTTCCTGCTGCAGCTGGTAACCTATGGATATTCGCTGATCACGGCTTTCTTCTTCAGCGAGGAGTTCACCTTCACGCGGCTTCTGCATTTTATGCTGATTCTGGCGGTTTTTTATGTGGCGCAATCGGCCTTCAGCGGCTTGCTGCGCGTCTACAGCGAGAAAAAAGCCCGTGTCTATCAGCGCAGCCTGCGCAGACGGTCTCTGGTGACGATATTGCATATGCCCAGCGAAAAAATTATTGACAAAGGTATGCAACTGGTCAAAGAAATTGTCAGTGACGCCAACAATCAGCTCTATTCAATCGTATCCGGTTACCTGACCACGGTAGTGAACATGATCACGGGGCTCATCGTGCTGAGTCTGGCCCTTTCCCGGCAATCGGTCTGGCTCTGTCTTCTGGCCCTGGCCATGATCGCCCTCACAGTGCTGACACACATACGCTTGCTGAAGAAGAAAGTGCGGCTGGCAAAGGAATACATGACCCTGAATATGGGTTACCGTGCCATGGTCAGCGACACCCAGAACAACACCCTGACCATCAAGAAGCTGGGCGCGGAAGCGTATTTCGCCAAGAAGCTGGATACCGCCGCCTTGCCGGTGGACGCCAAAGGGCTGGAAAAAACCGTTTATGACATGCGCTGCCAATGGCTGTTCGATTTTTTTACCTACGGGATTCTGTTTCTTATCCTCGGCAGCGTCGCGCTGGCGCTGTACCGCGACCCAAGTTACGGGGCGCTGTTCTGGGTGATTTTTTATACGGGCATTTTCGTGCAGCTCAAAGGGCAGATCGCCGCCGTTACCCAGAGCATTCAGAGTCTGGTGGATTTCCGCATCTCCATACAGCGCTATGACGATCTCATGGCCGAATGCAATATGGAAGAAGTCGCGTTGCTGCACCGAAAATGGCGCAACCTCACCGTTGAGAACCTTAAGTTTTCCTACCAATCCAGCGGCAGGAGCATCCATGTCGAGTCCTTCTACGTCGAACGCGGGGATCATATCTCCCTCACCGGCCCTTCTGGCAGCGGCAAAAGCACCTTCTTACTGCTGCTGCGCGGCGAATTGGAATCCGGCAGCGGCACCATATCCTACAACACGTCCAAACGCACCCGCGTCGTTCCCTATATCGAAGATTGCGTGTTCATCAGCCAAGGGCTCAATCTCTTCAACGACACCCTGCGCAACAACCTCTGCCTCGGCCAAGAATACAGCGACGAAGAGATTTACGAACTGTTGGCGCGTGCCGGCATGCGCGAATGGGCCTTGAGTCTGCCCCAGAAGCTCGACACTATGATTTCCGAGAACGCCGCCAATCTCTCCGACGGCCAGAAAATGCGCATCAAGATCCTGCGCGGCATCGTCTGTGACCGAGAAATCTACATCATGGACGAACCTTCGTCCAACTTGGATTTTGAATCCAACGAGCGAATCATAACTCTGATCAAAAACGATCTGGCGAACAAAACCATAATCATTTCCACCCACGATCCCGCCCTTGTGAAGATCTGCAACAAGCATTATGTAACAGACGCTTCCGGCGTCATTACACGATTTGTCCCCGATTCGGCAGGGGATCTGCCCCTATGATCACACCGCCACCGGAATATTCTTCATCTGTTCATGGCTCCGATACCCCTCCAACCGAAAATCCTCCGCCACAAACTCATAAAAATCCTGGCGCTCCGGATTGACCACCAACCGCGGCGCCTCAAAAGGTTCCCGTGAAATCAGCTCCCGCACCAACGGCATATGCCGGTCATAAATATGGGCGTCGGCAATCACATGAACCAACTCACCGGGCTCAAGAGCGCTAACCTGGGCCAGCATATGAACCAAAACAGCGTACTGAGCCACATTCCAATTATTGGCCACCAAAACATCCTGAGAACGCTGGCTGAGGATGGCGTTCAACCTGCTTCCCGTCACATTGAACGTCACGCTATGAGCGCAGGGATACAAATGCATCTCACACAAATCCCTATGATTATACATATTGACAACCAGCCGGCGGCTCCCAGGCGTACGCGCTAAATCGTACAAAACCCGGTCCACCTGGTCAAACGCCCCTTCAGGATACACATGTTTCAACCCCAGCTGATACCCGTAAGCCTTACCGATGGAACCGGTCTCATCCGCCCAGCTATCCCAGATATGGCTGTTCAAATCCTTAATATTATTCGACTTCCTCTGCCAAATCCACAGCAACTCGTCCACCGCCGCCGCCAAATTTGTGGGCCGCAGCGTCAGAATCGGGAACTCCTCGGCCAAATCATACCGGTTAACAACCCCGAATCGTTTCAGCGTATGGGCCGGCGCCCCGTCCTCCCAGCGCGCGCGCACACTCTGTCCTTCCGAGGTGAACCCCTCGTCAAGAATCTCCCGGCACATCTTGATAAAGAGTCCGTCAGCCTTGCTCATACAAACCACACCTTTCAATTGACAATGGACAATGGCAATGGACAATTGACAATGGACAGTGACAATGGACAATGGACAGTGACAATGGACAATGGACAATGGACAATGGACAATGGGGGAGTAGGAACAGGACAGATGAACTACGGGCAATGGGCAATGGGGGATTAGGAACAGGACAGATGAACTACGGACAATGGGCAATGGGGGAGTAGGAACAGGACAGATGAACGACGGGCTGCGGCTGCTTGACAATTTGATTTTCATTGTCCATTGTCCATTGTCCATTGTCACTGTCCATTGTCCATTGTCCATTGTCCATTGCCCATTGCCTTTCTGGTTTTTTCCAAAAGGACTGCTAACCGCTCCTGCCGCCCTGACAAATGAAGATACCCAATTAGCGCCTCAAAACCTGTGGCGTGCCTGTAATCCAGGACGTCGCCACCGCGTGGATATGAACTTTTGGCGTTCCGCCCGCGGTAATAAATCGCGCGCTCTTCTTCTTCCAATTCTGGCAGCAAAACCTTCATTAATTTCGCCTGTCCCTTCGCTTGCACACAGCGTACAGCGGCTTTGTGCAAAGCATCGGCGCGCACAAGGCCTTGGTCTAATAAATATGTGCGCACCCAGAGCTCGTACACGGCGTCGCCTACATAGGCCAGCGTCAGCACCGGCAACTCACTGTCGATTGATCGATTGCTTGTTGTTGGATCACTGGCTGTTTGATTGTTCGATATTCGCGGTTCGATGTTCTCTGCCTCCCTTGTCGCTGGTTTGATATGGGTTTGTTCGATATTCTTGGTTCGATGTTTGCTTATTATCGGATCACAAACCTCGCCCCTTCTTTGGTATCCTCGATTACAATCCCGCTCTCTTTGCAATGATCCCGGATCATATCGGCGCCGGCCCAATCTTTGGCAGCCCGCGCCCGCGCCCGTAATTCCAGCACAATGTCCATAACCGTGGACAATTGGCGCCGCCCTCGTGCCGGTTCCCCAGCACCCTCCGGCAACAAACCCTTGATAAGATTAATTCCCGCCGCCTCACAGCTCGATTCGATTAAACTGGTTGTTTCCGGATCCTGAGCTTCCTGGGCCCGTTTGTGCAGATCCATAATAAGCTTAACTACACCGTCGGCTTTGGCATCGGCTCCGTCCTCAGCCCCATTGCCGGCGCTCACATCGAACCCCAGCACTCCCGCCAACTCAACAAGGGTGTCGCGCATAGCTATAATCTCCGCCAAAGACCCTTCCCGGCTCACAACGGAATTGAGCTCCCGGGCCAAATCAAACAACACAGCCAGCCCTTGGGCCGAATTAAAATCATCATCCATAACCTCTTCAAAATCCTGGCGAACCTGACTCGAGATTCGAGATTCGAGATTGGGGGCTTGAGGATCAGGATCATGATTTTTGCCGGTTTGTTCCCCATGACTCTGTCCCTTGCCTTCCTGCCTCTCCCCCGAACCCCGAACCCCGGACTCCGAACCCCGGGCAGCGTATTCGTCCGCCAGCCGCACACTCGTCCTCAGCCGCTCCAGACCCTTGGCCGCCATCTCCAGCTTCTCCCAGTCAAAATCAACCGGACTGCGATAATGGGCGCTCAACAAATAAAAACGAATCACCTCACCGGCAAACTTCTCCAGCACCTCCCGCACAAGAAAGAAATTTCCCAGCGACTTCGCCATTTTCTCCTTATTTACAGTCACGAAAGCGTTATGCATCCAATACCGCGCGAATCGCTGCCCCTCCATGAAACCCTCCGACTGAGCAATTTCATTCTCATGATGGGGAAATACCAAGTCGCCGCCGCCACCGTGAATATCGAACTCCGGCCCCAGATATTTATGGGACATGGCCGAACACTCAATATGCCATCCCGGCCGCCCCCGCCCCCAGGGGCTCTCCCAGAAAGGCTCCCCGGGTGCCGCTTTCTTCCAAAGGGCAAAATCCATCGGATGACCCTTGCGCGCGTCAACCTCAACCCGCTCCCCCGCCCGCATATCCTCAAGGGACCGGCCGGAAAGCCTGCCGTAAGACGCAAACCGCGTCACCGCGAAATAAACATCCCCCTCCACGGCGTAAGCCAGCCCTTTCTCCTCCAGCACCCGGATCATCGCAATCATATCATCAATATGTTCCGTCGCTTTCGGATGAATATCAGCTGGCAGAATCCCCAGCGCCGCCGCGTCGGCAAAATACTCCCGGATATAGAATTCAGCCAGTTCCCGCGGAGACTTGCCCTCCTCCGCGGCCCGCTTAATAATTTTATCATCAACGTCCGTAAAATTCTGTACGTATGTCACCTTGAAACCACGGTACCCCAAATAACGCCGGATCATATCGAACACAACCAACATCCGGCCGTTCCCCAGATGAAAATAATTATAAGTCGTCGGACCGCACGCGTACATAGCCGCCTCGCCCGGTTTCCGCGGGACGAAAGCTTCCTTCTGCCGCGACAACGTATTATACAACTTGATCGCCATCGTTGCACCTCCTTACGAGTCATTGTACATTGTCTCATTCCCGTTGTCCATGCCAGGCCTTTGATGGGAACATGGCAGCCCTTGGGACAGACGCTTACTGTCGCAACAGTCACGAGGAGCAGGTTGGTGCCCGGGATAATCCAAAAGCCCGCTTATTTAGGGCGGCTTTTCCTATGATTCGTCTGGCTAAATGCAAATTGGATTATCCCGGCCCCCAACCTGCTCCTCGTGCCTCGATGATAGGAGGTCTTGTGCGATCTTCTGTTGCCCCTGAATTGGGTTCTTGGGAGGACACACCAATCCATACGGTTTTTACGCACACCCATTTTCTAAGCCCGGCATGATCTCCAACAAAAAGAAATAACCTCAGTCTGGCAACAATGTCCTGATGTACTGAAGATCTGCTTTCAGCTCTCTTGCCAGTCGATAGTCTGTGCCCAAAAAGGCGTCTTTCATACCTAAGTAAAGGACTACACATAAGACTAACAAGAATATGCAAGACACAACAATAATCAGCCCCTGTAATTCCATTCTTGCTAATAATGCCCCAAATACAAGAGTTATTACAGGAAGGATCGATTGAAATGCACTTAAAATTGGAGGTCGCTCTGTTTTGTTACCTGAAAAATCATCACAACGTTCAATTAGCCAATCAATACTTTTGTGATTGTAAAGATTAAGGTCTTTTTGTTTAAGCAAATCAGCAAGCGGAGTCATTCGCTGCTGCAAATACTCATTGAGCTTGGAATGCCGAGTATTGAGCAATTTCCAATTCTCATATGCATTAATAGCTGGTATGCTGAAGATCATAACAAAAATAAGAAGGATAAACAATTCCCAAAAATTTAGTATCATCGTTAGGACGATTCCCACTACCAGCAACAAGAATACCCCTAATATACACCAATCTGACCATGTATTTTCCTTCGCTGCAGTTGAAAAAGCCTTCTTTCGGATATCTTTTTTATAATGCCAAAATACCTTCTCAAAAATTTCGATTCCCTCCTTAACCTTCCTCTTCTTGTTCAACTCGTGATGCCGTGTCCATGCCGGCGAAGTCTCCTATGGCGGCGTTGCCTTCGGCGAATTTTCTGTTGGTGAATTCTTTTGCGTGTTCCGGCATGAGTTTATTGATACCGGGGATATGGCTCCTGTCTATGAGAGGGAAGGGGTTAGCCCTGCGCCACTCCTTCCCCCTCTTTCATACCCTTTATAAAATCATCTATGAAGAATTTATCGTCTTCATTCATACCTTCGAAAATCTCATGATATTTGGAAATGGCTTCTTCGTGTTCAGTAAGATACAACGCAGAAACAGCGATATGGCTATACTGATATGGTCCATAAAAGTTACGATCCTTTAGTAAGGAACTCAGTTGAACTAATCTTGAAATAATTTCCTCATCGCAGTATTTGCGGTCAATGATTTTGTAAAATGTCAAACCAATGACATGATGATTCTCAGCATTTAAGCCAAGTATCAGTTCTTCATTGCTGATCGAATCATTATTCAGTTTATCAAGAAGCATTTGACTATTCAAAATAACCACTCCTTCAATTGCCTGTGATTAGGTTAATTTCCTCAACCAGATTCTTTTCTAACTGTTGAACAACGTTATCTAACCCAAGATCCTTAGCTCTCTGAATTTCTATAGCATAACTATCTGTTTCACGCGCAATCCTAGCCGCTTTATCTGTGTAGGATTCCCTCATATTAGGAAATCCGCTCTTTTCGGCTTGAAGGAAATGGGCATATTCATGTTCTAATGCGCTGATCGAAGCATCTGGATCAATAATAATTTGTCCTGGTTCTCCTTTAATACTAGGATGCGGCCCATAGGCCATAGTTCCTTCTCTGTATCTGACTTCGACGCCGTTTTCCTCAAGTTCTTTGATCATCCGGTTCCACTCTTCCGGATGGGACTCTCTGCCGGGGCCTAAAACATCTCGGACTGGATCGGCTTTATGTGTAAAGGTCTTGATTGTTTTGCCGTTTTCTATGACCTCTGGAGCAACATTTCCCCTCAAGCGCGTAGCGGCGATATCATCTACCCCCATTATACCATAACCCTCGCTCTCAAGTGCCGCTTTCTCCAAAGCCCGCGCTTCCATCTGCTGCACCCGAATCTCAGCAAAAGTAAACTGCCTGCCTATAGGCACACCTTCCTGGGTCACCAACACCGGCTGGTTCTTCCAGACGGTCATATCCTCCAGCAGATTTTTCATCTCCAGCAGCCTTGCGGCTTCTACCGCTTCGGCGGCTTTGACGGCGGCTTCGGTTTCTTTCAGGGTGGTGGCGGCGAAGGCGGTTTTAGCTTCTTTGAGGATTTTGGCGGCTTGGGCGGTTTCTTCCGCTGCTTTTGTGGTGGCGCCTAGTCCTTTGGTTCCGAGGAGCAGGGGCAGCAGTTCGCCGACGACGTAGAGGGAGCCGTTGACGTAGCCCCGTTCTTCGTAGATGTGGGTGATTTCTTCTTTGACGCCGTCGCCGAGTTTTTCCAGGATTATGGGGAAGCGCATGGGCTCTTGGGTGACAAGGGCTGTGACGCCGGAGACGACGACGTAGACGGGCGTGTTCATGATGAATCCGACCAGTTCCAGCCAGTCCAGGGGGGTGCCCATGCCGATGAAGTCTCCTATGGCGGCGTTGCCTTCGGCGAATTTTCTGTTGGTGAATTCTTTTGCGTGTTCCGGCATGAGTTTGTTGATTCCGGGGATATGGCTCATGCCGACGTAGAAGGCTGAGGCGGCGTAGTGATGTTGTCATTGTGGCTGTTGCAATAAATTCTAGAAATTATCTATAGCTTCTTGAAAATAGTCATTAACAAAATCATAAAAGGAAACATACCTCTCTTGATCCAGCGCCTTGCTTCCTCTTGTCCAGGAGTAGACTTTTCCATTTTCCAACATACATATGGCATACTCGCCCACATCCAACACTACAAAAGCATTTTCCGGAAGTCCAAATTCTCTCCATTTTTCAGTTGCCGTAACAACAGAGGCCCCTTTGTCACCCTGGATACCTTCTATATATTCTCCACAAACTCCACCAGCACCATATTCTGCGAGAAACTCTCGGTATTCCTCTGGAAAAGTTATTTTAAGTTCTCCTTCTACATTACGAATCCTCTGTTCTGATAATTTACCCCAGAAATCCTTATCAGTCGCATATTCCTCGATCATTGTAATAATTTTCTGATCCATAATAGACTCCCCTAAATATTTTAATCTTCAAGCGCTCTCAATTTCCAATAGTTGTTTCTGAAATTATTATATTGCTTTTCCAGATTTGGGGCGTTTCTGAAGCTACTCCCATCTTCGACAAGCCCATGCAATATGTTGCTATGTTTTCCATGAACAGTTTCTGCCATTTCAATCATGCCACAAGGCTCGTTTTGAGTCAAATGATGTAGCTCAACTATGGATTCCTTGCCAGAACTATCAATGACATATGGTGATCGGCCCTTAGACATCAGTTCATAATTCGATAATCCTTCTGCTTTTGGATCTAATGGCATATAGGTTTTATCAATTTCAATTTGATAAACTCGTCTTGATACGTCGAGCTCCTGTCCTCCGACCTTGACTGTACCTTCGATCTCTACAGCGGTATATCTTCCTGGAAGCCAACCCAGATCTACGACTTCTTTCTTGGTTAATTTTAGTGGTCTGAGTCTCGCAGCCCGTAATTCAGTTTGCTGCGCCCGAATCTCAGCAAAAGTAAACTGCCTGCCTATAGGCACTCCTTCCTGGGTCACCAACACCGGCTGGTTCTTCCAGACGGTCATATCCTCCAGCAGATTTCTCATCTCCAGCAGCTTTGCGGCTTCTACCGCTTCGGTGGCTTTGACGGCGGCTTCGGTTTCTTTCAAGGTGGTAGCGGCAAAGGCGGTTTCGGCTTCTTTGAGGATTTTGGCGGCTTGGGCGGTTTCTTCCGCTGTTTTTGTGGTGGCGCCTAGTCCTTTGGTTCCGAGGAGCAGGGGCAGCAATTCGCCGACGACGTAGAGGGAGCCGTTGACATAGCCCCGTTCTTCGTAGATGTGGGTGATTTCTTCTTTGATGCCGTCGCCGAGTTTTTCCAGGATTGTGGGGAAGCGCATGGGTTCTTGGGTGACAAGGGCTGTGACGCCGGAGACGACGACGTAGACGGGCGTGTTCATGATGAATCCAACCAGTTCCAGCCAGTCCAGAGGGGTGCCCATGCCGATGAAGTCTCCTATGGCGGCGTTGCCTTCGGCGAATTTTCTGTTGGTGAATTCTTTTACGTGTTCCGGCATGAGTTTGTTGATTCCGGGGATATGGCTCATGCCGACGTAGAAGGCTGAGGCGGCGTAGTCTATGACGTCGCCCGCGAAGATGCCCATGTTGGTGCAGCCTTTGATGATGCCGTCTAGGATGTGGGCGGGGTCGGGGATGTTGCTTTTGCCGTAGTCTGTG
>Ga0082212_10001951_pt1 | contig 30365 bp, 31 predicted proteins | sample TergutNt197P3_FD_71548 | JGI IMG/M metagenome (GOLD analysis project Ga0082212, IMG submission 71548) | Neocapritermes taracua P3 segment gut microbial communities from Petit-Saut dam, French Guiana - Nt197 P3 | ecosystem: Host-associated > Arthropoda: Insects > Digestive system > Gut ...
ACGATAAAATTTCCGCACATATTCAGGGTCATGATTCAAAAAAACTGGATTCCAAGTAAAACCTTTGCCCGCATAGAAGAATATAGTATCGTGAATATGTGCCCATTTCTTACTGTCATTGTGACTACTAGTTCGTTTCCACATAATTTCATTTCTAAAATTTTCTTTACCGAAAACAGAATCAAGAACAATTTTTAAAAAATGGCTGGCTGTTGGGTCACAATGAAGATATAAAGAACCTGTTGGTTTTAAAACACGGTGCATTTCAACAATACGCTGTGCCATATACGTTAAATAGGACATCATAGCTTTGCCATGAATCCGGCCAACATTTGCAATAAATTTTGTAAGTTCTAAATTGTGGACGGCAAGAGAATCAAGGTTGTATTCATCAACATCTTGCCATGTCCACATATCCTTAAAACTAACTCCAGCGGCTTTACTTCCGACAGGGGCCGAATACATACGCTTTGAATTAAAGGGCGGGTCAAGATAAATCAAATCGACAGATTCACTATCAAGCCCTAACAGAACATATAGATTGTCATTTATATACAGCGTATTTTGAAATTTTTTCATGTTAAAATCCCGCCGTCAACATTGCATAATCATTGAAAAATACCATAAAAACCTGTTTTTAACAAGGCGGGCAGTATTAAAATAAAAATTCCCGTATTTGCCAGGAATTTCAAAGAGTTGCAATCTTTATTAATGAAATTAATTAGATAGAAAGATATTTGGTGGGGTTAACGATGTAATTCCCTATTTTTTTATGAGTATGACGGCCCGCTCCAGAAAGGTCACGGCGTCGGTGTGGTCGGCCAGGAAGCGGATCTCCTCGTGGAATTCGGCGGCTTTTTCCAGGGGCCTGAGTTTCTGGTCCGGAAAGATGGGGGCGGGTTTGTCGTTGCCGGTCATGTATTCGGCCACCTTGGTCAGAAGGCTGAAAGGCCTGAAACCGAGGCCGGCCGAAAAGTGGCCGGCCAGGGGCTCGAAGGAGGTTTGGATGTCTTCGACGATATACAGGCCACCGCCGGCCAGGGCGGGGTAGAGCACGAAGAGGGCCCGCAACTGGTCCGGCCACCAGTGGGAGGCGTCGTCTATGATCACCCGGGGCTTCAGATCGGCCAGGGTTTTCAGAAACTCGGTCTGGCCCAGGTCGCCCAGGATGACCCGCACCCGGCCCCCGGCCTGGTCCAGGGCGCTTTCTTCCATGTCCACGCCCACGATATGGGCCTTTTCAAAATAGTCGGCCCAGGTCCTGAGGCTGGCCCCCTTGAAGACGCCCAGTTCCAGGAAGGTGAATTCCTCTCCGCGCAGGGGGCTCAGGAAGAATTCGTATTTGCGCAAAAAGTCGTGGCCCGCCCCCCAGGCGCTGGATTTGTCGGTCTGGTGTTTTCGGCCCAAGTCGTCCAGAACGGTCGATTTCATCATGGGCCTTTGATCCCCTAAGACCAGTCCGACAGGGTCGGGCCGGTGCGGATGAAGTTGTCCCTTATTTCCTGGGCCCGGGCCTGGTCCGCCTGGAGCCTTATGGGTGACAGCGGGGTCCGGCCGCCTGTGGCCAGGTCGGCCTGGATCTGGGCCACGGCGTTTTGCCCGGCAAAGGCCGAGTCGAAAAAGGGGTTGTCCACCATGTTGATCGGCCCGACCTTGGGCCCGGAGAATCGGCCCCGGGAGAGGTCGGCCCGGATCTGGCTGACGGCGTTTTCCCCGGCAAAGGCCGAATCGAAATATGGGTTGTCCACTATGTTGGGCGGGCCGACCCGGGTCATGGGGAAGTGGTTGGGGGTCAGGTCGGCCCGGATCTGGCTGACGGCGTTTTGTCCGGCGAAAGCCGAATCGGCATAGGGGTCGTCCACCATGTTGGTCGGGCCGGCCTTGGGCCCGGAGTATCGTCCCCGGGAGAGGTCGGCCCGGATCTGGCTGACGGCGTTTTGCCCGGCGAAGGCCGAATCGAAATAGGGGTTGTCCACCATGTTGGCCGGGCCGACCCGGGGCCCGACGTAGGGCCTGCGGCTGAGGGTTTCGGTCATCCTGGCCATGGATTGCTGGGCCGCGTTGGCCGGGTCGTAATAGCCGAACTGGTCAACGGGCGTGGCCCCGGGCTGGGGTGCCCGGGTGGCCGGTGAAAAGACCGTGGTCTGCCCGGCGCCCGTCAGTTCCATATCCAGGCGGCCGCCCCAGGCCCGGTAGTCGGGCCGGACCTGGTAACTGGCCGCGCCGTTGTCGGTGAACTGGTAATACAGGTCCTGGTCCCAGCGGGCGCCGGATTGGATGATGCCCTGGGGATGGCGGACCACCGAGGCTTCGTCGCGGGGGTCGGCCGAGGGCTGCCGCCGGGGCTGAACATGGAAATAGCGTTGCAGGGCCCGGGTGACCGCATCGTTCTGAGGCCCGGGGTCGTTCTGGACATTCAAGACGTTCTGCCGGAGGTGATGGGCCCCGGGCGCGGGCTGGAAGGACCGCACTTCGGCCACCTGGGGGTTTTGGACATAGGCCCGGGGGAGGGTGGCCGGGCCCTGGGCCATGGTGTTGGGCAGGCGGCTGTGGTCGGCCAGGCCGGGGATGGTGTGATACAGGCGGTTCCTGGCAGCGCTTTGGACCCCGCTGAAGACCCCGGAGAGGGTCAGGGTGCGGGAGTTGGTCACCGGGCTGGCGGCTTGCGGACGGACGGTCATGGTTCGACTCCCGTAAGGCCATTGGCTGGCTTTGGCCCTTCCCTGGCATCGGTGGAACCGCATCCCTGGCGGCGCCTCAAAAAAAACGCGGCCCTTCCTTCGGCCGCATCCGGCGCCGTCCCGGCGCGCTTGAGGCTGATGATCGCCCTCTTCCCCTGAGGTATGGGGATATTATAGCCTTACTCGAGGTAAATATCAAGCGCCGGCGGATTTTTTGACGTTGCCGCAGCGATCTCATGGTGACCGGGTTTATTCAGGCCTTGGCCCCTCGGCCAGGCTTTTCTTCAATTCGGCCGCGGTTTCCGGTTTTAGGGCCGCCGCGGCCCGGATCTCGGTTTCTTCGGCTTGGGCCAGGCTTTCCAGGGAGCCGAAGCGCTCCAGGAGCTTTTTCCGCTTGGCCGGGCCCAGGCCGGGGATCTCCAAAAGAGGGCTGGACAGAAAATCCCGGGCCTGGAGCCGGCGGTGATAGGCGCCAGCGTAACGGTGGGCCTCGTCGCGCAGGCGGGCCAATAGCAACAGGCCCGCCGAGCCGGCCTTCAGGTCCGCCGGGTTTTTGCGGCCGGGGCGAAAGACGCGGTCGATGTCCCCCTCTTGCCGGACCTTGGCGATGGCCGCCAGGGGCGGCGGCGGGCGGCCCAGGTCGTCAAAGGCGGCCTGGGCCGCGGCCAACTGGCCCCGGCCCCCGTCGATGAGCAAAAGGTCCGGCTCGGGCCAGTCCCCATGCCCGAAGCGCCGGGCCACTGCTTCCCGGAGCCCTCCGTAATCATCGCCCCCCCGGGCCTGTTTGAGGCGGAAGCGGCGGTAATCTTCCTTCCGCCATTCGCCGTCCTCCATGACCACCAGGCCGGCCACCGCGTTGGCCCCTGAAAGGTGGGCCAGGTCGAAACATTCCAGCCGCCGGGGGACTTTCTCCAGGGCCAGGCGGGCCTTGAGTTCCGCCATCGCCCCCTGGTTCCGCCCCAGGCGGTTCAAACGCTCCTCCAGGGCCGCCCGGGCGTTTTCCCGGGCCATGTCCAGAAGCTTCAGCCCCTGTCCCCGCCGGGGCTCCTGGATCTTCACCCCCCGGCCCCGAAGGGCGGCCAGCCAGCCGGTCACGGACTTAAGGGTCTCTTCGGACAGTTTCCCCGGCCAGAGGATCTCCTCGGGCACCGATCCTCCCCCGCCGTAATACTGGGTCAGGAGGCTCAAGGCCTCTTCGTCTTCTTCGCCGTCTTCCTCGTTTCTTCCTCCCAGGCCGCCGCCCGCGGCGGCTTCCAGGGGCAGACAGCCCGTCACCGCCCCCTGCCGCACCAGGACCAGGGCCCCTTCCAGAAGCCCGTCCCGGCGGTGGAAACCGAAGACGTCCAGGTCCAGGTCGCTTTCGGCCCGGTTCACCGCCTGGCGCTCCAGGGTCTTGTTGATGTTGTTGATTCGGTCCCGGAGCCGGGCCGCGGCTTCGTAGTCGTAGCTTTCGGCCGCGGCCTTCATTTCAGCGGTCAGGCGGCCGGCCAGTTCCCGGCCCCGGCCCCGGAAAAATAGCCGGACTTCTTCGGTCAGTTTTTGGTATTCGGCCGGGGTCACCTCCGGCCGGCAGGGGCCCAGGCAGCGGCCGAGTTGGTGGTTGAGGCAGGGCCGGTCGATGTTTTTGACGTCCGGCCGGCGGCACTGGCGCAGGGGAAAGAGCCTTAAGGCGGCCCTCACCGTGTCGCGCAGGGCTCCGGCGGAAGGGAAGGGGCCGAAGATGGTCGAGCCGTCCCGGCCGGGGCGGCGGACCACTTCCAGGCGGGGGAAATCCTCGGCGGTCAGCCGAAGGCAGGGATAGGTCTTGTCGTCGCGCAGAATGATGTTGAAGCGGGGCCGGAATTTTTTGATGAGACGGTCTTCCAGGATCAGGGATTCCTTTTCCGTGGCCGTGACCATGAAATCGAAATCCTCTATAAGGGAGACCAGAAGGCCCAGGCGGGCCGTGGCCGGGGTCTTCTGAAAATAGCTGGCCGCCCGGCGGGGCAGGAGTTTGGCCTTGCCGACATACAGGATCTCGCCCGCCCCGTCCTTCATCAGGTAGACCCCGGGCGCGGCCGGCAGATCCAGGGCTTTCCGGCGCAGTTGTTCCAGGCGGGCCGATAGCTCCATCAGGCCGGGGCCGGGGGCAGATAGGACCTGAGCACCTCGTCCCAGCGGCCCTGTCCCTTGAGGAGAAACTCGATCATCTGGCGCACCGCGCCCCGCCCACCCGGAGCCGGGGCCACGAAGTGGGCCGCGGCCAGCACATCCGGAGCCGCGTCGGCCGGGGCCAGGGCCAGGCCCACCCGGGCCATGACCGGCAGGTCTATCAGGTCATCTCCGGCAAAGGCGGCCTGGGCGGGGCTCAGGCCCTTTTTCTTCAACACTTCCTCGAAAACAGCCCATTTGTCCTCCACCCCCTGGTATATCTCGGTAAGGCCCAGGCCCCGGGCCCGGATCTCCAAAAGGCGGCTGGCCCGGCCGGTGATCAGCACCGCCTCCAGCCCGGCCCTAAGGAGGATCTTCAGGCCCAGGCCATCGCGGCTGTGAAAATTCTTCGATTCCCGGCCCTCGTCATCGATTATTATGCGGCCGTCGGTCAGCACGCCGTCCACATCAAAGCCCACCAGTTTTATGGCGCCCAGATCAAGTTTCAGCATTTCAATCACCTCGACTTACAGCCGCCTGACCCGGTCCAGGGCCAGGAGGGTGGTCAGCAGGGCCTCCAACTGATACAGGGGCCATTGGTTGGGGCCGTCGCAGAGAGCCAGATCCGGATCGGGGTGGGTTTCCAGAAAGAGGCCGTCGAGGCCCACGGCCACGGCGGCCCGGGCCAGGGGGGGCACGAAACGGCGGTCGCCGCCCGAGGCCTGGCCGCCGGCGGCCGGCTTTTGCACCGAGTGGGTGGCGTCGAAGATCACCGGCCAGCCCGTTTCGGCCATGATTGGGAGCGACCGCATATCCACCACCAGGTTGTGATAGCCGAAGGTGGAGCCGCGCTCGCCCAGGAGAAGCCCGGCGAAACCCGGCTGGTCCTCCAGTTTGGCCGCGGCCCGGGCCATTTCCTCCGGGGCCATGAACTGGCCTTTCTTGAGGTGGACCGGGCGGCCGCTGCGGGCCGCGGCGGCCAAAAGGTCGGTCTGGCGGGCCAGGAAGGCCGGCACCTGCAGGGCGTCCAAAGCTTCCGCCGCCGGCGCCACCTGCCAGGTCTCGTGGATGTCGCTTATGACGGGCAGGCCGTATTTGGACCTGATCTCAGCCAGGGCGGCCAGTCCCTTTTCCAGGCCCAGTCCCCGGAAGGAGCGGACGCTGGACCGGTTGGCCTTGTCAAAACTGGACTTGAAGACCAGACCCAGGCCCAGGCGGACCGATATCTCCTTGAGAGCGGCGGCCGTTTCATCAAGCAGGGCGGTCGATTCAATGACGCAGGGGCCGGCGATCAGGGCCAGGCCGGCCCGGCCCCCGAAGCTCACCGGACCTATTTTCACTTCCCGGGTCATTTTTTCTCCTGTCTTTCCCGTTGCTCATCCGGGCTGAAAAAAATCGCGGAGCAGTTCCAGGACCTCGGCACCCTGGTCCGGGTGGAACCAGCTGGCTTCCGGCATCTGCCCGCGGAACCAGGTGCGCTGGCGCTTGGCGTAACGCCGGGTGGCCAGGAAGGTCTTTTCTTTGGCCTCCTCGAGACTGGTCAGGCCTTGGATATGGTCCAGGGTCTGTCGGTAACCGATGGCCCCGAAGGGTTTCAGGGTCGGAGCCCAGCCGGCCCGGAGCAGTTTTTCCACTTCTTCCTTGAGTCCCTGTTCAAACATCAGGCCCGTGCGCCGGCGCAGACGGGCTTCCAGTTCCTCAGGCGGCCGGTCCAGGACCAGGGTCAGGGTCTCAAACGGCCTGTCCTTAAGGCCGTGCTCCCGCTGCCACTGGGATATGGGCCGGCCGGTGAGGTGGTGGACCTCCAGGGCCCGTTCCAGGCGCACCCGGTCGGCCGGACTCACCCGGGCGGCGGTTCGGGGATCCACGGCGGCCAGCCGGGCGTGGAGTTCCCCGGGGTCCTCGGCCGCCAGCCTGGCCCGAAAAGCCTTGTCCCGGCCGGGCCCGCCGAAGAGGCCCCGGGTCAGGGCCCGCAGATAGAAGCCGGTCCCGCCCACGGCCAGGGCCGGCCGGCCGGCTTCGGCCAGGCCCCGGACCAGGGGCCGGGCCGCCCGGAGATAGGCCGCGGCGTCGAAGTCCTGGTCCGGATCCAGGATGTCCACTAGGTGGTGGGGCACCCGGGCCCGGTCGGCCGGCGTGGGCTTGGCCGTGCCCAGGTCAAAGCCGCGGTAGAGGGCCAGGCTGTCGGCGTTGATTATCTCTCCGCCCAGGGCCAGGGCCGCGGCCAGGGCCAGTTCGCTTTTGCCCGCGCCGGTGGGGCCGGTGAGGATGGCCAGGCGGGCTCTGGGCTCAATGGTCATGGCCGGCCCCCGGGGGGGGCGAGATGGTGAAACTTATCAGGGCCAGGGCCAGGCCGGGGACCGGGGCCAAAAGGCCGGCCAGGAAGGCCAGGGGATGGCCCAGGTGGAAGTGGATGATCAGAAAGCAGACCAGGGCCGTGCCCAGGAAGGACAGGTAGAAACGGGCCAGGGTGCCCCGAAGGGACCGGCCTTGCCATTGGGGTGCCCGGTCCAGGAGCAGTACCAGGAGGCTGAGGTTGACTTCCACCACCAGGGCCCCCAGGGCCGCGCCGGCCAGACCCCCGTCTCCGGCCAGGCGCCAGGCCGCGGCCGTCAGGACCAGGGCCGACAGCCGGGTCCAGAGGCGCACCCGGCGGGCCCCGGCCGCCGCTTCATTTGCGTGGTTCATTTTTGGTTTCACTCTCCAGCCGTTCGATCCGGCGGGCGAAGTTGAAGAGGTTTTTGAAGCCGGCGGCTATGCCTGTAAAAAGGCCCAGGAGCATACAGAACGGCGAGGTGCCCCAGCGTCCGTCCAGCCACCAGCCCCCGGCCAGGCCCAGGACTATGGCCACCACGAAGGCCAGGCCCACGGCCGAGGCCTGGGCCAGGGCGCTGGCTTCGCCGGGGCCGAAGGCTTTTTTCAGGCCCTCGAATTTGGGGGCTTCCTTCAGGGGCGGCGGCTCGTTTCCGGTGGTCATGGTTTTTTCAGCCGGCCAGGGACCAATACCAGGTCAGAAAGGCCTGGCCGAAAAAGATATGGAGATAGGCGGCCAGGACCAGGAAGGGGCCGAAGGGCAGGGCTTTCCGGCCCCAGCCTTCCTCCGGCCGGTCCCGCCGGCCCGCGGCCATCAGGACCAGGGCGCTCACCAGCCCGATGACCGAGGCCCACAAAATGACCAGGGGCAGGGCCCGCCAGCCTAAGAAAACGCCGATCAGGCCCAAAAGCGGCGGGTCGCCGTCGCCCAGACCCTCGTAGCCCCGGAAGGCTTTGAAAGCCACCGCCACGGCTTTCAGCGCCCCCCAGCCCAGGGCCAGGCCCAGGGCGGCTCCGGCCAGGGAGGCCAGGTGCGGACCTGCGGCCGGTTCCAGTTTCAGCCACAGCCAGGGCCCGGCCAGGTCCGGGGCCGGCCAGGCCAGGGCTCCGGCCAGGCCCAGCCCGGTGGTCGGATACATCAGTAGCACGGGGATGAGCATCAGTTCCAGGTCTATCAGGGCTATGGCCAGGAGACAGAGGACGAAATAATACTGGATCAGGAATACCGGGTCGGGGCCGTAAAGGCCGAACAGGCTGAGGGCCAGGACGCCTGAGGCCAGTTCCACCAGGGGATAGCGGATAGAGATGGGGCGGCGGCAGTCCCGGCACTTGGCCCGGAGCCCCAGCCAGCTTAAGACCGGGATGTTGTCATGCCAGCGAATGGCCGCGCCGCAGGCCGGACAGAAGGAGCGGCGGGGCTGGGCCAGGCTCAGGCCCTGGTCCCGGCGGGGGAGGCGGTGGATGACCACGTTCAGGAAACTGCCCGCCGAAAGACCCAGGGCCAGCACCATAAAATTCAGGAGAAAGGCCGCCTTGGGGCCGGGGGGCATGGCTCACCTCAGCCGACCGGAAGCCGGTCCGGCTCAGGGAAAGATCTTTTCAAGCTTTTCCTGGAGCGTGTCGGCCGTGAAGGGTTTGACGATGTAGTTGGAAACTTTGGCCTTGACCGCTTCGATAATGTTTTCCTGCTGCGCTTCGGCGGTGACCATGAGAAAGGGGATGTCCTTGATATGGTCGGTGGAACGGACATGGCGCAGAAGTTCAATGCCCGTCATGTTGGGCATGTTCCAGTCGCTGATGATGATGTCGAATTTTTCTATCTCCAGGAGGGCCGCGGCCTTCTCGCCGTCTTCGGCTTCGGAGATGTTGGAGAAACCCAACTGGCGCAGGATGTTTTTGACTATCCGCCGCATGGTGGAAAAATCGTCGACCACCAGAACCTTCATGTTTTTGTCGTAACCCATGATTAATCCGCCCCCTGGCTGTGGCGCTGCAGTTGCGGTCCGGTTTAACGAACCAAGCCCATATCAAAGTTTACCAGAATTCGTCCCGGCTGGCAAGGGCCGGCCGCCTTGGCCCTTAAACCTTGGGGCGCTCCCGCGCCCCAAGGTTTAAGGCCTGAAAGCGCGGGGAGGATCACTTCCCCTTCACCAGCTTGTAGTCTTCGGCCACTTCCGGGCCCTTGTAGAGGTCCCGGGCGTTTTTGGCCACCAGGTCGGTCAGGGCCCGGCAGTTGGCCGTCTTAAGGAGCGCCTCGGTGTCGGCGGCCACTTCCGCATCCATCGCGGCCTTGATCTTCGGGGTCACGCCGCCGTTTTCCTTGATGACGTTAAGCACCAGGACAATGGTCTTGCCGTTGCGGTCCTGGAAACCTTTCAGGGCCTTGCCGGCCTCCGCCGTGGCGCAGGTCTGAAGCGCCCTGGTCGTGACCTGGGCGTACTTAAGGAGCCTTAAGGCGGCCTTCAGGCGGAGCATCCCCGGCTTGTCGCCCTCCTGGGCGCTCAGGCTGAAAGCGGGCGGAACCTCGGCGACTTTATCTTCCTTTCCGTCGGCCGCTTTTTCAGCCCCGTCCGCGGCGGCGGCCTCGGAAGCCCCGCCCGGAGCGGCCGTCTCGTCCGCCCCCCGGCCGGTGGCCGGGAAGATCGCCAGGGCCAGAATAAGGGCCAATAACAGGGCCAGTCTTTTCATGGTCAGCCTCCCCTTTCCAGAAGGCGCCGCCGGCTCCGGCCGCGCAGACGCCGTCGGGCCGCGGATTCGTCATCAAAAAATGCGGTCACCACCCCCCAGGCCAGGATCAGGGATTCGGCCAAAAGCCGCGGGAGCCGGCCGGACCGGACCTGGGCCCGCCGGTGGGGCATGACTTCATTGTTTAAAGCGTACATCCAGCGTATCTTTCGGACCCAGAGGGGGCAGGAACTGCCTCAATTCCCGGTCAAAATCACCCAGGGTGGTGAACTGGCGGTAAACGCTGGCAAAGCGCACATAGGCCACGGGGTCTGACTCCTTGAGAAATTCAATGACCCTTTCCCCCACTTCCCGGGCCGGGATCTCCTTGAGGTTGGCCTCCTGGAATTGCCGTTCCAGTTTTTCAATGAAGGCATCCACCAGTTCCACCGAGACCGGGCGTTTTTCCGTGGCCTTGAGGATGCCGGCCCGGATTTTTTCCCGGTTGAAGGCCTCACGCCGGCCGTCCTTCTTGATCAGGAGGGGGATCTGCTCCTCGACCTTTTCATAGGTGGTGAAGCGGCGTTCGCATTTGATGCATTCCCGGCGACGGCGGATGGACAGGGCGTCTTTGCCTAAACGGGAATCGATGACCTTGTTGTACAGATCTCCGCAAAAGGGGCACTTCATGTTTCACTCCTGGCGGGCTTTGGGACCAGGGGGCCGTTCCCAAAGGGGGGCTTCCGGCCGGTGGGCCGGGTTAAGCTACTGTATTTTGTATAATATATCATATAAAGTTTAAAAATAATACTATATTAAAAATAATTATACTAAATTATATTTCATTTTGCAATAATAATTTTAGAAAATTTTTACCTCGAACCGCATTGTAAAATTTTAAATTGGCGTCATAATAAGGGACCGGTCCCCCGGCTGGAGGGATTCATGCTGACTTTGATCATCCTGTTTTTGATATGCGGTGTGGCGGCCGGCCTCCTGGCCGGTCTCCTGGGCCTGGGCGGCGGCCTGGTGATCGTGCCTCTTTTGAATTACATTTTCAAATTCAGCGCGGGCCTGCCGGAAGAATTGAGCCTGCGCCTGGCCATGGGCACCTCCCTGGCCTCGATTCTGTTCACGGGCGCTTCCAGCACCCGGGCTCACGCCCGCCGGGGTTCGGTCCTCTGGCCCTGGGTCTGGCCCCTGGCCCCGGCCCTGGCCCTGGGCACGGCCCTGGGCTCCAGGGTGGCCGCGGCCCTGCCCGTATTCGGCCTGAAGGCCTTTTTCTCCTGTTTTCTCGTGGCCGTCGCGGTCCAGATGCTGGCCGATTATTACCCGGCCTCCCGGGAGGCTAAACCTCCCCGGGCCGTTCTGGCCGGAGCCGGGCTGGGCATCGGGGGCATTTCCAGCCTGGTGGGCATAGGCGGGGGGACCATGTCCGTGCCCTTTCTGCGTTGGTGCGGGGTGGATATGCGCCTGGCCGTGGGCACTTCGGCCGCCCTCGGCTGGGCCATTGCCGCGGCCGGAAGCCTGGGTTACGCGGTCAACGGCTGGGGGGCGCCGGACCTGCCCCCTCACACTCTGGGCTATGTGAGCCTGCCGGCCACCTTCGGCGTGGCCGCCACCAGCATTTTTTTCGCGCCCCTGGGGGCCCGCCTCTCCCATGCTCTGCCGGTCAACACCCTAAAGAAGATTTTTGCGGTTTTTCTGGTCCTCCTGGCCGCCCGCATGGTTTGGGAACTACTGGGGCCCCGGGTCCTCTGAGCCGGCCCGCCCTGAAACGGCCTGAAACCTGGCTCGACAGGGATGGAAAAAAACAATTTATTTTGGAAATATCTTGATAAATGTGGTAATATAGTTAAGTTACAGGCCGGACCTGATTCCGGGGCGGATAATATTTCATCGGAGAGAGAAAATGAGAGCCTTTTCCCGCATTTTTCCGGCCCTGGTTTCGGCCCTGGCCCTGACCCTGGTTTTTTCCGCGGGGGCCCTGGCCCAGCCGTCCCCGCCCAATGTGGGCGTGTTCGATCTGCAGAAGGTTTTTTCTGATTCCCAAAAGGGCAAGGATGTCAAAAGATCCCTGGAGGCCGACTTCAAAAAGCGCCAGGACGAATTGAAGAAAAAAGAAGATGAGATCAAGAAGCTGAGCACGGAATTGCGCCAGTTGGCCTCTTCCGGTTCGGCCAACAATGATGACCTGCGCAAGAAGGACGAAAACCTCAAGAACAAGGTCGTGGCCTATCAGGAGCAACTGGGCAAATACAACGAGGAGATGCGCAAGGCCGAAGAGCAGAAGATGAAGCCCCTCATGGACAGCGTGGTCAAGACCGCGGGCGACCTGGCCAAGGAGAGGGGGTATCTTCTGGTTTTGGAGACTCAGCGGGCCGGGGTGGTTTTTTCCATGGATAACATGGATATGACGGCCGACATCATCAAGGCCATCGACCGGAAAAAATAATCCTTTTCGGCCTGGGGCCTTAAGATGGCCGCCGCCCTTTGGCCGCGGCCCTTGGGGAATCTGTTCCGGCCCACCGGCCCCTTAGGTTTCGGTGGGCCGGCTTCTTTGTCGACAATGGCGGAGTTCCCATGCTGGTATTAAACAATCCTCGTCCCCTGACCGAGCTGGCCGCCGAGGCTGGGGCCGCCCTGGACCGGCGCCTGGCCGTCCTGGGCGCGCCGGGCCGGGCTCCGGCCGTCACCCTGGCGGGCGACGGCGGGACGCTGGTGACCGCCCTCAGCGCGGCCGAGGACAGCGGCCCGGGCTGCCTGACCTTTGCCGTGGCCGAATCCTATCTTAAGCGGGCGGAAGAAGCCTCGGCGGCGGCGGTGATAGTCACTCCCGCCCTGGCCACGTCCGCTCTGAAGCTCCCGGCCCTGGTCACGGCCGAGCCGCGTCTTTTGTTTTCAGTGTGCCTGGCCCTGGCCGGGGCCGCGGTAAAGCCCGGGCCCCCGGCCGGCGAAGCCTTTTTCGCGGACCGGGCCACGGTTAGCCTGGGGCCGGGGGTGGTCCTCGGCCCGGGGGCTTATATCGGCCGCGGGGTGCGCCTGGGAGCCGGAACGGTGGTGGGGCCCCGGGCTTTTCTGGATGACGGCGTGGCCGTGGGCGAGGATTGCCTCATTCATCCCCTGGCCGTTCTCCGCTGGGGCGTCCGGGTGGGCGACCGTTGCCAGATCCATTCCGGGGCCGTCATCGGCGGCGACGGCTTCGGCTACAACCAGTTGCCTGGCCCGGACGGCCGGCTGATCCATTTCAAGAACGAGCATTTGGGCGGCGTGGTGCTGGAGGACGATGTGGAGATAGGAGCCCAGACGACCGTGGACCGGGGCCTGGTGGCCGATACGGTCATCGGTCGGGGCACCAAGATCGATAACCTGGCGCAGATCGCCCACAATGTCCGCCTGGGGCGCGATTGCGTGGTGGTGGCCCAGGTGGGCCTTAGCGGGCACAGCGTCATCGGGGACCGGGTTTTCCTCCTAGGGCAGGCGGGCGTGGCCCCGGGCGCGGTCATAGGCGACGATGCCGTCCTCACCGCCCAGTCCGGGGTCAGCGGCCGGGTGCCGGCCGGACGCCGCCTGTGGAGCGGTTCGCCGGCCAAGCCCCATGAGGAATATTACCAGACCATGGCCCTTTCAGGCACCCAACTGCCCAGGGTGCGGAAATTTTTTCAGGCCCTGAAAAAGAGCGCCACCCTGGAGGAATTGAAAGACCTGTTTTTCTCCTCCCGGGAAAAGGAAGATTCATGACCGGTTCACCGCCTTTCGGCATTGACGCCATCCTGGAATTGATGCCCCACCGCTACCCCTTTCTGCTCATCGACCGGGTCACGGCCCTGGACCCCTGGCGGACCATTTCCGCCTATAAGAACATCACCTGTAACGAGCCCCAGTTTCAGGGCCATTTCCCCGGCTTTCCGGTCCTGCCCGGGGTCATGATCCTTGAGGCCATGGGGCAGGCCGGAGCCCTGTTCATCGCCATGTCCCAGCGCCGGGCCCCGGAAACCGTGCCCGAAGGGGTGGATCTGCCGGACCTGGCGGGCCGGGTGGCTTTTTTCGCTTCCGCCGACAAGGTCAAGTTCCGTCAGCCGGTCCGGCCCGGCGACCGCCTGGATATCGAGTGCCGGCTCCTGCGCTTCGGCAGCCGCATCTGGAAGGTGGCGGCCCGGGCCGAGGTGGACGGCCGCAAGGTGGCCGAGGCGGAACTGACCTCCGTTTTGTCCGGCCCCGATGATCCGGTTTCCTGACCCGGAGAAAGAACTCATATGTCCATACACCCAACGGCCGTCATCGATCCTTCCGCCGTCATTGATCCCACCGCCGAGGTCGGCGCCTACGCCGTCATCGGCCCCCGGGTGGTCATCGGTCCGGAAGTGGAGATCAGGCCCCACGCCTTCATCGACAAGGATACCGCCATCGGCCGGGGCAGCCGGATCTTCCCCTTCGCCACGGTGGGCGCCGATCCCCAGGATCTGAAATACAAGGGCGAGCGCACCGGTCTGATCATCGGTGAAAACGTGACCATCCGGGAATCGGCCACCATCCACCGGGGCACCGGGGGCGGGGACACGGTAATCGGCGACGGCTGCCTCATCATGGCCACGGTCCACATAGCCCACGACTGCCGCCTGGGCCCGGGGGTCATCGTGTCCAGTTATGCGGTCATGGCCGGCCACATCATCATTGGCGAAATGGCCATCATCGGCGGCCTGACGGCCATCCACCAGTTCTGCCGGGTGGGGGACCAGGCTTTTCTGGGCGGCTTTTCCGGGCTCTCCAAGGACCTGCCGCCCTATATGATGGCCGGGTCCGGCGATGGTCACCGCCTGTCCCTGTCCGGCCCCAACATCGTGGGCTTAAAGCGCCGGGGGATGCCCCAGGCCACCATTGACGCCCTGAAGGGCGCCCATCATCTCATCTGCCGCAACCGCCGGCCCCTGGCCGAGGTGCTGGCCGAAGCCGAGGCCGAATACGGGACCGTGCCGGAGGTCCGTAAGGTGATCGATTTTTACCGGTCCTCGGACCGGGGCGTTTACCGCTGAGTTTTTCATATTTCGGGGGAGGGAAAGGTGACGCGGGCGGAGCGGACACACGCCATAGGGCTCATTGCCGGCAATGGGGATCTGCCGCTGGCCGTGGCTGAAAAGGCCAGAGATTCAGGCAGGTTTTTGGCCGTGGCCGCCTTGGAAGGCGAAGCCGATCCGGCGCTGGCGGGCTCGGCTGACGAGTTCGCCTGGTTAAAGCTGGGCCAACTGAAGGCTTTGGCCGGGTTCTTCCAGGCGGCCGGAGCCCGGGACCTGGTGATGATCGGGGGCGTCAGCCGGGAGAACATCCTCTTTAATTATGACCCGGACGAGGATGCGGCGGCCCTCATGGAATCTTTGGAGGACTACCACAACGACAAAATTCTCCGGGCCTTTTGCCGCTGGCTGGAAGACAGGGGGTTCAAGGTCCGGGCCGCGAACGAGCTTTTGCCGGAACTTTTGGCCCGGCCGGGCCTTCTGACCCGGACCGCCCCCGATGAAGCCCTTTTGACCGACTTGAAGGTGGCCTGGCGGGTGGCCAAGGAACTGGGGCGCCTGGATGTGGGCCAGTGCGCGGTGGTCAGCGACCGCATAACCCTGGCCATCGAAGCCGCCGAGGGCACCAACGCCACCGTTAAAAGAGGGGCGGAACTGGCCCTCCGGCCCGTGGCCGTGGCCAAGGTGGTCAAGCCCGGCCAGGATCTCCGCATGGATATCCCGGTCATCGGGCCGGAAACCATCGCGGCCATGGCCGCGACTAAAAAAGTGGGGGCCTTGGCCATCGACGCGATCCATACGATCATCGTCAAGCCGGAGGAAACGATCCGGCTGGCCGATGAGGCCGGGCTGGCCATTCTGGCCTGGACCGATGAAGAATGACCCGGCCCGGTCCCCCCAAGGTCATGATCGTGGCCGGCGAAAGCTCCGGGGATACCCACGGCGCGGCCCTGGTCGGGGCCGCGCGGCAAAAAGGGCTTGACTGGCGGTTTTTCGGCCTGGGCGGCGACCTCCTGGCCGCGGCCGGGGTCCGGCTTCTGGGTCACATCAACGAGACCGCCGTTATGGGCCTGGTGGAGGTGCTGGGATCCTTAAGGCGCATCCTGGCCGTAAGGGCCCGCCTTAAGAGGGCCCTGGAACTGGAGCGCCCCGACCTCCTGGTCCTCATTGATTCCCCGGATTTCAACCTGCCCCTGGCCCGCCACGCCCACAGCCTGGGCCTTCCGGTGGTTTACTACATCTGTCCCCAAATTTGGGCCTGGCGAGCCGGCCGGCTCCGGACCCTGGCCGCCTGCGTCCGGCGCCGCGTGGTGCTCTTTCCCTTTGAGAAGAAGTTTTATGAAGACCGGGGGGTGAGCGCCGACTGGGTCGGCCATCCCGTTCTGGATGAGCTACCGCCGGAAAGGCCGGCCGGCGAGGCCAAGGCCCTTCTGGGGCTGGACCGGGACCGGCCGCTGGCCGCCCTTCTGCCCGGCAGCCGGCGGCCGATACTGGCCCGGCTGGCCCCGGTTTTTTTGGAAGCCGCCGACCGGCTCCTGGAGCGGAGCCCTGACCTGGCCCTGGCCCTGCCCCGGGCCGCGACCATAGAGCCGGATTTTCTGGGATCCTTCCTGGCCCGGGCCCCGGACCGGGTGCGCCGGCGTCTTTTGGTCACCCCGGGCCGGTCCCGCGAGGTCCTGGCCGCCGCCGACCTGGCCCTGGTGGCTTCGGGCACGGCCAGCACGGAAGCCATGTTTTTGGGCACGCCCCAGGTGGTGGCCTATAAGATCCACCCCCTGTCCTGGGCCATTGCCCGGCGTCTGGTGAAAACTCCCTTTGTGAGCATCGCCAATTTGGTGGCCGGTCGGGAGATAGTGCCGGAATTGCTTCAGGACCGGGCTACGGCCGAAGCCCTGGCCGACCGGGCCTGGCCGTTTCTGACCGATCCCGGGGCTTCGGCCCGGGCCCGGGCGGATCTGGCCGAAGCCAGGTCCGGCCTGGGCGCGGCCGGCGCCTCGGCCCGGGTGGCGGACATCCTGGCCGGGGAATTGGGACTATGATCGTGGAGTTTCTGGAGGGCCGGGATTTTTTGACCGCCTGGGTGCTGGCCCCGTCCACCCACCGCCTGGGAGTTCTGGCCGCCAACGGCCGGGGAATGACCATCTCCGCCGGCCGGGTGCTCAATTCCGTCGAACTTCCAGATCCCGGCCTAAAGCCCGCCCGCCTGGAACTCTTGCGGGCCACCGAGGCCACCCGGCGGGACCTGGCCGCCTCCCTGGACCTGGCCGAGTTGTGGTCGGTCCTGGAAGGGGAGGGCCCGGAATTCAGTTTTGACAGCCTGGCCGCCCTGCTTTTCGGCCGCTCGGTCCGGGCCGACGAGGTTTCCGCCGTGGCCCGGGCGGTCTTCGCCGACGGCCTGCGGTTCCGCTTCACCCCGGGCGGCGCGGTGCGGCGGAGCCAGGACGAGGTGGAACGGCTGGCCGAGGCCGGACGCCGGGCCGAGGAGGCCGAGCGGGCCCTGGCCGTCTGCGCCGAATGGCTGGCCACCCTGAAAAAGGGGGAGGCGGTCCCGGCGCCGCCGGAAGCCGGGGCCGCCAAGGCCCGGCTTTTGAGCCTGGCCCTGGAAGGCTCCAAGGCCTTCGCCCCGGCCGAGGCCAAAAAGCTCCTGGCCAGGGCCGGCTTCGCCCCGGAGCCCGAAGGCGCCGTCCTGGCCCTGACCCTGGCCGGCGAATTCACCCCCCATGAAAACCTGGACTTAAGACGCCTGGAGCTGCCCACCGTCTTCCCTTCGGCGCTGCTGGAGGAGGCCCGGGCCGTTTTCGGAGCCCCGGCCGCCGGACGGAGGGAAAATCGCCTGGACCTCACGGGCCTGTCCACCCTGACCATAGACTCCGCCGGCGCCCGCGAACTCGACGATGCGATCTCCATCAAGTCCCTGGCCGGAGGCCGCTGGCAGGTGGGCCTCCACATAACCGACGCGGCCGCCGTCATCCAGCCCGATTCCCCCCTGGACCTGGCCGGGCGGGAGCGGGGCATCTCGGTCTATCTGCCGGAAGCCAAATACCCCATGCTGCCGCCGGACTTGTCCGAGGGCGGTTTGAGCCTGGCCCCGGGGGAGGTCAGGCCGGCCCTCTCCTTTTTGGCCACCTTGGAAAAAGACGGCGCCGTGGCCGACTATGAACTGAATCTGAGCCATATCCGGGTGGACCGCCAACTGTCCTTTGCCGAAGCCGACGCCAGGCTGGAAGAGGAGGCGGAACTGGTCGATCTGTGGGACCTGGCCCAAACCCTTCTGGCCCGGCGCCTGGCCGGGGGGGGCCTGAATCTCAACCTGCCCCGGTTGAGCATCCACTTTCAGCCCGACGGTTCCCTGAACGTGGGGCAGACCCCGTGGGATACGCCGGCCAAGCTCATCGTCGGCGAACTGATGATCCTGGCCAATCACCTGGCCGCCGACCTTCTCTGCCGGCGGGGTTATCCCTGCCCCTTCCGCTTCCAGGAAAGCCCCAGGGAGCCTGTCCCGGCCGGGTTGGCCGGGGCCGTTCCCGGCCGGGCCGCGGACGACCGTCTCCTGGCCCTCTCCCTGGCCACCCGCCGCCGCCTGGGGCGGGGCGGGCTCTCCTTTGCCCCCGCGCCCCACCACGGGTTGGGACTGCCGCTGTATACGGCCTTCACCGCGCCCATGCGGCGTTACCTGGACCTTCTGGTGGCCCGGCAACTCCGGTCCCTGGCCCTGGGCCGGCCCCCGGCCCTGGACCAGGGCGCTTTTATCCGCCTGGCCCTGCCGGTGAACGATTACGCCCAGCGCCTCCGGAAAATGGAGACCCGCCGCCTGAACTACTGGCTCAAAGAGCACCTGAAGGATAAGACGGGCCGGGAATACTCGGCCCTGGTTTACGAACAGCGGGACCGCCGCCTCCGGGCCTGCCTGACCGACCATATGCTGGAAACGGAACTTCTCTGGCCCCGGAAGGCCGGAGCCATGCCCGCGGACCTGGTCGGCCAAAGGCTCCAGGCCCGCCTGGTTGAAGTGCCCTCCGGCGAAGCCCCGCCCCGTTACGAGGTCGCCTGGTGAGCGCCATCGTTCCCTCGCCGCCGGTCAAGCCCTTTGCCGCCGTGTTTGCCGGCGACCTCGGCCATGTCGCTGCCGGCATCATGGGCCTGAACGTCATTCTGGGCAGTGAGCCGGACCTGGTGAGCCAGGAGTTCCCCCTCGTCGAGACGAACTACTACGAAAGGGAAATGGGGCCGGACCTGGTGAAGGTCTACGCCTCCTGGCCCGGCCTAAGGAGCCCGGAGAGCCTGGTCGAATTAAAACTGGCGGCCCTGGAATGGGAGGGCCGCCACGCCCCGAACGGCCGCCGCCTGGCCAACCTGGACCCGGGCTATGTCTTCAGCGGCGGCCTGGTCCTGTCCACCGGCAAATTCCGGGAACACCGGCTGCCCCTGGGCCGCGGGGTGTGGGGCGAATTGACCCTGGCCTACCGCCAGGGGCAGTTTCAGCCCCTGCCCTGGACTTATCCGGACTATCAGCGGCCCGAGGTCCAGGTCTGGCTGATGATGATGCGCCAGGCCTACCTGGAATCCTTGAAGCCGCTGGATATTTAAGTATCGGAAAGAGGCGTTTATGATCAGGAGCATGACCGGTTTCGGCTCGGCCGCGGGCCTCTGGGCCGGCCGCACGGTGACGGTGGAGGTCAAGAGCGTCAACAGCCGCTTCCGGGAAGTGGCGGCCCGGCTGCCCAAAATTTGCGCCAGCCTGGAGGAGGCAATCAAAAAGCGGGTCGCCGCCCGCCTGGAGCGGGGCCGGGTGGACCTCTGGGTGCAGTTCGACGACCGGGAACCCCGGCCGCCCGCGGTCCGGGTGGATCTGGAACTGGCCCGGGCCCTGGCCGCGGGTTTGAATGAGCTTAAGGAGCGCCTGGGCCTGGGCGGGGCCGTGACCCTGGATAATCTCCTGGCTCTGGGCGTGGTTAGCCGGGAAGAGGAGCCGCCCCCGGACCTGGAGGAGTTGAAAACGGTTTTGGAACCCCTGGTGGGGGCGGCGGTGGAGGCCCTGGTGGCCATGCGCGAGGCCGAAGGCCGGAATCTGGGCCGGGATCTGGCCGGCCGCCTGGAGGTTTTGGCCGGCTTGAACCTGAAGGTCAAGGAAGCCGCCGCCGGGGCGCCCGAGGCCCTCCTGGCCAGGCTCACCGGCCGCCTGGCCGAGTTGGGGGCCGGCGCCCTGGCCCTGGACCCGGCCCGTCTGGCCCAGGAGGCGGCCTTGCTGGCCGACCGGGCGGACATCACCGAGGAAGTGGTCCGTCTGGGCAGCCACTTGGCCGGGTTCAGCCGCCTTCTGGACAGCCCGGAGCCGGTCGGCCGCCGCCTGGATTTTCTGATCCAGGAAATGGGGCGCGAGGTCAACACCATGGGTTCCAAGGCCCAGGACCTGGGCGTGACCGGCCTGGTCCTGGACATGAAGGCGGAATTGGAAAAACTGCGGGAGCAGGCCCAGAATATAGAATAGCTTTTATTCCGGATTCCGGCTAAAATTATCCGGCGGGATCTTTATTTCAAAATAACAACGGCCGGAAGGAGCGGGGGAAAAATGCCGCGGTTGCTCAACGCCGGTGGTAGGGGCAGCAATATCAACCTGGTGGCTGTGGATAAGGTGTCGGCCATCATCTCGCCCGGCTCGGCGCCGGCTAAACGCCTGAAGGACGAGGCCCGGGATTCCGGCCGCCTGGTGGACATGACCCAGGGCGGCAAGACCAGGTCCTTCATCATCACCACCGCCAACCAGGTTTTTTTGAGCAATGTGACCGTGGCGACCCTGGCCAGGCGTTTTCAGCGCGAGGAAGGCCCGGGCCAGCCGGCGGAGGAGCCGGACAGCCTATGAAAAACGACGAACCCGGGCGGTTTTTCGTCCTCAGCGCCCCATCCGGCACGGGAAAGTCCACGGTGACAAACCTTCTCCTGGCCCGCCGGCCCGAAGTGGTCTATTCCGTCTCCTTCACCACCCGGGCGCCCCGGCCGGGCGAGAAGGACGGCCAGGCCTATCATTTCGTGGCCGAGGACCGCTTCCGGGAGATGATCGAAGCCGGAGATTTCCTGGAGTGGGCCGAGGTCTTCGGCCGCTTTTACGGCACCGGCCGGCAATGGGTCTCCGAGCGTTTGAGGGATGGGCGGAACATTTTGGCCGACCTTGATGTGCGGGGGGGGACTTCGGTCCGGGCGCTGATGCCCGAGGCGGTCCTGATTTTCATGGTGCCCCCCACCGCCGGGGAACTCAGGCGGCGGCTCACCGGCCGCAGCACGGAATCGGCTTCGGAACTGGGCCGCCGCCTGGCCGAAGCCCGGGTGGAGATAGGCTTCAGCCATATTTACGATTTTTTGCTTATCAACGACCAGTTGGAAGAAGCGGTGGCCGGGCTGGAAGAGATCATCTTTCACGGCCGGGGGCGGCCCATGGCCGAAGCCGGGCCCTTCTGGCAGGGGTTTTTCCGTGACTGGGAGCCGGGGTGAGGCTTCCGCGGCGCCAGCCGCGGACGGCAGGACGGTCAGCGGACTGAACCCTGTCCTGGCCGCGCTGAAAAACCGGCCCGGAGCCTGCCGCGCCGTCTATCTGGCCGAAAACCGCCGCCGGGACGGCGTGATCGGCGAGATACTGGCCCTGGCCGGGGCCGAGGGGCTGGCGGTGAAATTTCTCCCCCGGCCGGCCCTGGACCGGCTCTGCGGCCGGCCCGGCCACCAGGGGGTGGCGGCGGTTTTCGACCCCATAGGCTGTCCGGCCTGGGAGAGTTTCCGCGAAACATTGCCGCCCGAGGGGCCGGCCCTGGTCCTGGCCCTGGACCGGGTGGAGGATACCGGCAATCTGGGGGCCCTCATGCGCAGCGCCCTGGCTTTCGGAGCCTTGGGGGTGGTGACGCCCCGCGACCGTTCCGCGCCCCTGACCCCGGCCGCCCTTAAGGCCGCCGCCGGCGCGGCCGAGGTGTTGCCACTGGTCCGGGCCGTGAATCTGCGCCGGGCCTTGGAAGACCTCAAAAAAGCCGGCTTCTGGCTGGTGGGGGCCGACAGCCGGGGGCCGGAAAACCTCTTCACCTTTGATTTTCCCCGGCGGGCTGTGGTCGTCCTGGGTTCCGAGGGCCGGGGCCTGTCGCCCCTGATCCGCCAAAGCTGCGACTTTTTGGTGGCCGTTCCCCAGGCGGACCAAACCGTGCCCAGCCTCAACGTTTCGGTGGCCGGGGCTCTCTTCCTGGCCGAATTTCTCCGCCGGGAGTCCGGGCGGGCCTAAAAAATTGACTTTGGCCGGACGGGACGTATAAGGCCATGTCCTTCTTTTCTTCATTCGCCAGACTAAGATAAGCATAAATAATATTTACCAATTTTGCTATTCTTGACTTTCCCCTAGCCTTATGGCTTAATAATAAAAGGTACTAACAATACCTGCTAGCGGTCACACGCCCGACAGCCGTGTCTTTTTTCGTTCAATTGAAACTGGCACGGCCGGGTGTGGACCTGAATAAAATACCATCTCGGGAATAAGTCCGCAGTTCTAGCAGCTGTTGTTAGCACCCGGCCTCTAATTTAGAGGCCAACCAGTTATTTTCTGGACGGTGCTCATGCCAGCATCTTTCTACAAATTTCTTGCCAATCAAATCCCCTTCACCATCCAAAATAGTTCGGCCACAGGCCGAAGGTTCCTAAGTAATCCATACCATTTCTCCATCAATATTACATTAATAATTCTGGTTTGCTGTAATCAACTCATTCTGGGAGGTGTTTATGGCACGCCCGCTCCAAGGTCACTAACTTGGTGAAGCGTTGTCGCGGCAAATACTTCCCGTGCAGGTTGATGTTTTGCCTTACAAAGTCCATCTCAGGCTGGCCATGGATTCTGGATGCGCTCAATTAACGTGGCATTGGGAGAATTGGTATGATCCTTCTATTCCAGCCCGGTAAAATTGTGTATTGACTTTGCCGATACGGGAGGCTCCAGTGCGGTTTATTGATTTGGCAGCCCAGCAACAGCGCATCCGTTCCGACCTTGAGCGCCGGATCCGTCTGGTCCTGGATCACGGTGAATATATTCTGGGTCCTGAAGTAGACGAGTTGGAGGAACGGCTGGCCGGGCTCACCGGAGCTGGACATTGCCTGAGTTGCGCCTCGGGTACGGACGCTCTCCTGATGGTTCTCATGGCCTGGGGCCTCGGGCCGGGGGACGCCGTGTTCGTTCCCCCTTTCAGCTTCTTCGCCACCGGCGAGGCGCCCGCCCTCCTGGGGGCGATGCCCGTTATGGTCGATATCGACCCGGTCACCTTCAATATGGATCCGCCGGCCCTGGCCAGGGCCGTGGCGGCCGTCCTAAAGCGAGACCCCTCGATCCATCCCCTGCCCGCGTTGGCACTGGAACGCCAACTCAGACCCAAGGCCGTCATCCCGGTGGACCTCTTCGGCCAGACTGCGGATTACGATGCCATCCTGCCCCTGGCGGACGAACACGGCCTTATGGTGCTGGAAGACGCGGCCCAGTCCTTCGGCGCGGAAGACCACGGTAAAAAAAGCTGCGCCCTGGGCTGCCAGGCCGCGGCCACCAGCTTTTACCCGGCCAAACCTCTGGGCGGCTACGGCGATGGCGGCGCGATCTTCACCGATGATGATGCCCTGTCGGATATCCTGCGGTCCATCCGGGTACACGGTCAGGGGGGCGGCGGCAAGGGCGGCCATGTGCGTATAGGCGTAAACGGTCGCTTGGATACGCTGCAGGCCGCGATCCTCTTGGCCAAGCTGGAAATTTTTTCCGAAGAGCTTAAAGCGCGGGAACGGGTGGCTGGTTGGTATGCGGAACGCCTGGCCGGGCTGGAGGGCCTAAGGCCTCCCCTGGTGGGCGACGGCCGAGTCAGCGCCTGGGCTCAATATTCCATCCTGGTGTCGGGCGGGCGGCGTGACGCCGTGGCCGGGCATCTTAAAAGCCGGGGCATCCCGACCAACATCTATTACCAGACCCCTATGCACCTGTTGGACGTGTTCAAACCCTTGGGCTACCAGGCGGAGGATTTTCCGGTCGCCCTGGCCTGTTCCCGGGACATCTTGGCCCTGCCTTTCCATCCGTATATGACGGAAGACGACGTGAACACGGTCGGCCAGGCGCTGGAAGACGCCTTGCGGTGAGCGCGGTTTAGCCATGACGATCCTGGGCGTCATAGGTTACGGGCATTGGGGGCCGAATCTTGTCCGCAACTTCATGGCCAGCCGGGAGGCGCGGGTCGCCTATATTTCAGACCGCGATCCGGCCAGGAGGGACAAGGCAGCCGCGGCCTGTCCGGGAGTGGCCGTGGTGGCTGACCCGGGCCTCATATTTCAGGATCCCGCGATCGAGGCCGTAATCATAGCCACCCCGGTGAATACGCATTTCCCCTTGGCCCTGGAAGCCCTGATCCACGGCAAGCACGTCTGGGTGGAAAAGCCTCTGGCGGCTACCGTGGCGGAAGCTGAAAGCCTGGTATTGGAAGCGGACAAGCGTGGCCTGCTTCTGCACGTCGACCACACGCTCGCCTATTCCGGCGCGGTGCGCAAACTCAAGCGGTTATATGAGGCCGGGGTTCTCGGAGAATTGTATTACTATGATTCCGCGCGCCTTAACCTGGGGCTTTTCCAAAGCGATGTCGATGTACTCTGGGACTTGGCGGTGCATGACCTGGCGGTTCTGTTCCATTTGCTCCCGGTAAGGCCCCAAGCCGTCTCCGCCCAGGGGGCCGCCCATTTCGCGGGCCGGACGGTCAACACGGCCTTCCTGACGCTGTTTTACCCGCGGGACTTCATCGCCCATATCAACGTGAGCTGGCTTTCTCCGTTGAAGGTCCGCCGGTTCATACTCGCCGGCTCGGCCCAAATGGCGGTGTATGACGATATGGAACCGGCGGAGAAACTGCGCCTTTTCGATAAAGGCGTTGACTGCCCGGCCCCAGGCCTGGCGCTAGTCTACCGGACGGGGGAAACGCGGTCTCCTGAATATTCTTCGCGCGAGCCACTGGCCCTCGAAGTGGAGCACTTTCTCCATTGCCTGGCGAATAAAATCCCCACAATCACGGACGGCCGCATAGGTCTTTCGACCGTTCGCGTGCTGGAAGCGGCGAGCCGTTCCCTCGGCTTAAGCGGGGCGCTTCAGGAGCTCTAAATAGCGCCCAGGTCGATCATCGCCTGGGCGACTTTTCTGAAGCCGGCTATGTTGGCGCCCATGACCAGGTTGGTCGGGTCACCGAATTCCCTGGCGGTCTGGGCCGAGGCAGTGTAAATGCCTCTCATGATGCCCTTGAGCCTGTTGTCCACTTCCTCGAAGGTCCAGCTCTGCATACTGGCGTTCTGGGCCATTTCCAACTGGCTGGTGGCCACGCCGCCGGCATTGGCGGCCTTGCCCGGGGCGTAGCATATCTTGGCCGCAAGGAAACGGTTCATGGCCTCCTCGTCGCTGGGCATGTTGGCGCCTTCGCTCACGCAGAGGCAGCCGTTCTTCAAAAGCGCCTTGGCGTCCTGGCCGTTCAATTCGTTCTGAGTGGCGCAGGGGAAGGCGGCTTCGCCGGGCACGTTCCAAACGGCGTTGCGGCCCTTGGGATATTTTTCCACCGGCGTGTATTCGGACTTCGGCACGAGTTTTTTATAGAGCGTCAGGCGGGCGCGCTCGACTTCCTTGACCTTTTTGAGCACTTCCAGGTCAATGCCGTTTTTGTCGTGGATGAAACCCTGGGAGTCGGAGCAGGTCACTGGCCTGGCGCCGACCTGATAAAGTTTTTCAATGGCGTGGATGGCCACGTTGCCGGAGCCGGAGACCAGGCAGGTCCTGCCTTCCAGGTCCTGGCCGACGCCCCGCATCATGTCCTGGGCCAGATAGACCGCGCCGTAGCCCGTGGCCTGGGTGCGGCCCAGGGAGCCGCCCCAGCCCAGGCCCTTGCCGGTCAAAACGCCGTTGTGTTCCGAGGTGAGGCGTTTATACTGGCCGAAAAGGTAGCCGATCTCCCGGCCGCCCACGCCGATGTCGCCGGCGGGCACATCGATGGTCGGGCCCAGGTACTTGAATAGTTCGGTCATGAAGGACTGGCAGAACCGCATGATCTCGCCCTCGGACCGGCCCTTGGGGTCGAAGTCCGAGCCGCCCTTGCCGCCGCCTATGGCCAGGCCCGTCAGGCTGTTTTTGAAAACCTGCTCAAAGCCCAGGAACTTTATGACGCTCAGGCTCACGCTGGGGTGGAAGCGCAGGCCGCCCTTGTAGGGGCCTATGGCTTCGTTGTATTGCACGCGAAAGCCGCGGTTGACCCGCACGTTGTTCTGGTCGTCCAGCCAGGTCACCCGGAATATTATGGTCCGGTCTGGCTCAAGCATCCGTTCCAGAATGCTGTGCTTTTCATACTTGGGGTCCTTGTCCGCCAGGGGGGCGATGGTGGTGAGGACTTCCCGGGCGGCCTGCAGGAATTCCGGCTCACCGGCGTTTTGGGCGGCCAGGCGGTCAAGAACGCGTTTTACATAGGACATTATAAGTTTCCCTCCGATCCGGCAGCGATTTTGATCCTGTAATTTCATTATTATAGCACAAATCCGGAGAATCAGGCTTGAAATTCTGTTGTCGGCGAATAAAGGGGTCCGGCCCTGGAACAGCTGAAAAAATAATTCTTGAAAACATAATAAAGGATATGTTACATCAAATTCCTTAAGGGAGGAGCGACTATCATGATAGCGGTATTAAAGCCAAGCGCGACCAGGGAACAAATCGAAAACCTTACCAGGTGGCTGGAAGGCAGGGGGCTTTCGGTCCATATTTCCAAGGGCGAATTTTATACGGTGGTCGGCTTGATAGGCGACATAAGCCAGATCGACACCGAGCTTTTGGGCAGCCTGGAGATGATCGATTCGGTAAAACGCATCAGCGAACCGTTCAAAAGCGCAAACAGAAAATTCCACCCGGACGACAGCGTTATAGACGTTTCGGGATTAAAGATAGGCGGAACTAATTTCCAGATCATCGCCGGCCCCTGTTCCGTGGAATCCCCGGAGCAGATATTGACCATAGCGCGAAGCATCCGGGCTTCCGGCGCGACTATCCTGCGCGGCGGCGCGTTCAAGCCGCGGACCTCCCCCTATGATTTCCAGGGGATGCGGGCGGACGGCATAGAGTTGCTGGTGGAAGCGAAAAAACAGACCGGCATGCCCATCATTACCGAAATCATGAACGCGAACCATCTTCCGATGTTCGAGCAGGTGGACATTATACAGGTGGGCGCGCGCAACATGCAAAACTTCGAGCTGCTCAAGGAATTGGGGATGATCCGCAAGCCCGTCCTGCTTAAGCGCGGGCTGGCGAACACGCTATTGGAACTGTTAATGAGCGCCGAGTATATCATGGCCGGCGGCAACCATGAGGTCATACTCTGCGAACGGGGCATCCGCACCTTTGAAACTTATACGCGAAACACCCTTGATCTTTTGTCCGTGCCGCTGTTGCGCGAACTTTCGCATTTGCCCGTGATAGTCGATCCCAGCCACGCCTCCGGAATGGCGCGTTTGGTGCAGCCGATGGCCATGGCGGCCGCGGCCGCCGGGGCCCACGGCCTTATGATAGAAGTCCATAACGACCCCCCCAACGCGCTTTGCGACGGCGCGCAGTCGCTCACTCCGGGACAATTTTCCGAAATGTCCGAAAAAGTGAAAAGGATACGCGAGGCGATCGCGTCATGAAAATAGGAATCGTCGGGCTGGGGCTGATCGGCGGCTCTTTGGCCAAGGCTTATCAGGCCAAGGGACATGAAATTTTCGGTTTTGACGCGGACGGGGCCATTTTGGGTTTCGCCCGGCTTTCCGGAGTGCTGGAAGGCGTGTTGGATGAACATTCCATTGGCCGGTGCGAGGCGATATTCATCGCCGTTGATCCCGGTGACGCGGTGGCTTATCTGGAAAAAAACGCGCCGCTCATTTCCGGAAATACCGTGGTCATCGATTGCTGCGGCGTCAAGCGTTCCGTTTGCTTAAAATGCTTTCCGCTGGCCGAGCGATACGGTTTCATATTCGTGGGCGGGCACCCGATGGCCGGAAACCACAAGGCGGGTTTTAAGAACAGCCGGGCGGATTTGTTTTTCGGCGCGTCCATGATACTGGTGCCGCCCGTTTATGATGACGCGGCCTTTTTTGGCCGGCTAGAAGAAATATTGAAGCCAGCCGGTTTCGGGCATTTGACCGTTACCACCGCGGAAAAGCATGATGAAATGATCGCTTTCAGTTCCCAAATGGCGCATGTGGTTTCAAACGCCTACATCAAAAGCCCGGCCGCGCGCGGCCATAAGGGTTTTTCCGCCGGCAGCTATCAGGACCTGACCCGGGTGGCGCGGCTTAAGGCGGATATGTGGGCGGAACTGTGCCTGGATAACAAGGATTTTCTCATCCGGGAATTGGACGGCTTTATGAAATCGGTCGCCCGCTACAGGGACGCGCTGGCGGCGCTGGACAAAGAGGGATTAATAAAGCTTTTGGAGGAAGGCAGCCGTTTGAAAGGGGAACTGGACCCTCAGGCCTGAATTTCTTGCCAGGCCGCGGCTTCCGTGCTAACATACGGATAAATCATTTTCAACCCTAAGAAAGGATGACTGACATGACCGCCAAGAACTTGAAAGGCACCCAGACCGAGAAAAACCTCAAAGAGGCTTTCGCCGGCGAATGCCAGGCCCGGGTGAAATATTCCTATTACGCCTCCCGGGCCCGCAAGGACGGGTATGAGCAGATAGCCGACTTTTTCGAGGAGACCTCGGTCAATGAAAAAGAGCACGCCAAGATCTGGTTCAAGCTGCTTCATGACGGGGCCGTGCCCGAGACCACCCAGAATTTGAAGGATTCGGCGGACGGGGAAAATTTCGAGTGGACCGATATGTATGACAAGTTCGCCAAAAAGGCCAAGGAGGAAGGTTTTGACCACATCGCCACCCTGTTCCGCCTGGTGGGCGAGGTTGAAAAGCACCATGAGGAGAGATACAGAAAACTCCTGGCCAACATCGAGGCCGGGCGGGTCTTCTCGCGGGAGGCCAAATCAGTCTGGCACTGCGCCAACTGCGGCCATATTTTGACCGGCAAACAGGCGCCGGAAAAATGTCCGGTCTGCGAGCATCCCCGGTCCTACTTCCATCTCACCGCTACCAATTTTTGAACCCGCTACCCAAGCGTCCCCTGAAAGCCCGCCCTCTTCGGCGGGCTTTTTCGGGCCGGGCTCGGGTAGGTAGAGCCGCCAGGTGAAAGTGCCGCGCTTCAGTATTCGGTCCGGTTCCAGGCCGTCTAGGCCCCGGGCCAGGTAATTCTCGAATTTTTTGGACGTGATGACCGCCGCCGGCCGGCCGGCCGTAAGTTCCAGGCGGACTCGTTCGGCCAAGCTGTCCGTATCGCTGACAACGCGTCCCCAGCCTTCGGAGTGGTTTAGGCCGTAGGCCAGTTCACCCCATTCAAAGGCCAAAATAAGATCGTTCCGGCGATAGTGCCAGGCTACGGAATAACGCACCGTGCGATCGGTGAAGAGGGCGGCCCCAGGGGGGGTCAAAGGCACGGCTTCCTCCAAAAGAACAGAGGGCGCTCTGCGGTGCGTGAAAACATTTGGCAAACAGTAGGTGGAGGCCAGAAAGAAGGGCAGGGCGGCCAAGGTGGCCAGAATCAGGCCGCTCAAGCGGGTCTCGGGAGTTTTTAAGCGGTCCGCGGCGGCCTTGAGACCGGCGGCGGTCAAGAGCAGGCCCGTTGCCAGGCCCCAGGGGCGGACATCCGCCAACAGGGGGGCTTGAAGTTCCGGGGTGGCGAAAAAAAACAGCCAGGCGACCGCCCCCAGGGCCAGGGCTAGGAAGAGGGCGGCGCAGGCTTTGAGCCCCGGGCTGAAATCGCGGGGGGACTCCATGATGGCCTCGGTCAGCATGATGGCCAGGGGGGGGAAGCAGGGCAGGATATAGGTCATGATTTTGCCCCCGCAGGCGGAAAAGAAGAGGAAGGGCAGGGCCAGCCAGGCCAGGCAGAAGGTGGTCAGGGCGTCCCCGGCCTTGATTTTGGCCCGAACGTGGCCGAAGGCCCGGGGCAGGGCGAAGGTCCAGGGCAGGGCCCCGGCCAGAATCCAGGGCAGATAGAGCCAGAAGGGTTCTTCATGCTGGCCCGGTCCGGGCTCAAGGAAACGCTGCACATGCTCCACCCAGAAGAAATAATTCCAGAAATCCGGGTTGGCCCGGTGGAGGGCCAGGGCCACGGGCAGGGCGGCCAGGGCCGCGATCGACAACGCGGCCAGGCAATCCCCAAAATGTTTTTTCAATAGGCCCCGCCAGGGCAGCCAGGCCGCCAGGATGAGGACCGGGAGGACCAGGGCGGTGAAGCCCTTGGTCAGAAAGGCCCCGGCGCAGGCCAGGCCGGAGAGGACCAGCCAGGCCGGGCGCCGCCGGCCCTCTTGGTTCACGGCGTGAAAAAACAGGGCCAGGGAGAGGGTGACGAAGAGGTTGAAGATGGAATCCAGGACGGCGAAGGCGCCCAGGCCGAAGACTTGCGGAAAAGTGAGATATACGGCCGCGGCGCCCAGGGCCAGGTCTGTCCGGCGGCGACAGGCCTT